>PPYE01238876.1_pt1 | contig 10497 bp, 9 predicted proteins | sample 1559881 | NCBI WGS metagenome assembly PPYE01 (sample SAMN08240022, study PRJNA423297) | Human gut metagenome, whole genome shotgun sequencing project.
TGCTCACCCACCCCCTGCCGGAAAGCCGACTGGCCGATGCCCGTAACCGCGCCAACCAGATGCGCCCGGTGGTGGTACAGTCCTCGGCGGACTTCTATCTGGCGAAGGCGCGTACCCTCGGGATGTACACCAACGGCGACAACAAGCTGGGCACCGATCTGCTGAACGCCTGGGATAAAGGCAATATCCGCCAACAGCATGCCGCCCAGTATGGTCGCGCTCTGCTGGCGATGGAAAGCAACAACTTTGACCAGGCACGCAAAACGCTGCAGCCGCTGCTCAACGCCGACCCGCAAAATGCCTGGTATCTCGATCTGGCCACCGATATCGACCTCGGACAGAAGAAAACCAGCGACGCCATCAATCGCCTTAAAAACGCTCGCGAGCTGCGTACTAATCCGGTGCTGCAGCTGAACCTGGCCAACGCCCTGCTGCAGGGCGGGCAGCCCGGGGAAGCGGCGACCATTCTGAACCGGTATACCTTTACCTATAAAGAGGATGGCAACGGCTGGGACCTGCTGGCCCAGGCGGAAGGCGCGCTGGGCAATCGCGATCAGGAGCTGGCGGCGCGGGCTGAAAGCATGGCGCTGGTCGGCCAGCTGGAGCAGGCGATTTCCCTGCTCAGCAGCGCCAGCTCGCAGGTGAAACTGGGTAGCCTGCAGCAGGCACGTTACGATGCCCGTATCGATCAGCTACGCGATCTGCAGGCTCGCTTCCGTCCCTATCAAAAAATGTAAGGAGACCCCATGACCGACGCGGTAAAAATTTACCATAACCCACGCTGCTCCAAGAGCCGCGAAACGCTGAGCCTGCTGCAGAGCCGCGGCATCGATCCTGAGGTGGTGCTTTATCTTGAGACGCCACCGGATGCCGGGACGCTGCGCCAGCTGCTGCAGCTGCTGGGTATGGAGAGCCCCCGCGAGCTCATGCGCCAGAAAGAGGAGCTGTATAAATCGCTCAATCTGGCCGACCCGGCTCTCAGCAACGCGGCGCTGATACAGGCGATGGTCGACAATCCGAAACTCATCGAGCGCCCTATCGTCGTCAGCCGCGGCCAGGCGCGTATTGGCCGCCCGCCGGAACAGGTTCTTGAGATCGTAAGCTAACTCACCCGCGCCGCGCTGCTTAAAGTGTGCGATCTGCGTACGCTGCATCTCGAGTCCGGGCATTTTGTCGAAGACGATCTGCGTCCCTTTTACGCCGACATTTTGTATTCCCTGAAAACCACGGCGGGCGACGGTTATATTTATGCGCTTATCGAACACCAGAGCACGCCCGACCGGCATATGGCCTTTCGTCTGATGCGCTACGCCATCGCCGCCATGCAGCGCCATCTAGATGCCGGCCACGATCGCCTGCCGCTGGTGATCCCTGTTCTCTTCTACCACGGTCTGGTGAGCCCCTATCCGTTCTCTCTGCGCTGGCTCGATGAATTCGTCGCTCCGGAGCTGGCCGGCCACCTTTATCACGGGGCGTTTCCGCTGGCGGACATAACCGTCATTCCGGATGACGAGATTGTCACCCACCAGCGCATGGCAACGCTGGAGTTACTGCAAAAACATATTCGACAACGCGATCTGGCGCAGCTCCTCGACAAGCTGAGCGAATTATTATTGACTGGACTGGCGACGGAATCGCAGGTACAAGCCCTGATGCACTATCTGGTACAGGCAGGCAACACGCGCGAGCCGATTAAATTCATTCGCGAGCTGGCGTTACGAACGCCGCAGCATAAGGAGACGTTGATGACGATTGCGGAATATCTGGAACAACAGGGGCTGGAGCGGGGCCTGGCGCAGGGGCGACAGGAAGGCCGTCAGGAAGGACGGAAAGAAGAGGCGCAGCGCATCGCTGTCGCTATGCTGCACAGCGGCCTTCCGCGCGACCTGGTCGCCCGGTTGACCGGGCTGACGGAGCAGGAGCTGACTCCCCTGGCAGACTAAAGCTTAAGGATCTCTTTCACGAAGGGGATCGTCAGCTTGCGCTGAGCGGTAATCGAGGCATGATCCAGGGCTCATCGCCGGCGACGCACTCGATGTTATCGATGCACACCAGCGCCAGCTGTTCCATCCCCTCCAGCACCTCGGGCACAAACCACGTCCGTTTATCCAGCGGCACGTAGCCTACCGCATCCCCGCGCTGGGAAAGCTCCGCGCAGGCGGCGTGTAACAGGTGGCTACGACCTGCCCCTTCACGTGACCAGATATAAATGTACCCGCTGTGTTCCTGGCGCAGTACGTTCTGGAGGGCGGCAAGTAGGGAAGGATTATCACCCGGCCAGAAACTCGCGAAGGTTTCGTCGTCAGGAAGATACAGTGGCAAAGAGAGCTGTGCCGGTGCGTTCAGATGGACCTCAACATAGGCTTACAGAAAAACGCGAAGAGTTTACCACAGATTTAGGTCAGGAGAGAACCGGGCGGGATCGCCGCCCGGTCAGGCGATCGTTATTTAAACTCTTCGCTATCCGCCGCGTCGAGGACCACCTCTTCCGGACGCAGGACGCTTACGCGGATCCCCGAGGCGCCGATCACCCCGTACAGCAGCAGGGAAACGCCGCCCATCACCGGCACCGGGATGATCTGGATAGCCGCCGCCAGTTTGCCGACGCAGGAGAGCAGAATCGCAATGATCGCCGCGCCGCCGATTACCCAGGTGCTGTAGACCCGGGTAATCGCCATCACGCCGATATTTTCACCGTAGGTAGTGTTGGGCGTCGAACCGAAGAAGCCGGAAACGATCGTCGACAGGCCGTTGGCAAACATCGAACGATGCAGGCCCGGGTCGCGGATCAGATCGCGCTTAACGATATTGGCGGTCACCACCAGATGCCCCACGTGCTCGGCAATCACCACCAGCGCGGCGGGCAGTATGGTGAAGATAGCAAACCACTCAAAGCGCGGAGTGTAGAAAGTCGGCAGCGCGAACCAGTGCGCCTCGGCGATCGGGGTGGTATCGACCACGCCCATCACAAACGACAGCGCATAGCCCACCAGCACGCCGATCAGGATCGGGATAATCGCCAGGAAGCCGCGGAACAGCACGGATCCGAACACCGTCACCGCCAGGGTCACCATCGAGATAATAATGGTTTTACTGTCCGGTGACTGGCCGTCGGCCGGCAGCAGCCCGGCCATATTAGCCGCCACGCCCGCCAGTTCGAGGCCGATAACCGCCACGATGGCGCCCATCGCCGCCGGCGGGAACATCACATCCAGCCAGCCGGTACCGGCTTTTTTGACAATAAAGGAGACGAGGCAGAACAGCACGCCGCACATAATAAAGCCGCCCAGCGCCACTTCGTAGCCCAGCGGCAACAGTAGCAGCACCGGGGAGATAAAAGCGAAGCTTGATCCCAGATAAGCGGGAATTTTGCCTTTACAGATAAAGAGGTACAACAGCGTACCGATGCCGTTGAACAGCAGGACGGTGGCCGGGTTAATGTGGAACAGAATAGGCACCAGTACCGTTGCGCCAAACATGGCGAACAGATGTTGCAAACTAAGCGGGATTGTCTGTAAAAGCGGCGGTCTTTCACTCACCCCGATGGCACGGCGCGTCATAGTGTATTCCTCTGAGAGTCGTCTGTTATTTGCTGTGGATTACTTTTATTCAAAAAAAAGCCGACTCTCAAAGTCGGCTTTTTTCGCGGTATATTTTATTTCGTTCCAAAAATCTTGTCGCCGGCATCGCCGAGACCGGGAATGATATACCCGTGCTCGTTCAGTCCCTTATCGACAGAGGCGGTGTACAGCTCAACGTCCGGGTGGGCTTTCTCCAGCGCGGCAATTCCAGCACCCCTTCCATCATGCCGAGGCCAGCGCGCAGGATAGGCACAACGGTAATTTTCTTGCCCTTGATCTGCTCGACTTCCACCGGACCGTTCCAGCCTTCAATAGTGACTTTCTCAGTCTCCAGATCGGCGGTGGCTTCATAAGTCAGTAAGCTGCCCACTTCTGAGGCGAGTTCACGGAAGCGTTTGGTGCTGATGTCGTGCTCGCGCATCAGGCCCAGCTTGTGTTTGACGAGTGGGTGTTTGACTTCCACAATCTTCATTCTCTTTCTCCTCTGAGGGGCAGCCACAAAAAAAATCGCGGGATTATACCGCTTTTTGCGGATTGTGCCATACCCATCTTGCTTGACGTATATCAAGCAAAGTGATTTAGAGACAAAAAAACCGGAGGCGAGGCTCCGGCTTGGGTGCGGGGTGCAGTCCATACGCTTACGCGGGCCTACGTGTATTGTAGGTCGGTTAAGCGTTAGCGCCACCCGACTACGACAGGTTCTCCCCGTTGCTGGCAATTACCTGCTGATACCAGGCAAAGGACTTTTTCCGGCTGCGTGCCAACGTGCCATTGCCTTCATTATCTTTATCGACATAAATAAAGCCGTAGCGTTTTTTCATTTCCCCCGTGCCGGCGGAAACCAGATCGATACAGCCCCAGGGGGTGTAGCCCATCAGATCGACGCCATCCTCGACCACCGCCTTTTTCATCTCCGCGATATGAGCGGAGAGATAATCGATACGATACTGGTCATTGACGCTGCCGTCCGCTTCGCGGACATCAATCGCGCCAAAGCCGTTTTCGACAATAAACAGCGGCAGCTGGTAGTGATCCCAGAACCAGTTCAGCGAATAGCGCAGGCCGACCGGGTCAATCTGCCAGCCCCAGTCCGACTTTTTGACGTACGGGTTGGAGACCAGGCTGGTGGTTTCATCATAATCAAGCAAGGGGTTGTCTTCGGTGGCTTTGGTAGCGAACGACATATAGTAGCTAAAGCCAATGTAGTCGACACAGCCCTCGGTTAACGCCTGACGATCGGCTTCGGTGATATCCAGAGTAAAGCCGCGGCGGGCAAAATAGTTGAGCAGATGCTGCGGATAGCGACCGCGCACGTGGACGTCGGTAAACCAGTAACGGCGGTGCATGGCGTTCATCGCCATCATCATATCGTCCGGGGCGCAGGTCAGCGGATAGATGGGGCACATAGCGATCATGCAGCCAATCTGCAGCGCCGGGTTGATCTCGCGCGCCGCTTTCACCGCCAGGGCGCTGGCCACCAGCTCATAGTGCGCGGCCTGGTACATCACCGGTTCCCGGTCTTCATCCGGCAAATATTTCAAACCGGAGTTGGTGAAGGGGGCAAAGTCCTCATGGAAGTTGGCCTGGTTGTTGATCTCGTTAAAGGTCATCCAGTACTTCACTTTATGTTGATAACGGGTGAAGACGACCCTGGCAAAGCGCACGAAAAAGTCGATTAGCTTGCGGTTGCGCCAGCCGCCGTACTCGGTGACCAGGTGATAAGGCATTTCAAAATGCGACAGCGTAATGACTGGCTCAATGCCGTGTTTCAGGCATTCGTCGAACAGATCATCATAAAACTGCAGGCCAGCCTCGTTGGGCTCCAGCTCATCGCCCTGCGGGAAAATACGCGTCCAGGCAATCGAGGTGCGAAAACATTTGAAGCCCATCTCGGCAAACAGCGCCAGGTCTTGTGGATAACGATGATAAAAATCGATCGCCTCATGGTTCGGGTAGTTTTTCCCGGCCACCACGCCGTCGGTAATTTCCCGCGGCACGCCGTGGGCGCCGGCGGTCATCACATCCGCCACGCTGATCCCCTTGCCGCCCTCCTGCCAGCCGCCCTCTAACTGATGCGCTGCGACCGCGCCGCCCCACAGAAAACCTGCTTTAAATCCGGACATAGTCTCTCCCTAATGTCGATCGTCGTCTGGCGAACGATACAGCTGATTAAAATGGTAAACCGCGCCAATCAGGCCGGCATCGTTACCGTGACTGACGGTATCGAGATAGTCGGCAATGCCGAACCAGGCCAGATGCTGGCGCAGTAGCGTCAGAAATCCTGGGCGTTCCACAACGCCGCCACCGATAAAAATGGTCTGCGGATCGAAGATATGGACGAGGTTATAAAGGCCATGGCCCAGGCCATTGAAGAACTCGGCGACCAGACGCTGACAAACCGGGTCGCCGGCGTCACAGCGGTCGAAAATCAGTTCGCCTGTCACGCTATCCAGCGGCGCGCCAATATGTTGCGCATAGCGATGGCGCAGCACCCGCAGAGTGCAGTTCTCATTCATTGAATAGCGACGAGGATCGCGTCCGCCGGGACGGTCGGTAAGCATGTAGCCGAATTCGCCGGCACGAAAACGCGCCCCGTTGATCAGCTGGTGTTGGCAGAAAATCGCCCCACCGATGCCAGTACCGATAGTGAGCACCAGAAAATTGGCCATCTCCGCCGCTTTGCCCTGCCAGCGCTCGGCCAGCAGCACACAGTTGGCGTCGTTTTCCACCGAGACCGGCAGCCCGGTTCGCGTCTCGAGCCACGATTTCATGGCGAAGTTATCAAATCGACGGATAGCGCCGCCCATGGTGATAAAACCGCTGTGCGGATCGATGGTTTCAGTCGTATAATGGGGATTCCTTTACGTAGAGGCAAGCACCAGACTGTACCCGGTTTCATTTTCGTGAGCAGTATCAAATTTAACCATTCATCAGCGGTTTTACGCCAACTGTAAAGCAGGCTCGCAAACGTTTGCTTTCCCTGTTAGAATTGCGCCGATTTTTCTTGCTTACCGCAAACGCGTGGAGACTTCGCAGTGACCGATAAAACCTCTCTCAGCTATAAAGATGCCGGCGTGGATATTGATGCAGGCAACGCTCTCGTCGACCGTATTAAGGGCGTGGTGAAGAAAACCCGTCGCCCGGAAGTGATGGGGGGACTGGGCGGATTCGGCGCGCTGTGCGCACTGCCGCAGAAATACCGCGAGCCGGTACTGGTCTCCGGCACCGACGGCGTCGGTACCAAGCTGCGTCTGGCAATGGATCTGAAGCGTCACGACACCATCGGTATCGACCTGGTCGCCATGTGCGTGAACGACCTGGTGGTTCAGGGCGCTGAGCCGCTGTTTTTCCTGGATTATTACGCCACCGGTAAACTGGACGTCGATACCGCAGCCAGCGTCATCAACGGCATCGCCGAAGGCTGCCTGCAGTCCGGTTGCGCGCTGGTCGGTGGTGAAACCGCAGAGATGCCCGGGATGTACCACGGCGAAGATTACGACGTGGCGGGTTTCTGCGTCGGGGTAGTGGAAAAATCAGAAATCATCGACGGCAGCAAAGTGACCGATGGCGACGTGCTGGTGGCGCTGGCGTCCAGCGGCCCGCACTCTAACGGCTATTCGCTGGTGCGTAAGATCATTGAGGTTAGCGGCGTTGACCCACAAACTACCGACCTTGACGGTAAACCGCTGGCCGACCATCTGCTGGCGCCAACCCGCATCTATGTGAAATCGGTGCTTGATCTGATCGCCAGCGTTGACGTCCACGCTATTGCCCACCTGACCGGCGGCGGCTTCTGGGAAAACATTCCGCGCGTGCTGCCGGATAACACCCAGGCGATCATCGATGAGTCCTCCTGGCAGTGGCCATCCGTCTTCAACTGGCTGCAAACCGCCGGTAACGTCAGCCAGCATGAAATGTACCGTACCTTTAACTGCGGCGTAGGGATGATTATCGCCCTGCCGGCAGCGGAAGCGGACAAAGCGATTGCCCTGCTGAATGACAAAGGTGAAAACGCGTGGAAAATCGGGTATATCAAAGCCTCCGATTCCGAACAGCGTGTGGTCATTGCATGAAAAACATCGTGGTGCTGATTTCCGGTAGCGGCAGCAATTTGCAGGCGATCATCGACGCCTGCGGCCGGAAACAGATAAACGGCACCCTGCGTGCGGTATTCAGTAACAAGGCTGATGCGTTCGGCCTTGAGCGCGCGCGCCTGGCCGGCATCCCGGCCCATGCGCTGGCGCAAAGTCAGTTTGCCGACCGGGAAGCGTTCGATCGTCAGCTGATGCATGAAATCGACGCCTACGCCCCGGATCTGGTGGTGCTGGCAGGCTATATGCGTATCCTTAGCCCGGCGTTCGTCAGCCACTATCAGGGACGTCTGCTGAACATCCATCCCTCGCTACTGCCGAAGTATCCTGGCCTGCATACTCATCGTCAGGTGCTGGAGAACGGTGAATCGCGGGGCTTTTTTTTAATTAAAAGTGTTTACTAATCAAACATCTCACAGAAATAATTCTTCTTACTGTCATATTGTTGTGACACAGTAAATCGCTATGCAGAAAAATTCGTCATAATAGTCTACGTCCTGTGAGTAAAACGGAGTGTGAGCGGTAATGGGCCAGGAAAAGCTATACATCGAAAAAGAACTCAGCTGGTTGTCTTTTAACGAACGCGTGCTGCAGGAAGCGGCGGACAAGAGTAACCCGCTGATTGAGCGCATGCGCTTCTTAGGGATTTACTCCAACAACCTGGATGAGTTTTACAAAGTGCGCTTCGCTGAGCTGAAGCGCCGGATTATTATCAGTGAAGAACAAGGCAGTACCGCCCATTCTCGCCACCTGTTAGGCAAAATTCAGGCCCGCGTTCTGAAGGCCGATCAGGAATTCGATAGTCTGTATAATGAACTGTTGCTGGAGATGGCGCGTAACCAGATCTTCCTGATCAACGAGCGCCAGCTGTCCGTCAATCAGCAGGCCTGGCTGCGCAACTACTTCAAGCAGTATTTACGCCAGCATATCTCGCCGATCCTGATCAACCGCGAAACGGACCTCGTGCAGTTCCTGAAAGATGATTACACCTATCTGGCGGTAGAGATTATCCGCGGGGAAAACATCAACTATGCTCTGCTGGAAATACCGTCGGATAAAGTGCCGCGCTTCGTGAACCTGCCGCCGGAAGCGCCGCGTCGCCGCAAGCCAATGATCCTCCTGGATAACATCCTGCGCTATTGCCTGGACGATATTTTTAAAGGCTTCTTTGATTACGATGCGCTGAACGCCTACTCGATGAAGATGACCCGTGACGCCGAGTACGATCTGGTGCATGAGATGGAGTCGAGCCTGATGGAGCTGATGTCCTCCAGCCTCAAGCAGCGCCTGACCGCCGAGCCGGTTCGCTTCGTCTACCAGCGCGATATGCCGGATGCGATGGTCGAAATGCTGCGCGATAAGCTCTCCATTTCCAACTACGACTCAATGCTGCCGGGCGGCCGCTATCACAACTTTAAAGACTTTATCGGCTTCCCGAACGTCGGTAAGGCCAATCTGGTCAATAAACCCATGCCGCGCCTGCGTCATCTGTGGTTTGATAAATTCCGCAACGGCTTCGACGCCATTCGCGAACGCGACGTGCTGCTCTACTATCCCTATCACACCTTTGAGCACGTGCTGGAGCTGCTGCGTCAGGCCTCCTTCGACCCCAGCGTATTGGCGATCAAAATCAACATTTACCGCGTGGCCAAGGATTCGCGCATTATTGACGCGATGATCCACGCCGCCCACAACGGTAAGAAAGTCACCGTAGTGGTGGAGCTGCAGGCGCGCTTCGATGAAGAGGCTAACATTCACTGGGCGAAACGCCTGACGGAAGCGGGAGTCCACGTTATCTTCTCTGCGCCAGGTCTGAAGATCCACGCCAAGCTGTTCCTTATCTCGCGTAAAGAAGGCGATGAGGTGGTGCGCTACGCCCACATCGGCACCGGTAACTTTAACGAGAAGACGGCGCGGATCTACACCGACTATTCGCTGTTAACCGCCGATGCGCGCATTACCAATGAAGTCCGCCGGGTGTTTAACTTTATCGAGAACCCCTATCGTCCGGTTAGCTTCGACTACCTGTTGGTGTCGCCGCAGAACTCGCGTCGTCTGCTGTATGAGATGATCGATCGCGAGATCGCCAATGCGCAAAACGGGCAACCGTCCGGGATTACGCTGAAGCTGAACAACCTGGTGGATAAAGGTCTGGTGGACCGACTGTATGCCGCCTCCAGCTCCGGCGTGCCGGTTAATCTGCTGATCCGCGGCATGTGCTCGCTGATCCCGGGTCTGGAAGGTATCAGCGAAAATATCCGCGTCATCAGTATTGTGGACCGTTTCCTCGAGCACGACCGGGTCTACTGTTTTGAAAACGGTGGCGATAAACAGGTCTGGCTCTCCTCTGCCGACTGGATGACGCGTAACATCGATTATCGCATCGAAGTTGCCGCTCCGCTGCTCGATCCGCGTCTGAAGCAGCGGGTGCTGGATATTTTTGATATCCTGTTCAACGATACGGTAAAAGCGCGCTATCTTGATAAAGAACTGAGTAACCGCTATGTGCCGCGCGGCAATCGCCGTAAAGTGCGCGCGCAAATGGCGATTTACGATTATCTCAAATCACTCGAACAACCCGACTAACCTATGCCAATAAACGATAACACCCCTCGGCCGCAGGAGTTCGCTGCGGTTGACCTTGGTTCGAACAGTTTTCATATGGTGATCGCCCGTGTCGTCGACGGCGCCATGCAGATCATCGGACGCCTGAAACAGCGCGTACATCTGGCCGATGGCCTCGATGAAAACTCGGTGTTGAGCGAAGAAGCCATGACCCGTGGGCTGAACTGCCTGTCGCTGTTTGCCGAACGCCTGCAGGGGTT
>PPYE01048131.1_pt1 | contig 10496 bp, 8 predicted proteins | sample 1559881 | NCBI WGS metagenome assembly PPYE01 (sample SAMN08240022, study PRJNA423297) | Human gut metagenome, whole genome shotgun sequencing project.
GTTCCAGAGGGCTGGGAGACGGCGCGGGCAGAGGGACAGGATCCGGAGGCCGGCTCGTCCGCGGAGCCTTTTAACGGAGGAGAGCCCTGGCAGTCCCCGGGGACAGACGGCGGCTTTGAGGCCGGGTATCCCGGAGTTACGGACCTTAAAATCCGGCAGCAGGGAGGGAGCGTGGAGATCTTCCGGATGGATGAGATCAGCGCCCTGACCATCAAAAGCGGGAATGGAAGCCTGGAGGCCGTCAGTTTCCAGGAATACGGAATGGATTCGGTCCTTGCACTGCGGGCCGGAGACGGGGAGGATTACCAGATCTTTATTCCTGGCTCCTGGGTGCTGGATGAATTTGAGGCAGAGATCCTGGAAGGGACTCTGGAGGGAAACGGCGTCCGTGCTCTGGAGGCGGAGCTGTCTGTGACAGAGGGAAACGCAGTTTTTACCCAGGAGGATGGGCGGAAAGCGGATCTGGAGTGCATGGGCAGCGGATCCATCCTCTGGGAAATGGAATCTGAACGGTATATGGAGATCGATGCCGAGTGCCGGAATGGCTCCATTACCATTTCTATTCCGGAAACCATGGATCCAGGCGGGATCGGATATGACATTGAATGTGAAAACGGGACGGTGGAATTCCTGGACTTTACAGTGGAAGGAAATCAGAAGAAAGAGGCGGCCGGAAGTCTGTCGGTCATGGATCTGGAGGCTGGATCGGGAACCATTTCTGTACAGCATACAGCGGCCCCGTAAACAGGAGCCGGATAAAAGGAGAGAGGAACATGGATGTGAGGCGGTTGTATAAATCGGATACGGATAAGATGATCTGCGGAGTCTGCGGCGGCATCGGTGAATTCCTGAATGTGGATCCAACGCTGGTGCGGCTTTTATGGGCGATCCTGACCTTCACCGGGCCGGGGCTCATTGCCTATATCATCGCAGCGATCATCATTCCCGGCCGTCCGGATTAAAGAAACGGCTGGAACATATATGGGGACCGGGGCAGATCTATGCCGCCCGGTCCCTGTTTTTTTCAGCGGCCGCAGGGAGCGTTTCCGGGACAGGGCTTTTTCCATGGCCTGCGCCGCGTTCTGAAAAGGATATGTGCCCGGCCTTCCAGGAGGCATACGGGGCCGGAAGGCTTCTGTATAAGCCTCCCGTTTCTGGGAATACTTTTCTAAGAAAAGGAAAAGAGGTGAACCAGAAGCCATGGGAAAAAAGAAACAGGAGCCGGTGGATCCCAATAATCTGAAGCCGGAGGACGTGCTGAAGTTTGAGATCGCGGCAGAGCTTGGTCTGGCGGATAAGGTGGTGGCCGGAGGGTGGCGATGCCTGACTGCCAAGGAAAGCGGCCGGATCGGAGGCCTGATCACGAGAAAAAAACGGGAGATGGCCGGACAAAAAGGAGAAAACCAGACGTTGAAAGATGAAAAGAAAGATCCTATAATATAGGCAGAACGACACAGGATGGAGGAAACAAGGTGAAGATCGCTCTGATCTGCTTTACAGAAAATGGATTTCAGATGGAAAAGCGGCTGGTAAAGCTCCTGGAGACAGAGGGCCATGGTCCCTGTCCCTGGGTCTCGGGGAGGTACGCCATGCAGGCGGCCTCCCTGGATCACGAGATCAGCTTTTCCCCGGTGAAGGAGGGCGGGCTTTCTGCCTGGGCCGGAGAACGGTTTGGGGACTCGGACGGCCTTATTTTTATCGGAGCCTGCGGCATTGCTGTCCGGGCTATTGCTCCGTATATCCGGGATAAAAAAACGGATCCAGCGGTTCTGGCGGCCGATGAGAAGGGGAGGTTTGTGATCCCCCTGCTGTCGGGCCATCTGGGCGGGGCCAATGAGCTGGCGGAGCGTCTGGCGGAGGGACTTGCAAAAAACGGGATCCCGGCCCAGGCAGTGCTCACAACGGCCACGGATGTGAACCGGCGGTTTGCAGTGGATGTGTTTGCAAAGGAGCATGGCCTGGTCCTGGACCAGATGAAGCTGGCAAAGGAGATCTCGGCGGCGGTCCTGGCCGGGGAGCCGGTGGGACTGTTTTCGGACTTTCCGTTTTCCGGACCGGTCCCGGAGGGGCTTTATAAGGACCGGATCTGCCCGCAAAACATCCGGATCACCGTATGGAGGAAGGAGCGGAGAGGCCCGGAGGGGCCGGGGCCTTTAAGACTGGTGCCCCGGTGTGTGGTCCTGGGGACCGGGTGTAAACGGGGAACCTCCATGGAGCAGATCTGGTCTGTGGCGGAGGAGGCCATGGAAAGAGAGGGGCTGGACCCCTCAGCCGTATGCGGCCTGGCCAGCATCGACTTAAAAAGCGGGGAGCCGGGGCTGTGCAGTCTTGCTGAAAAGCTGGGGGTCCCGTTTTTTACGTACACAGGAGAGGAACTGGCCGCCGTACCCGGGGCGTTTACGGAGTCAGAGTTCGTGAGACAGGTCACGGGCGTGGGAAGCGTCTGTGAGCGGGCGGCCGTGGCCGCATGCCGGGAGGCATCGGAGGATACCCGGCTCCTGATGAAAAAATACGCCCGGGATGGAGTGACCGTGGCGGCGGCATGTTTTATACCGGAATTATTTAAGGGATCGGAGAGATGACAATATGATAAAGGTTGTGACCGGAGCCGGGGCCAGCGGGAAATCGTCCTTTGCGGAGTCCCTTCTGGAACAGTCGGAGGCGAAAAGGAAGATCTACGCCGCCACCATGATCGTATGGGACGACGAATGCCGGGCACGGGTGAAAAAACACAGACAGATGCGGGAAAAAAAGGGATTTGAGACAGCGGAGCGTCCGGTGGACCTGGGAGAGCTTTTTGTACCGGAGGACGGGGCAGTGTTGGTGGAATGTATGTCCAATCTGGCAGCCAACGAGATGTACCGGGAGGATGTGGGAATGGAAAGCTGTGCAGAGCTCCGGGCGGCACAGGCCGGAGAGCGGATCTTAAGAGGGATCCGCCTGCTTGCAGAGGCGGCCCGAGATCTGGTGGTGGTGACTAATGAGGTCTTTGGGGATATAAGGATTACAGAAGGGGAAACGGCAGCGTACCAGCGGCTCATGGGAAGACTGAACCGGGAGCTGTTTTCCATGGCCGGAGAGGTCTGGGAGGTGGTCTGCGGGATCCCGGTGCAGCTGAAGGGAAAGAAGGAGCAGACAGGGGCGGCCGGGACAGAACTGGCAGCCGGACAGAATAAAGAGGGAAAAGAGAGTCTACATATGAAATTTATCACAGGCGGCGCATTCCAGGGAAAAAGGGACTTTGCAGAGCAGCTCCTGGACCGGGAGGGCGTTTTGGAGTATGAGACGGCGGACGGAGCCGCGGATCCGTTTGAGGCTGCGTACAGCCGGAAGCTGGTGGTGAACGCCCAGGACTATGTGCGCCGGTTTGCGGGCCTTGAGGACGGAGAAGCCAGAGAACGGCTGCAGGAATTCCTGGACCGGCTTATAAAGGAGAATCCCGGAGCGGTGGCGGTCATGGATGAGATCGGCTGTGGGATCGTGCCTGTGGGCCGGGAGGAGCGGCTGTGGAGGGACCTGGCCGGAGAGGCGGCCCAGACCCTGGCGGCCCGTTCCAGGGACGTATACCGGGTCACAGGCGGCCTGGCCCAGGTACTGAAGGGCGGTGAGCGGTAAATGGAACAGGGAAGCCAGTGGGAAAAGGCGTACACCCATGGCGGAGATGTGTACAGGAACGAAAAAATACGGATGGATTTTTCCATTAACATCAATCCCCTGGGAATGCCGGATTTTATCAAACAGGCGGCCATGGACGGGGTGGAGGAAAGCGCCCGCTATCCGGACAGCCGGTGCAGGAGGCTCCGGAGGCTGGCAGCTGGATTTTACGGCGTGCAGGAGGAGACCCTTGTGTTTGGAAACGGGGCTGCGGAGCTGATCTTCGGGATCGTCCGGGCCGTATCTCCCAGGCGGGCTGTTTTGACGGCTCCGTCGTTTACAGAGTATGAAGCGGCTCTTTTATCCGTGGGGGCGGAGATCCTGTTTTTTCCCCTGAAGGAGGAGGAGGATTTTTCTCTTCCGGCAGACCGGTATCTGGATTTTTTAAAGAGCGCCAGGCCGGATATGATCTTTTTATGCAACCCGGCCAATCCGACCGGAAGGCTGACGCCGGTAGGGGAGATCCGCCGGATCCTGGAGTTCTGCACCGTCCAGGGGATCCTTGCAGTGGTGGACGAGTGCTTTCTGGACCTGGCGGAGGAGGATGAGAGGGATTCGGTACTGGATCTGGTGCGTGCAGGAGAAAAAAAAGTTTTTTTACTGAAAGCATTTACAAAATCCTTTGCCATGGCAGGACTCCGCCTGGGGTACGGATTCCTGGCAGACGGAGAACTGCGGCTTAAGATGCAGAGCCAGAGCCAGCCCTGGAACGTGTCCATACCGGCCCAGGAGGCCGGATGCGCGGCCTTTGGAGCAGAGCGGGAGCCCTACCTCCGGGAAGCCCGGAAGCTCATAAGCCGGGAACGGGAATATTTAAGGGAAGGCCTGCAAAGGCTGGGCTTTTATGTATTTCCCTCGGAGGCCAATTTCCTTTTATTTAAGAGGGCAGACAGAGGGGACGGGGGAGAGCTTTATGAGTCCCTTTTATCCCGCGGGATCCTGATCCGCAGATGCGGCGATTACCAGGGACTTTCCGGGGATCATTATCGAATCTGTGTGAAAAAAAGGGAAGAAAACAGGGCTTTTCTGGAGAATTTGGGAGAAATATATAAGAAGAGGTAATAAAAGAATCAAAAAAATAGTATAAATCCCCTGTTGCACAAAAGATACAAAACTGATATACTCTATGAAATAGCTAAAAGGAACAGATAAATTCCAGCGAAACTTAAGAAAGAGAGGGAACCTTAGAATGGGTAAGATCATTGGAGAAGGCATTACATTTGACGATGTGCTGCTGGTGCCGGCATATTCAGAAGTAATTCCCAATCAGGTTGACGTATCCACGTACCTGACTAAGAAAGTCAAACTGAACATTCCTTTTATGAGTGCGGGAATGGATACGGTCACAGAACACCGCATGGCCATTGCCATGGCAAGACAGGGCGGTATCGGGATCATTCACAAAAACATGTCAATCGAAGCGCAGGCCGAAGAGGTTGACAAGGTTAAGCGTTCAGAGAACGGAGTAATCACAGACCCATTTTATTTATCCCCGGAACATACATTAAAGGATGCGGACGAGCTGATGGGAAAATTCCGGATCTCCGGCGTTCCGATCACAGAGGGTAAAAGATTAGTCGGCATCATCACCAACCGTGACCTGAAATTTGAAGAGGATTTTTCCAAGAAGATCAAGGAATGCATGACCTCCGAAAACCTGGTCACGGCCAAGGAGGGAATCACCATGATGGAGGCCAAGAAGATCCTTGCCAAAGCAAGGGTGGAGAAGCTGCCCATCGTGGACGATGACTTTAACTTAAAGGGACTTATCACCATTAAAGATATTGAGAAGCAGATCAAATACCCCAATTCCGCTAAGGATGCACACGGAAGACTGCTCTGCGGCGCTGCCGTGGGAATCACCGCCAACGTGCTGGAGCGCGTGGAGGCCCTTGTGAACGCCAAGGTGGACGTGATCGTATTAGACTCTGCCCATGGTCATTCTGCCAACGTGGTCCGCTGCGTGAAGATGATCAAGGAGAAATTCCCGGAGGTACAGGTGATCGCCGGAAACGTGGCCACAGGCGTTGCCACAAAGGCTCTGATCGAGGCCGGCGTGGACGCTGTCAAGGTCGGGATCGGACCTGGTTCCATCTGTACCACCCGTGTGGTTGCCGGTATCGGCGTTCCCCAGGTATCTGCCGTTATGGACTGCTATGAGGTTGCAAGGGAATACGGGATCCCGATCATCGCAGACGGCGGCATCAAGTACTCCGGAGATGTGACAAAGGCTCTGGCTGCCGGCGGAAGCGTCTGCATGATGGGAAGCATGTTCGCAGGCTGCGACGAGAGCCCGGGAACCTTCGAGCTTTACCAGGGAAGAAAATATAAGGTATACCGCGGAATGGGCTCCATTGCCGCCATGGAAAACGGCAGCAAGGACCGCTACTTCCAGTCCGACGCCAAAAAGCTGGTGCCGGAGGGCGTGGAAGGCCGCGTGGCCTACAAGGGCTATGTGGAGGATACGGTGTTCCAGATGTTAGGCGGCTTAAGAGCCGGTATGGGCTACTGCGGCGCCCACAACATCAAGGAGCTCCAGGAGAACAGCCAGTTTGTGAAGATCTCTGCGGCTGCCCTTCGTGAGAGCCATCCCCATGATATCCACATCACAAAAGAAGCTCCCAACTACAGCATCGACGGCTGATCGGGAAGCGCTGGATCTTCGATATAAAAACGGTTACAGAGAGCATGGCACGGAAGCTGCTGTGCTCTCTTTTTATAGCGCAGAAACCGCCTCTTGCTTTCCTCAGGCCCTTCGTGTAAAATGGAGGGCGTGCGCGGTCTGCGCGGATCTTTTATATAAGAGGAATATTGAACAAGGAGTTTTCAGATGAGTATATTAAACGTAGAGCACTTAAGCCATGGCTTCGGAGACCGAGCCATTTTTACGGATGTGTCGTTCCGTCTTTTAAAGGGCGAGCACATCGGCCTCATCGGGGCCAACGGAGAGGGGAAATCCACCTTCATGAGCATCATCACGGATAAGCTGATGCCGGATGAAGGAAAGGTGGAGTGGGCGAAAAACGTCCGTGTGGGATATCTGGACCAGCATACGGTCCTGGAAAAGGGAATGACCATCCGGGAGGTGCTAAAGAGCGCCTTTTCCTTCTTATTTGAGATGGAAGAAAAGATGAACCAGATCTGCGACCATATGGGAGAGGCTTCCGAGGAGGAGATGAATTCCATGATGGAGGAGCTGGGGACCATCCAGGACCTTCTGATGGCCCATGACTTTTATATCATCGACTCCAAGGTGGATGAGATCGGCCGGGCCTTTGGCCTGGATGAGATCGGACTGGATAAGGACGTGGACGAGCTTTCCGGAGGCCAGAGGACCAAGGTGCTCCTGGGAAAGCTGCTTTTGGAGAAGCCGGACATCCTTCTTCTGGACGAGCCCACCAACTACCTGGACGCTCAGCATATCGAATGGCTGAAGCGGTATCTCCAGGAATATGAAAATGCCTTTATACTGATCTCCCATGACATTCCATTTTTAAACAGCGTGGTAAATCTGATCTATCATATGGAAAACCAGAAGCTGGACCGGTATGTGGGCGATTATGATAAATTCTTAGAGGTGTATGAGATGAAGAAGAGCCAGCTGGAGGCCGCCTATAAGCGGCAGCAGCAGGAGATCGCCGAGCTCCAGGACTTTGTGGCCAGAAACAAGGCGCGGGTGTCCACCCGGAATATGGCCATGTCCAGGCAGAAAAAGCTGGATAAGATGGAGGTCATCGAGCTGGTAAAGGAAAAGCCCAAGCCAGAATTCCATTTCTTAAATGCCAGGGCAGCAGGAAAGATCATTTTTGAGACAAAGGACCTGGTCATCGGTTACGACGAGCCCTTGTCAAAGCCCCTGGATTTTTCCATGGAACGGGGCGAAAAGATCGCAGTCATCGGAGCCAATGGAATCGGAAAGACCACCTTCTTAAAGAGTATCCTGGGACTGATCCCGGCTCTTTCCGGCTCTGTGGAGCTGGGGGATTATCTGTCCATCGGATATTTTGAGCAGGAGATGGCTCCGGGAAATACCACCACCTGCATTGAGGAGATCTGGAAGGAGTTCCCCTCCTACACCCAGTATGAGGTACGGTCGGCTCTGGCAAAATGCGGCCTTACCACAAAAAATATTGAAAGCCAGGTGCGTGTGCTTTCCGGCGGAGAGCAGGCCAAGGTGCGTCTCTGCAAGCTCATCAACCGGGAGACCAACATCCTTCTTCTGGACGAGCCCACCAACCATCTGGACGTGGACGCCAAAGAGGAATTAAAGCGTGCTTTAAAGGAATATAAGGGAGCTGTGCTCCTGATCTGCCATGAGCCGGAGTTTTACGATGGACTGGTATCAAAGGTCTGGAACCTGGGCGAATATTCCTTAAAGATTTAGGAGCAGGGCCATGACACATATACTTCTGGCAGTGATCTATCTGGCGTTCATAAGCCTAGGCCTTCCCGACTCTCTTCTGGGCGCCGCCTGGCCGTCTATGTACGGGGAGCTTGGGGTCCCGGTCTCCTGTGCCGGAATGGTCTCCATGATCATCTGCTTTGGGACAATCGTATCCAGCCTCCAGAGCAGCCGGCTCACCAGCCGGTTCGGCCCGGGAAGGGTGACGGCTGCCAGCGTGGCGGCCACGGCAGCGGCTCTCCTAGGCTTTTCCGCAAGCCGTTCCTTCTGGCAGCTCTGTCTCTGGGCCGTTCCTTATGGGCTGGGAGCAGGAAGCGTGGACGCAGCCCTCAACCATTATGTGGCCCTTCACTTCAAAAGCCGCCATATGAGCTGGCTCCACTGTATGTGGGGCGTGGGCGCTTTCCTGGGCCCGTCGGTCATGGGGACGGTCCTTGCGGGAGGATATGGCTGGAGCATGGGCTACCGGGCCGTGGGCCTGGCCCAGACGGTGCTGGCAGCGATCCTGGTCATAAGCCTGCCCTTATGGAAAATGAAACCAGGAAACGGGAAGGACAGGAATGAAACGGAAGCCGGACAGAAAAACGTCCGGGAAGAGAAAAAGATCCGTGGAGTGGAAGCGGCCGAGGAGGCCGGGGCAGAGCGTGTGCCGGGCCTTCTGGATATCTTAAGGATCCCCATGGCCCGGGAGACGGTGGCCATGTTCTTCTGCTACAATGCCCTGGAGACTACGGCGGGACTCTGGGCCAGCAGCTATCTGGTCCTGGTCCATAAGGTTCCGGCTGAAAAGGCCGCCGCCCTGGCCGGGCTTTTTTATCTGGGGATCACGGCCGGAAGGGCAGTCAGCGGCTTCCTTACGGAGTGGATCAGCGACGACGGAATGATCCGCCTGGGTACTGGGATCCTGGCGGCGGGCTTTCTGATCCTTCTGTTTCCGGGAGGCGGCCACAGCCAGGCCGGCCTTCTTCTCATGGGGCTTGGCTGCGCGCCCATTTATCCCAGCGTGATCCATTCCACGCCGTCCCGGTTCGGGGCGGAGCTCTCACAGGCTGTCATTGGCGTACAGATGGCAGGGGCATATATAGGAAGCTCCCTGATGCCGCCGTTTTTTGGATTTCTGGCAGACCATCTGGGAGCTTCCCTGTATCCGTATTATCTTTTAGTGCTTCTGGTGGTCATGGCCCTCATGCATCAGAGGATCATGCCAGGGAAACATGTTCAAACTTCTTTATAAAGTCCACGCAGAAATCCGCTGTGGCCTTTAACATTTCTTCTCCCCATTCCTTTGTGGCCGTTTCCGGGGAGTCGGGGCCGTACCAGCCGCAGGACGAATAGCGGTCCACGTGGCGGGGCACCGGAACGGAAACGCCATTGCAGTTCACGTTGAAGGATCCGGCAAAGGTCAGATCAGGACTCAGATCCTTCGGTTCAAAGGGCATAAAATATTCCATATGTACACAGGACGGGTCAATGGCCAGCATGGCTGCGGTCTCTTCGCCGCCGCCGTGGCCGCCCTTCCACCGAGGATCCAGTTCTCCGGCTAAAAGCCACCAGTTTAAGATCGCACCTATGGCATGGCGCTCGTCCAGCTCCAGGGCCACCCGCTGAAGCACCGGGGTATTCCCTCCATGTCCGTTCAAGAAAACAAACTTACGGATACCGAAACCGTAAAGCTGGTCCACGATCCGGGTCATCAGGTCGTAAAGCCCATCGTAGCCAATGGTGATTGTGCCGGGGAAATTGATGTGCTGGTCGCCGACGCCAAAGGGGACCGTGGGAGCGATCAGGATATTTAAACGCTCGTCCATCATTTCGCAGAGGCGGCGGGGGATCAGGAAATCCGTGCCCAGGCAGAGCTGGGAGCCATGGTTCTCCGTGCTTCCCACGGGGATGATGGCAATGTCCTTTTCCTTAAAATAGCCTTCCGCCTGCTTCCAGGTGATTTTTTCAAGAAACATAATTGAGTACCTCCTTTTCCTGGAACCTATTGTACCACAGAAGAGGGAACATTACCAGAGATACGCCCAAAACTCCCGGATCCTTTCCCTGGGTCTTCGGGGCGGAACATCTAGGGCTCCGGGGGGCTGCGAAGGGCATGGGGGAACATGGACAACTCGCTCCGCTCAGACAAGTCCATGCTCCCCCATAACGCATCCCCCCACAGCCCAAGAAGTTCCATCCCCCTCCGACATTGGAAAGGCCCCGGGAGTTTTGGGCTGGTAGTTGTCGCGGGCGCCAAAGAACCTGCATTTTCCCTTCCTATCCCAGCGTCCGCCACTCCCTATACAGTACCTTCCGCCCCCGTAGCCAGACCCTTCTGCACGCCGGCGTTTGGGCCATGAATTTTGCGGCCTTATGCGTCGTTACGTGCAGAGCGGAGCGGGAGCGCGTCTGGATACGCCGCCCTTCCCCCTAGCGCCCGCCACCCCCTATACAGCAC
>PPYE01048132.1_pt1 | contig 10496 bp, 16 predicted proteins | sample 1559881 | NCBI WGS metagenome assembly PPYE01 (sample SAMN08240022, study PRJNA423297) | Human gut metagenome, whole genome shotgun sequencing project.
AAAGGTAATCATACCGCCACCTCCTTTTGGTGGCTTCTGATATATTCCAGAGCCAGATCTATAACAGCTCCCGGATCTGTGGAATCCACGGATATATAGATGGTATATTCACCAGTCATCAGACTGCGGCTAAAAAAACTCTTTCCGGGGTAGCCATAGAACACTTTGACATCATGGCTTGCCCCGGTGTGTATTGTCTCCATTGGTATCTCCTCCATCTTGAAATCTGGAGGGGCCGTGGTACACTATAGATACCGGGCCCCCTGGGCCTGTGTGTGGGCCTCTTGCATCTGGCTTTGGTCGGTGCTGATACAAGGGGCCTTTTTAGCTATAGAATTTCCATTTCAACCGCAGCACATCGCCCCCGGCCTCGTAGACCTCCGCCTGTGCCGCCTCGATCTGCTCCATGAGTTGGTCGAACTCCTCGGGGCCGATACGGTCGAGCTGTGCCTCCAGCATCTTCACCCGGCAGGCGGCCCGGTAGCGCCGCTGCTCCGCCTCTTTGAGTTCCTGCGGCCACGCCGCGCAGTATTCACGTTCCATTATGGCCCACACCTCCCCCGGAAAGCTCCACTTCAATCCGCCCCTTCTCGGCCTTGCCGATGTCCAGCACCCGGAACCCGCGGCGGTTGTAGATGCTGTAGATCAGCTCCTTAGAGCTCATACCCACAAGCTGGGCCGCCTGGAGCTGGGCCTTGTCTAGGGTGATATAGTCCTGCATTTCGGCTCCGGTGCGCCCGTCCCGGATTGTGACCGGAAAGCGCCGGGTGTATATGGTTGCTGTGGTTCTCATGCTGTTTCCTCCTTGATTTTCACCCGGAGGACAGCTATAATAGATTTAGCCAGCCTCCAGAGGGTAGAAAAGCCCCTGGGTGTTTGGTGTGCATCCTCCGTGCTGTCCGGTCGCCAAACTAGAGCAGCGCGGGGGATTTTTATTGGCCGAGTTCTTCATCAATCTTTTTGTCGAGCCATTCCTTTTTGGATTCCTGTCTTTCTTGTAACTTCCGCTCGAACGCCTCCATTTTTTCGCGTTCGACTTCCACAGTAAAAGACTTGAATTTAGCCCGACGATCTTTGAAATACTCGGCCCGGCTTTCGGGTGGCAACCCATCACCTCCTTGTTACGGGCAACAAGTCAACCCCCCTTTTGCAAAATTTCCAACTGGGAGCAAACGCCCCTCTATGCCACGCAGAAGCGGCGGGCGGTGCTGGTGCGGGTAAAGCGGGCCGCCACCTCCGGCAAGGCCGCTCTCAGGGCCGTAGCGTCCAGCCTGGAGGACGTGACGGGCTTCCAGGTGACTTTATACTCTCCGGCCCGCAGTTCCTCCCGCTCGCCCATGTGGGCCTTGATAACATCCCGGATGCCCTCGGCCTCTGCCTGGGCCTCCTCAATCAACTGCTGGAGCTGGCGCAGCTCCCGGATCTTCATTTCCAGTTCGTTGGCGCTCATGGTGTTGACCTCCTGTAGTTATTGGGGGCCGCTCCGGCGGCGGTGGGCTTTATGTGCACCCTCCCGGGGGTGACTTACCATATCCCGTCCCGCTCTTATGTGGTGGTCTTGATGCTATCGTCCACCTTCGCCGGGGTGTCCCCCTTGCTTGATTATATTTTACTACTTATTAAGTAGATATGCAAGATGGAATAATGCACAACTTATTAAGTAGATTTTTGTCAATTTATCTACTTGTTAAGTATTGTGTTTTGTGGTATACTTAATAACAATGGAGGAGGTGTGCAAATATGCCAGAACCCCGGAAATATACAGAGGCGCAAAAAAAGAGTGCCAAGAAGTGGGACGCAGCAAACCTTGACCGTGTATCTGTTGCCATGCCTAAAGGCAAGAAGGACGATATAAAGGAAGCGGCCTCCGCCGCTGGCGAAAGTATGAATCAATATATTATAAATGCGGTAGATCAGCGGATGGAGCGGGACAAGAGAGAGTCCGGGGAGTAACCCCAGTTTATTCCGTCTTAGAGGGCAGAAAAACAGCCGGGGGAGTAATCCCTCGGCTATTGTCGTAAAAACGCCCCTGCGTTTCGCTGTCTCCCTTACTTTTTATTCTGCGCATCCTGTGGAAATGATGGAAGTGATGGAATTTATGCCGCATCATTTCCATTGTTTCCATCATTTCCAGCGGGCTCACAGGGACAAAAACAGACGGCACCGAATATCCGGCACCGTCTGGCTGTGTCTATGTACTTACTGCGCGGGCTTCAACGGAATCTTAACCTCAATCGCCACATTGTCCGCCCAGTCTAGGAGGGTATTCACTCCCTCACGAACTTCATCTAGGCTTTCTTTCATGGCTTTCAGTTCGTCAATGTCCCTCTGCATGGCGTCCAGCTTCTCTAGAATTAGATCCAATTTGTCCATCTTTATCACCCCTTGTCCTGATTATACGGTGTCGGATATTCGGTTGTCAAGGTTCGTGTCTGAGGTGTTGGCCCCCGGATAACACTTGCTCCTTGTTGGAAGCATCCCGGTGTCCTCATGAGTACGCCCTATCCGCTTTCGGTGGCTGTCGACCGCCGGGGCCCTGTCCCTCTTGACAGTATGAATTATAGCATATCTAATTGTAGATATCTATTGACAAAGAACACAGATATCTAATTGTAGATTTGTTCACTTTGTATCTACAATTAGATTGCTTTTCGTGGTATAATACTGGCATGATTGGGAGGGGTGCCGGAAATTCCCCGCCCCCAGGAAGGAGGCCAACATGGGAGAAAAGACAGAGGCCCAAAAGAAAGCACAGAAAAAGTATATGGAAAAGTTTATGGTAGCCCAGATCAGAATGGAGCGGGATAAATACCACGCCGTCCAGGCCCACGCAGAGGCCCAGGGAGAGAGCACCACGGGCTTTATCAATCGGGCCATAGACGAGACTATGGAGCGGGATAAAGCATCTTCTGAGGCCACAGAGCAACAGGCATGAAAAACCGCCCCCGGCGGTGACTGTGCGACCCTTTTTGACCCTTCAAAATACCCTTTAGACGATATCTCGAACTTTACTACCCTTTACAACTATTGAATCTTCCAAGATTAAAGGCTAGAGAATAAGCCCCATTTTACGGCTATTTACTCACGAAAATAGTTAGATTACAAATTCAAGTCCTGTATCGTCCACCAGATTAGCGGGGGACATGACCCACAGGGGTTATGTCCTCCCTTATTGTTTCGCGTGGAAAGAGCCGCCCCGATGGGCGGCTCTTTCCACGCCCGTTCACGCGCGCCGGGCGGCCATGTCCACGGCCACCTCCAGGGCGAGGGTGATCATCTGGGTGAAGGAGGTCTGGCGCTCGGTGGTGGAGAGGGCCTCGCCGGTCAGCAGGTTGTCCGAAACGGTGCAGACGGCCAGAGCCCGCTTGCCGGCCTCCGCCGCGTTGCAGTAAAGGGCCGCGCTCTCCATCTCTACGGCCAGCACGCCCAGCCGGCCCCAGGCCAGAGTATCCTCCGTCCGGCGGTAAAAGACATCGGAGCTGAGCAGGTTGCCCACGGCGGTCTTCACGCCCAGGCGGCGGGCCGCCGACACGGCGCTCTCCAGCAGCGTAAAGTCCGCGATGGGAGAGAAGGTGCCGTCCAGCCCGTACTGCCTGGGGTAGTTGGAGTCGGTGCAGGCGGCCTGGCCGAGCACCACATCCCGCAGCTTCAGCCGGGGAGAGATCGAGCCCACGCTGCCCACGCGGATGATGTTGTCCACGTCGTAGGTGTGAAACAGCTCGTAAGAGTAGATGCCCATGGAGGGCATGCCCATGCCTGAGGCCATGACGGACACAGGCGTGTCCCGGTAGGTACCGGTATAGCCCTGTACGCCCCGGACATTGTTGACCAGTTTGGCGCCGTCGAGAAAATGCTCCGCGATGAATTTGGCCCGCAGTGGGTCTCCGGGCATCAGTACGGTCTTTGCAAACGCCCCCTGGGCGGCCTCATTGTGTGGTGTACCCATCGTTCTTCCCCCTTATTTCTGGTGGTTCTATTATAAGCGGCCTAGCCCTTCTTTGCAAGGCGGAGGAGGAAGCTCAGTTGACATCGGGGCGGGATATCATTAAAATAAGAGGGCCATGCCGGCGGCGCGGCGCACGGCTCGACCGGATATGACAATCGACCTGCAGAGAGGAGTCGTCAAATGAAGCAAAAGAGGTGGAAAACGGACGGATATCTGAGGATATTCGCCTCTTATTACCGGCCCCACTGGAAGCTGTTTGCACTGGATATGGTGTGTGCCCTGTGCATCTGCCTGGTGGACCTGGCCTTCCCCATCGTCTCCCGCTTTTCCATGCAGACGCTGCTGCCCGGACAGATGTTCACGGCGTTTTTCGTGGTAATGGCGGTGCTGGCCGGGGCTTACGTGCTCAAGGGGTGCTTTTACTATATCATCACCTACTGGGGGCATCTGCTGGGGGTACGGATGGAGGCCGACATACGGCGGGATCTGTTCTCCCACATGCAGGATCTGTCCTTTTCCTTCTATGACAAAAACCGCACCGGCCAGCTCATGAGCCGGGTCACCGGCGACCTGTTTGAGATCACCGAGCTGGCCCACCACGGCCCGGAGGATCTGTTCATCTCCTCCATCACCATCCTGGGGGCCTTCTGCGTCATGCTCACCATCCGGTGGGAGCTGGCCCTGATCGTATTTGCGGTAATCCCCCTGTTCATCCTGTTCACCACCCTGTGCCGCAAGCGGATGATGCGGGCCTCCACTGAGGTGAAGGCCAAACTGGCGGGCATTAACGGGGAGGTTGAGTCCTCCATCTCCGGCATGCGTACCGCCAAGGCCTTCGCCAACGAGGCGGCGGAGAGCGCCAAATTCGACCAGGCCAACGACCAGTTCCGGGGGGCCAAGCGGGGCTACTACCGGGCCATGGCCTTCTATCAGTCGGGGATGGAGTTCTTCATGGGCATCCTGTCCGTGGTAGTCATCGCCTTCGGCGGATTCCTGCTCATGCGGGGGCGGATGGATCTCATCGACCTGACCACGTTCTTCCTCTACATCTCCACCTTCATCACCCCCATCCGCAAGCTCTCCGCCTTCGTGGAGCAGTTTATGCAGGGCATGGCGGGCTTCAAGCGGTTTGTGGCCCTGATGCGGGTGGAGCCCGACATCCAGGACGAGCCGGACGCCCAGGAGCTCACCGACGTGAAGGGGGACATCCGGGTGGAGGACGTGACCTTCCGGTATGAGCCCTCCGATCTGCCGGTGCTGGAGCACGTCACCCTCCACGTCCGGCCCGGCGAGACTGTGGCGGTGGTGGGCCCCTCCGGCGGCGGCAAGTCCACCCTGTGCCAGCTCATCCCCCGGTTCTACGATGTCACCGAGGGCCGGGTGCTGGTGGACGGAAAGGACGTGCGCACCCTCACCCAGCACTCCCTGCGGGCCAATATCGGGATCGTCCAGCAGGATGTCTTTCTCTTTGTCGGCACCATCTACGACAACATCCGCTACGGCCGGCCTGACGCCACCGAGGCCGAGATCGTGGAGGCCGCCAAGCGGGCGGAGATCTACGACGACATCCTGGACATGCCCGACGGCTTCCAGACCCAGGTGGGCGAGCGGGGCGCCATGCTCTCCGGCGGCCAGAAGCAGCGGGTGTCCATTGCCCGCATTTTCCTGAAAAATCCGCCCGTCCTTATTCTGGATGAGGCCACCTCCGCCCTGGACTCGGTCACCGAGGCCCGCATCCAGTCCGCCTTTGACGAGCTGGCAAAGGGCCGCACCACCCTCATCATCGCCCACCGCCTGTCCACCATCCGCTCTGCCAGCCGTATTCTCGTCATTGACGGCAACGGCATTCAGGAGGAGGGGACCCATGAGGAGCTTATGGCCAAGGGCGGAGAATACGCACAGTTATATCTTGCGCAGAAATCGGTATCTGTATAGTATAACCTCCCAAAAACGGGACGGCCCTGGCGGGCTGTCCCGTTTTTTGTGCTGCCGTACATAAATGGGGCTTGCAAAAATCGAACAAATGTTGTATACTTAAATCGAACGAAAGTTCTATTTAACCCATTGGGTCTTTTTTTCGACCCAGCCCGTCTATACAGACAGAGCGCGGGACCGGGCCGGCCCGGTCCGGTCTATGGGACAGAGCATGGAGTAAAATCGGTTTGTCAACTGGAAAACCGATGCAGGAGGGAACGACATGGAGACCATCTATTACAGTCTGGATGCCAAACGACTCACTGTCTGCGGAGAAGCCGCGGGCCGCAGGGCCAGCGGCGGGCAGGAGACGGTCTGCTATGCCTTTGTCCCCCGGCCCCGCCGCCCGGTGATGCCTGCGGGCGGGAAGGTGGTGGATTTCACCGCCTACCGGCAGGCCGCCCACCCGGAGGAGTATGCCCCGCGGGAGGAGGTGCCCGGCCGGCCCCGGCCGGTCCGGCGGCGGCGCACGCTGGCGCTGACCGTGGATCTGGCGGCCACTGGCGCGGTGGTTGTGCTGCTGGCGGCGGTGGTGTTGCGCTTTTTCGCGGGATAGAACCGAAAAATTGCCCCGGTGCGGCTCTGCGCACCGGGGCAATTTTGTGCAGAGGGAAAAATATGCAGAAGGCTATTGACAAATTAAGTTAGCGGGTGTAAACTCAATTTGTTCTGGGTGGTTAGTAAACACTAACCGCCTGATAAAAGATAATTGGTTAGCAAGAGTTAACCTGTAAGGGAGAGAAGCCACGATGATGCCTCTGACGCTGGCAAAGCAGGGCGAGACGGTGACCATTCGGAAGATTACCGGGAAGGATGAGATCCGCCAGCACCTGGCCGAGCTTGGATTTGTGGTGGACGGAACGGTTACGGTGGTCAGCGAGCTGGGCGGCAACCTGATTGTGCAGGTCAAGGACAGCCGCATTGCTCTGGACAGGACTATGGCCAACCGGGTTATGATCTGAGGAGAGGAGACAGAACATGAAGACACTGCGGGATGCAAAGGTAGGAGACACTGTCACGGTGGTTAAGCTCCACGGTGAGGGGGCGGTCAAGCGCCGGATCATGGACATGGGGATCACCAAGGGCGTGGCGCTGCACGTGCGCAAGGTCGCCCCTCTGGGCGACCCCATGGAGCTGAACGTGCGCGGCTATGAGCTGAGCGTGCGCAAGGCCGACGCGGAGATGATCGAAATCGCCTAGGGGGAGCGCTTCCCCGGATACGTCCGCGCCGCCAAAGGCGGCACAGCGGGGCGGTACTGCATCTGTGAATTAGTTATATCAAACTCGCGGAAAAGGAAGGGACTGAGAGGTTATGGAGCTCAAGATCGCGCTGGCGGGGAACCCGAACTGCGGCAAGACGACGCTGTTTAACGCCCTGACCGGTTCAAACCAGTACGTGGGCAACTGGCCCGGCGTAACAGTGGAGAAAAAGGAAGGCAAGCTGAAGGGCCACAAGGAGGTGGTCATTCAGGACCTGCCCGGCATCTACTCGCTGTCTCCGTACACGCTGGAGGAAGTGGTGGCGCGGAGCTACCTGGTGGGTGAGAAGCCGGACGCAATTCTGAACATCGTGGACGGTACGAACATCGAGCGCAACCTGTACCTGACGACGCAGCTCATCGAGCTGGGGATTCCGGTGGTGGTTGCGGTCAACATGATCGACCTGGTGCGGAAGAACGGGGACAAGATCGACCTCGGCAGGCTGGGGGAGGCCCTGGGGTGCGAGGTGGTGAGCATGAGCGCGCTGAAGGGCGAGGGCGGCATGGCTGCGGCGGAGAAGGCCGTGGCGCTGGCCAAGTCCCACCGGGCGGGTGAGCTGCCCCACGTGTTCACGGGCAGCGTGGAGCACGCCATCGCCCACATCGAGGAGTCCATCGCGGGGCTGGTGGACGACCGCTACCTGCGTTGGTACGCCATCAAGGTGTTTGAGCGGGACGACAAGGTGATGGCCCAGTTGAAGCTGACGGGTGAGCTGAAGGCCCACCTGGAGGCCCACATCGCCGACTGCGAGAAGGAGCTGGACGACGACGCGGAGAGCATCATCACCAACCAGCGGTACGCGTACATCAACGGGGTTGTGAACAAGGCCGTGAAGAAGAAGGCGGCGGCCCACAGCCTGACCACCTCTGACAAGATTGACCGGATTGTGACCAACCGGATTCTGGCCCTGCCGATTTTCGCGGTGGTCATGTTTGCGGTGTACTATGTGGCCATCGGCACGGTGGGCGACTGGGTGACCGGTTGGACCAACGACGTGCTGTTCGGCGAGATTGTGCCGCCGGCGGTAAGCGGCTGGCTGGAGGGCATCGGCACCGCCCCCTGGCTGCAGGGGCTGATTGTGGAGGGCATCATTGCCGGCGTGGGCGCGGTGCTGGGCTTCGTGCCCCAGATGCTGGTGCTGTTCCTGATGCTGTCCATCCTGGAGGATGTGGGCTACATGGCCCGCGTGGCGTTCATCATGGACCGTATCTTCCGCAAGTTCGGCCTGAGCGGCAAGAGCTTTATCCCCATGCTCATCGGCTCCGGCTGCGGCGTGCCCGGCGTCATGGCCTCCCGTACCATTGAGAACGAGCGCGACCGCCGGATGACGGTCATGACCACCTGCTTCGTGCCCTGCGGGGCCAAGATGCCCATCATCGGCCTGTTCGCCGGCGCCCTGTTCGGCGGCAGCGGCCTGGTGGCGGTGTCCGCCTACTTCATCGGCGTGGCGGCCATCATCTTTTCCGGCATCATCCTGAAAAAGACCAAGGCGTTTGCAGGCGACCCCGCCCCCTTCGTTATGGAACTGCCCGCCTACCACGTGCCCTCTGTGGGCAACGTCCTGCGGGCCACTTGGGAGCGCGGCTGGTCCTTCATCAAGCGGGCCGGCACCATCATCCTGGCCTCCTCCATCATCCTCTGGTTCCTCCAGGGCTTCGGCTTTACCGAGGCGGGCTTCGGCATGGTGGAGGACAACAACACCTCCCTGCTGGCCTCCATCGGCGGCGCGGTGGCCTTTCTCTTTGCACCCCTGGGCTTCGGCACCTGGCAGGCCACCGTGGCCACCGTTACCGGCCTCATCGCCAAGGAGAACGTGGTGTCCACCTTCGGCGTGCTCTTCGGTCTGGGCGCCGATCTGACGGAGGAGGACCCCGGCCTGCTGGCCGCCGTGGGCACCCACTTCACCGCCCTGAGCGCTTACAGCTTTATGATCTTTAACCTGCTGTGCGCCCCCTGCTTTGCGGCTATGGGCGCCATCAAGCGGGAAATGAACAACGCCAGGTGGACCCTGGGCGCCATCGGCTATATGTGCGGCTTTGCCTATGTGGTCTCCCTCATCGTCTACCAGCTCGGCGGGCTTATCACCGGCGAGGTCTCCTTCGGCATCGGCACCATCGCCGCCGCCGCCGCCCTCGTTGGCTTGGTCTACCTCCTTGTCCGCAGAAACAAGTACGACGAGAACACCCTTTCCATTTCCGCCGTCGCCGCCGCGGCCAAGTAAGGAGCGCCTATGAATGCACCAACAATTATCATTGGCCTGATCATTTTGGCCGTGTTTGCGGCCATTGTGGGAAAGGGCATTTACAACCGCCGCCATGGCAAGAGCTCCTGCTCCTGCGGGGGCTCCTGCGGCGGAGGGTGCGGCCACTGCGCCTCGTCCGGGCTGTGCCACCCTGAGAAGCAACCGCCGACACGCCGGGGCGCGGCTGGCGCCCCTTAGTTAAGGAGTCATACATGGAGCTGACCAATACCAACGTACGCTATCTTTTGACCATCTACCACCTCTCGCAGGCCCGGCTGGAGGTGTCCTCCAAGGATATCGCCCAGACCCTGGACGTGTCCCGCGCCTCCGTCACCAGCATGATGTCCATTCTGACAGACAAGCGCCTGGTGACCAAGGAGCGGTACGGCAAGGTACACCTGACCGACGACGGCTGCCGGTGGGCCCGGGTGCTGGCCAGCCAGACGGACAAACTGGCCGAGACGCTGCAAAACCGGATGGAGCTGTCCTATGAGGAGGCGTGGAAGGCCGCCTGCGCGGCAGTCTCCGAGCTGCCCCGCCACTGTTTTGAGCCCATCCATGTTCCAGACAGACAGAGAAAGGAAGTTTTCCAATCATGAAGTGGTATCAGAATCCGAAGGTCCTCTGCTTTGCCGGCGGCGTGGCCGCCGCCCTGGTGGGAGCCAAGGTTGCCAAGTCCCCCAAGACCCGTGAGCTCTGCGTGGCCGGCATGGCCAAGGGCATGAAGCTCCAGCAGGACGCCAGGGTGACCCTCCAGAACATGAAGGAGGACGCTCAGGATCTGTGTGCGGAGGCCAAGCAGAAGGCGGCCCAGGAGACCGCCGAAGAGGCGTAACGCAGCCATGAGATATCGCATCGCATACGACCAGCCCGGCCGCCTTCGGGTGCGCTTCGGCCCGGATGCGTTTACCCAGGAGCAGGGCTACGGCATTGCCGCCCTGCTCCTGGGCCGTCCGGGCGTGCGGGAGGCCGTCACCTGTGCGCTCAATGGCAGCGTGCTGGTGTGCTACGAGGGGGAGGGCCGGGCGGAGGCCCTGGCCGTACTCCGGGGGCTCCGGCGGGACGCCCTGCCGG
>PPYE01108177.1_pt1 | contig 10496 bp, 7 predicted proteins | sample 1559881 | NCBI WGS metagenome assembly PPYE01 (sample SAMN08240022, study PRJNA423297) | Human gut metagenome, whole genome shotgun sequencing project.
GCACAGATCGCTGATAGCGGAATCAGTTGAGTTGTGTAAGGCAGATCACGCTTTCTGAACACATATTGCTGGAACAGGAACTTTCGAGCCATTTTGTAGCCCTCAAGCAAAATACCCCTATTTTTCTTGTAATCTTCAAAATTCAGAGCGAGAACATCTTTCTTCTTACAAGTAGTCATTTTATCTGAAAGATAGGTTGTGTAGAGCGTAATAGCGGTAAGGAATGATGTTTCATCTACACCTTCCATAACATCTGTATTAAGAGTTTCCCCCTTGCCACGAATCTTGTCTCTGCACTCGATCCAGTCTTTGCGAAGGTCAAAGTCATAGGTCGCAAAGGTAGCTGTCACAAGCTCAAATACCGTCAGCGGTACACCGCCTGTATTCACATTCTCAAAGGCCTTGCAAACAGCTTCTCTTGGCGTTTCTTTGCCCAAAGTGATAACAGGCAACTTATAGCCAACGATCGTATCAATGACCTGAGTTCTGAATTGCTTGTATTTCTCCATGAATGCCTTATCGTATTCGTGGTATTCCTTGTAGCCGTCTGCCCAATCTTCACGGGCATTGCTGTCAAATATGATGTTTATGGGGAACATTTCGTGTTCAAACTCCAGTTCACGAGTCGACAGATCAAGAACTACATCTCTGTCGAAATTTGTCTTGACCTTTCTATCGCTCGGAACGGCAATAACAGCATCAACACGATCTTCACTTTCGTCTAAGCACTTTTTAATATCTAAGTAGTAGTATCTTTTGATCTTCTTGCCCTTTTCTGTCATTGTCTCAACAGGTTCTTTGCAGCAAGTCGCACGATACATTGAAGTCAATCTCTGTTGTCCGTCAAGAATAAGGAACTCAGGAGTTACTCCCGTGACTGTTACACCCTCAATAGTGCGATATTTGAAACGCACATTCTCATTCCCATATTCAAGCCGCATGATCGCTCCCATAGGATAACCCTGAGATAAACTTGCGATAATGCCACGGATTCTGTCATTATCCCATGTCCACCCACGCTGAAACTCAGGTAATTGTTCTTTACCGCTTGATACCTCACGCATAAGCTCACTCAGCTCTGTATCAAGAGACTTTGGAGCAATGTTGATAGCCATTTTTTATCATCTCCGTTCTATTATTCTTCCGCTGCCTGCTTTAGTGATGTATAGATCTCCTCTGTAAAGATACCGAGGACTTCACGCTTGATCTCCTCATCATTGAGCAACAGGGAGAAAAAGTCCTGATTCTGCTCCAAGCCTTCGATCAGTGCATCATCAATATCGTCAAAGTAGGAGAACTCAAAGTCCTTGACTGTGTTATTCTTTGCACTTGCTTTCAGCTTGTCAGACTTCATCAGAATATCCCTGATCTGAAGCATTGCCTTTACCGCAACATCGCTGTCATAGGATTTGCCTGTCCGTGCATTGATTGCTGCGATGATCTCAGAGAGCCTTTCTTCCTTTGCGGGAGTCAGACCGAATGTTTCAGCAGAGGGCAGCTTCACAACAGGCTTTGCGACAATTTCGGACTTTGTATGTTCGTCCTGCTTTTTCTGTACGAACTGTGTCGCTCTGATCTTACCATCGAGGTTAAAGCCTGGACCTGGGTGTTTGATATTGATGTGAGAAAGCAGAAGAATGATGTAGTTGTATTTCTTGTGAAGCTCTGTATCCTCAAAGCTGGATACTTGGATCATAAACTCATAGAAACGGACGAAATGACGGAGGTCAACCACGATCTCACGCTGTTTCTCCATACTGTAATGCTCGATCAGCTTCTGAGACTTATCAAGGCAGAAGTTGATCTTTTTCTTGTCAGCAGACTGCACCTTCTCCTTGTAGAGCATCTCGTTGACTTTATCCACATCATCGGGATCAATGATCGCATAAGCGTCTATCTGTGCTTCAAGGTCATAGATTGCAGTGGGAGTAACGGAATTTGATAGCAGCGTAGTGGTATAATACGGAGCAAATGCCCCTACAATATCCTCATAGCTATTGACAAAATCGAGGATAAAGGTCTTTTTCTCAAAGGGTGGACATATTCTGTTCAGACGAGAAAGTGTCTGTACCGCATTGACACCTTTGAGCTTCTTCATGATATACATTGCACAGAGCTTGGGCTGGTCAAATCCTGTCTGATACTTGTTTGCAACCAAAAGCACCTGATAATCGTCCTTGTCGAACTCTTTGGTGAGCTGATCTTCGGGAATACCGTTAATACCCGGCTCTGTGTATTCTGTATCATCATCAGGGAGCTTCACCTTGCCAGAAAACGCAACAAGTGCACGAATGCCCTTATATCCCTTTTTAGAGCAATAGTCCTCAAATGCTTGACAGTACTTGACGGCGGCCTGTCTTGATGCGGTGATGACCATTGCCTTTGCCTGTCCGCCAAGTTCCTGCATAACAGTTGTGCGAAAATGCTCTACGATGACCTCTATACGCTGGGCGATATTCGTTTCGTGCAGCTCAACGAACCGAGCGATCTGCCGTTTCGCACTTGCAGTCTGCATTTTTGGATCTTCTTCAATTTCCTTGTTTATCTGATAGAAGGTCTTGTAGGTGGTGTAATTCTGCAATACATCGAGGATAAAGCCCTCCTCAATAGCCTGCTTCATCGAATACACATGGAACGCTTCACGCTGTCCGTTGGGATTGATCGTGCCGAAAAGCTGTAAGGTAGTCGGTTTCGGAGTAGCCGTGAAAGCAAACATCGAAACATTCTGCTGTTTGCCGTTTCTTGCAAGCTCTGCGGCAATCTCGTCCTCCATATCCTGATACAGCTCATCACCCATACCGAGGGACTGTGTGACTGCTGCCATATCTTTTCCGGCAGTAGATGAATGAGCCTCGTCAATAATAACCGCAAAGCGTTTATTCTTCAAGCCCTGAACGCTGTCCACAATATACGGGAACTTCTGGATCGTTGTTGCAATGATCTTCGTATTGCCGTTGAGGGCGATAGCGAGGTCGGCAGAATTGCACTTTTCGTCCATCACACGGATAAGCCCCGACTTATGCTCCATACCCATGATCGCTTTCTGAAGCTGTCGGTCAACAACCACTCTGTCGGTCATGATGATAACATTATCGAAAATGATCTTGTTGTCAGCATCATGGAGTGTCGCAAGGCGGTATGCAAGCCAAGCAATAGTATTGGTCTTGCCGGAGCCTGCACTGTGCTGGATCAGATAGTTGAGCGAGGTGCGGTTTTCCTCTACATCGGCAAGGAGCTTGCGGACAGCATCGAGCTGATGATAACGGGGAAAAATAATACTTTCCTTGACTTCTACCTTTCCTGTCTTTTCATTCTCTTTCTCAGAGGTCTGAATGAAAATGAATTTGGAGATCAGGTCGAGAATGGTATCTTTGGTAAGAATATCGTCCCACATATAATGTACAGGATAATCGTCCTCACAGGGAGCGTTTCCTGCACCTGCATTGACACCCTCACCGTTGCCCTGATTGAACGGCAGGAAGAAAGTCTTTTCACCGTCGAGCTTCGTTGTCATATAGACTTCGTGCAAGTCCATAGCGAAATTGACGAGTGTGCCTGCCTTGAATAAGAACAGTCTGGACTTCGGATCACGCTCCATACGGTACTGATATATCGCATCGTCCGTTGACTGTCCTGCATAGTTGCATTTCAGCTCCATAGAGATGATTGCAAAGCCATTGAGGAAGATAACAACATCAATTCGCTCTTTGTCGTTCGCCCACACTTCTTCCATGACGGTAAAGCGGTTCATTTCGTATTTCCGCATCAGATCTTTATTGAAAGTGGTTGCAGGCTTTGTGAACATCAGTTCCAGCTTATGCCCCGACAGTTCGACACCGTGACGGAGGACTTCAAGTAGGCTACCCCTTTTCTTCGTACACTCCGCATTGATGAACGAAACAATGGTATCTTCGAGCCTGTCCTTATGTATCTTGCGGAGCTTCTCCATTGTCTCAGGCTGGGTATCATTCAGAAAGCCGAACAGCATTTCACGGTCGATCGCAAAACGGCGGTCAAAGTCGGTCGCTTTTCTGATCGTGTAGCCGTTTTGGTCACGAAGTATACCGAGCAATTCAGCTTGATATTGTTTTTCTGTTAGTATGTCATTCATGTTGTTATCCTCCGATCCATTCTCCAGTTTCAAGATTTACAAAATTAGCGAGTTTGATCTCAGATACAAAACCGTCGCCATATTCGCCGTTTCGTGTCTGATCATCGAGCTTAAACGAGATATTGTATAGCTTTCCAGCCTTAGTTTTTCGGATAAGACCGTTTTCAAGGAAATATGTGATACAGCGTTTATGAGCTTCTTTATCATCGAAATGAAGATAGAAACAACACACACCGTCAGGAGCGTTGCTATGCTTTGCTTCTGCCACAACGCCATCGGCAACTGCTTTCTCGCGTATTTTAGCCGCAAAGTCATTATCTTTGAAAAAATACATCCATTTTCCGACCTTGCTGTCATCAAACTTCTTGGCTTCTGCTTCGTTCACATAATACACCCAATAGGCATTTGAGACTTTTTTCAGCGGTTTAGCCATACCACACACTTCCATTTAATTGGCTTTCAGTCGTTTGATTAGTTGTTTTGCAAACAGCAGAGCGATTTGATCGCAATTATATTTGCTTGAATCGATTGCCTGAATATCAGCCACATTCGGATACTTCTCCTGAAGCTGTTGCATGGTAATATTGTGTACTATGGGGAGAATCAACTTTTGTCCATTACGGTTTTGACGGTTCAGGAACTCAGAAAGCTCACGCTCTGTCCATTCACGGTCAAAGAAATTCTCGGAAATAACAATAATAGCAAACTCAGCCTTCTTTGTACCATTCAAAATCTGCTCTTTCCAGTTGTCGCCCCATTCAAGTGATTCTTTGTCATAGAAGATGTTTATTCCTAACTTTTGAAGTGACTGGTAAAGTTCCTCAATCAGATCCTCTTTATCCTTATTAGCGTGGGAAATAAACACATCATATTCAGGCAAAGTTTTAGCCTGATACTTCGGAACTTCCACCTTTTCCACTCCATTCATTTTATCAATAAAGGCCTCATCCTTACTTATACTTGTAAGGGCTGCTACAAGCTCATCAAACTTTCGCTGAAGCAATAGCGTACCAATTCTTGATGACAATGGGTGAGATTGTAAGTAGGTGGAGTAGAATGTCTTCACGTCATCCATCCAAATGTTAGCTTGCAGGTTCTGCTCTTTTCCTTGACTATCTGTTTTCATTCTATTCGGTTTGCTAAGTGACTTGGTGCGTTCCAATAAATCTGCCAGCTTCTTCTCAAATTCGCTCATAGTCAGTTCTCGTTCAGCCCTTTCCTGTTCTTCCTTGTGTTGCTGATACAGATAGCCGTCTTTCAATACAGTTATGATATATGGGATATTATCTGCCCATTTAGTATCTACCAGTTGGTTATCTTTCAGCTCCTTGAAACAGCCACGGAGGATAGTATCCTCTCGATGGTCGGCTGCTTCAAATCGTTCTGCCCAATGGTTTCCGTCAGACTCATGTTCGATAATCTCAAACAGGAGGTTTTCAGCTTCTTTTGAGATCATAATCAAGCCTGCACCTCTTTCTTCCCCGTCACATACTCAAATATCAGCGACTTCTTGTATTCCTCTATTGTTTCGATCTGCTGTTTCTTTTCGGTAATTATGTTGTCGATCTCTGCACACTTACTGTCAAGATAGTCGGCAATTCGTTGTTGTTCATCAAGAGGAGATACAGAAATCAGAATATTTTTCATATCATGCCAACCTGTTGTCCAAAGATCATCTACTATTCCATGTCCCCAACGATAAAATTCATCAGCAAATCCAACAGTATGGAAATACCAGTTGTAATATCGAGGATTCATTTCAGTAATCGGGAATAATACCGTATTGATGAGCGATACAGAGCCAGTATAATCTGAAATCCCACAAGAACCTCTACGATCAGAACGACTGTTTATTACAAAATCTCCTTTGACAACGAGTTTTCTATCGTCGTGAGCATTTGTTTTGGCAACTGTATCTAATTGTGGTAATACGCCCATTTTAGTAACAGATAAGGGCGGATAATCAATATCACTTACTTTTTGTGTACGAAGTCCATATAAACTACCAATACGAATTAAAGTCCAGTGCGTAGGTATTTCACCAATCCACTGCACCCCGCTATCCCTCATCTCCACATCAGGATCAAGCCCCTTTGTGACCGCTTCGGTAATAACGGAACGCTTGTATTCTTCAAGGGCTTCGATTTGAGATTGAATGTCGGAGATTAGAGAGTCAATCTCAGCACATTGTTCATCGAGAAAATCGGCAATTACTGCTTGTTCAGTAATCGGAGGAGTGGGAATCGAAATTTTCTTCATGTCTTGCCAACCAGTCGTCCACAAATCATCGACTATGCCATGTCCCCACTTGTAAAATTCATCGCCGAACTGGATAGTATGAAAAAGCCAGTCATAGTATTGAGGGTGCATCTCCGTCATAGGACGGAGAATGGTATTTATAAGCGAAACTGAGCCTGTATATGAAGATATACCACATGAACCTCTACGGTCAGAACGGCTATTTATCGCAAAATCTCCTTTGCAAACGAGTTTTCTGTCATCGTGTGCATTAGTTTTTGCTGCTGTTTCTAATTGAGGCAGAATACCTTTGTTTGTTACAGAAAGAGGTGGATAATCCCTGTCGCTAACCTTTGTCACTCGTAGAGAGTATAACCCTCCAATCTTAGAAACACTCCAATGCTCTGGAATATCTGCTATCCACGAAATACCACTATCTTTCATTTCACGCATTGCCGTTCACCGTCCTATGCTTCTTGAATAATCTCACAGCTGTCACCGCCAGTGTGCAGAGCATAGCGGCTCCTGCCACGCTGCCTGCAATCATAAGAATGATCTGCCAGTTTGCGATCACAAAGAAGCTTCCCTGAATAGCACCGTAGGCAAGAAGCCACAGCCCCACAAAGAGAATAAGTCTGATGAGCCAATGAAAGAACGAGCCTTCCGTTCTGCCGCTGATAAGACCGCCGTGGTACATATCACCGACCTTGCTGTATGCGATACCATAGGCAATCGCATCGATCACAGCGAGAATAATATATTCGTAAAGTGCATTGATAGGCAGACCGAGGGGATCGGTCAGTCTCTCAAACATGAATTTGAAAATAATGCTCATTATAGCTCCTTTCATTAGCCAAACAGCCGTGCGATACGCTCACTCACAGACTTTTCAAGCTCCAAGAACCGCTGTTCAAGCTCCTCGCTGGGTTTCGGCTGCTGATACTTATAGAAATATCTTGTAAACGGGATCTCCGCACCCGTCTTGACAACAGGCGACTTCTTGCTCAGATCTTCCTCAAAGAACCACTGTGCATCGGGAACATGGGGAAGCACCTCACGAGCCATATAGTCCTCGATGCTCTCGTCAAACTTGACGATCTCCGTGTTCTTTGTCTCCTTATCGTAGATGATGTTGCCCTTCTTGTCATGCTGAATCTCGGCAGACTTGTCCATGACCGACAGACCGTCAGCGATCTTGTCAAGGCGCTTCTTGTCTGTTGTTGCGGTGCTGAGTATCTTAGTCAGTACGGGCATGAACTCCGCAGGGGATAAATATACCTTATCATCATCGGCGCATCTCAGCAGTTCGATGATAGCTTCGTAAACAGGTGCGTTGTTTTGGTAGTTTTCGAGCTTTTTCAATTCTTTGCCCGTCAGCTCCTCCTCAGAGTTTTCAAGCTCTGCCACCTTTGCAGGATCGTACAGCGAGGAGAGCGAACCCTTTGACAGCATTGCCTGGATACGCTCCTCGGTCACGGCATAGCTTCTCTGCAACGGCTGCATGACCGTGTACTCACGATAGATGAACTCCGTGTTTGGGTAGATCTTGCAAAGCTCGTTCTCAGCAAAGTCTGCATACAGCTTCGTGATAGCGGAACGGTCTTCGGGACTGATCTCGTTCTTCTTGTTTCCAAGAGCTTTGCGCAGCTTGTGGAAGATCGAACCTGCATCAATGAGCTGAATTTTACCACGGCGCTCCTCACGCTTGTTCTTCGACAGCACCCAAATGTATGTAGCGATACCTGTGTTGTAGAACAGGTCAACGGGAAGTGCGATAATTGCTTCGATCAGGTCGTTTTCAAGCAGCCACCGTCTGATCTGGCTCTCGCCCGAAGATGTACCGCCCGAAAACAGCGGAGAGCCGTTCTCGATGATTGCAGCCCGACCGAGGGCATTGTCCATTTTATTCACAGCCGACTGAATGAAAAGCAACTGCATATCGCCTGAACCTGGCAGTCCTGCACCAAAGCGACCGTCAAAGCCCTTCTGTTTTTCTTCCTTGACAGCCTGCTCAACACCCTCTGCTGCGTCCTTGCCGCCCCACGGCGTACCGAACGGCGGATTTTCGATCACGAAACGCATCTGTCTGTCAGGGAAACAGTCAGCCTTCATGGTATCCTGCATACGGATATTCTCGGCATTCTGCCCCTTGATAAGCATTTCAGCCACGCACATCGCATAGGACTCAGGGTTGATCTCCTGTCCGAACAGACGCACATTCGCAGTCGGGTTATAGCGATGAATGAAGTTGTACGAAGTAGAAAGCATACCGCCTGTGCCTGCTGCCTGATCGAGTATGGTGATCTCCTTGTGGTCATCGAAAATATCGTCACAGCCCTCTGCAAGCAGAATGTTTACCATGAGCTTGATAATATCTCTGCCCGTGTAGTGATCGCCGGCTTCGGCATTTTCAGAGAACCTACGAATCAAGTCCTCAAAGATGTATCCCATCTTAACATTGTCAATGGTCTTGGGATCGAGGTCAAGCTCCGAGAAAGCCTTTACCACCGACAGCAGACGGTTGTTCTTATCCATCTTGTCGATCTGCTTGTCAAAGTCAAGGCTTTTGATGATGTCCTGCACATTGGCAGAAAAGCCCTCGATATAGTTGCGGAAATTCGCTGCGAGGTGGTCGGGATCATTGACAAGCTCCGCAAGGGTGTACTCACTCGTATTGAAGAACTGATACCCCGACACACGGCACATAGCTTTTGCAGGATATGCAGGATTCTTCTTGTACTGCTCCACGACAGCCTGCTTCGTAGCTTCCAATGCGCACTCAAAGCGGCGGATAATGACCATAGGAATAATAACGTCCTTGTACTTGTCGCTCTGGTATGTACCTCTCAGCTTATTGGCGATAGACCAAATGAAGCCCACCTCGGTGGAAACATCTACGGGAGCATCGTCCCACATGACATCTATCTTATGTTCGCTCATTATTATTTACTCCAATCTTGATTTCATTTTTTCGACAATATCATATATCTCGGCATCAAGCACAAAAGGCTCTGTAAAGGCATTCCGGACAATGCCGGATACATTCTTTTCGTTATTCCTTGCCATAGGGATAACCTCTAAAAGATGCTTCTGTACCTTTGAGAAGTGCTCGCCGTATTCGCCCATTTCTTCTTCACTCGAAAAGACAGGGAAATAGAACTGATCGCCATTCTGCAAAATATCTGGAACCAATCTTACTTCATCGTTAGTGGTGAATTCTTCGCCCACCAATGCAGAGAGATCATCTCCGGCATCTTTCATAGCTTGCTCGAAACGAGCCATATCAGCTTTACTCATGACAGCATTACATGGTATCCAAACATAACTGTCTCTCAGAAATTCAAGTACATCTAAGAAGTGATCTTCGATTCTTTCCTTATTGAAAACTGCTACCGCTTCTTTCAGCAATGTGCCATCTTCCAAGTCCTCAGCGGTCAGTTTTCGGCTGGGTGTCATATCAGTGTAAAGAATAATACTCTCATCTTCCTGCTTCTGAACAAAGAACGCAACCTTTTCGCCACTATGATAGCCAAAGTCTTGGTCTGGCTCATTCAGCAGCGTTCCCATGATAAAATGATCGCCAAGACCAATAATTCGTACCCAACAGCCTTCCGGATTCAAGCCCTCTCTTGTCAAGTAAACCATCACATCATCGGGGTAGAAATCGTGACGAGACTTATCTAAAAAGCCCATTTTGCGGGTTTCCTCAATTTCTTCTGAAGCCTCATAATGCTTTAGCACATCGAGCTTTTCGGCGTATTTATTGCTCAAACCTCCGTCTGCATCGTCAAAGAAGAAGAACTCATCGTCAATTACAGCACCCACACGAATAAAGGCTCTTGTTTCAACGGAAGTGTCGAAAAATGTAAAACCGTCACCGTCTTTGAAGCCTGCGGCCAATACTTCCATAGTTAAGCCAGCATCGTGATATTGTCAATAACACTTGACACATTAACCGCAAGGATTTTGAAGTTAAGCAGCGATAGTCAAAGCAGAATAGAACCTACGCCGTTTTACAGCTGGTGGGAGCCCGCCGATTGCCGAGCAGATTCTGCGGTTGCTCCAGTAGCTCATAAAATATCGCCAGGCCATCGTTTTTAACGCTTCAATCGTATAATCTTCAGATCTTCTGCCTCTGTTATAAAAT
>PPYE01171397.1_pt1 | contig 10495 bp, 9 predicted proteins | sample 1559881 | NCBI WGS metagenome assembly PPYE01 (sample SAMN08240022, study PRJNA423297) | Human gut metagenome, whole genome shotgun sequencing project.
TGAAGAGTTCAGCTGCCTTGAATTTGACATGAACAGGGACACGATCAGCTGGATTCGGAGAAAAATCGAATACAGGAGGTCACTTATGGAACACTTACCGAAGGAAACCTGTCAAAATGGCATCAGCTATACGCTGGTCGGTGATTACTACATTCCAGACTTACAGCTGCCGGAAGAAAACCGCCCAATTGGGATTTGGGGGCGGATGTACAAAGCCTATCTGGAGCAGTACCATCCAGCCCAGTATAATGACCTAATCTTGACCGGCAAGCTCTGGACATATCTGGCTGATCTGAACGACCAGGCACAGAACCGGCTGCATTGTATCATTGTCCAGATGAAAGAAACGGAAGGAATCACTGAGAAATTGAAAGCCCAGGATCAGATGGCATGGGTCAGCGCAATGAACAGCATCCGAAACCGTGCGGAGGAAATTGTCCGTCACGAACTGATCTATGATGCAAAGGAGGTGCTGTGAGATGGTGTTAGATGACTTATATTGTGGTAATATCTACCCCGCAGAACAGGTAGTTCCTCATGAAAAAGAATACCGCAAGCTACATAGGCACACCGGAGAGCTGCTTACCGAGTTAGAGGAAAAGCTCTCTAAAGAGCAGATGGAGCTGGTCAACCAGTTTCACACGCATGTGATTGATGTTCACTGTATGGAGTTGGAAGCACACTTTCAGTACGGATTTTCTTTGGGATTGATGCTGATGAAAGAGGTCTATGAGCTTCTTGAAAATAACAAAGAGAACAGTTAGGCTTATTCTTTGCTTATCATATAGAGTAAACCTAAAATTTAAAAGCGGCACAGTTTTACTCTTTGAATAAAGCAACCTGTGCCGCTTTTTTATTTTTGTAGGGAAAATAGATGAACTTTATCGTCTCTAATTTATAGCCCTCTATTAACTGATTTTGCTACAGTGTAGTTAATGCTTGATGAAATGATATTTATGTTGTCTTAGTGCAAAAGCTTGCTCCCCACCTTCAAGAATCTCGCAGATATGTTCCTGTATTCCCTTGCTGTTAAGAATTCCAGCTGCAATTTTTCCATCATCCATAACAGGCGAATTATCTTCGATTGCGCCGCCACGATATTCAAAGCGAAATTTTTTATTGGGGGCATTTTTTCCACATTGATTCGCAACTATGACTAACTCGGCATCACCACCAAGAACGATATTGGCATTATGTGTAACAGTAATTATTTGTCGATCCACTTTTTTCTCTTTGATAAAATGTATCAACTCATCAAAAATCGATCTGTTATCTAGATCATCCTCTGGTTGGTCTATAAGAATAGGACACGTACTTTCGGCAAGGCTGATAAGAAGTCTGAGCAGAACTAGCGCCTTTTTACCTGGTGACATATCTTGTATATTGTCATTATCCATTCTGACAACATAGTCTATGTTATACCAATCAGTTAAAATTTCCCGGAGAGCTGATTCTGCAGTGTATCCACTTTTAAGCTGTAGAGATTCTTTGGAATTCTCTAGGATTGCCTCGACAAAGGCCATAATATGCTCCGGAGATAATAAATCCTCTGTTATGGCACGAAGATTAAATTGGGTAAATCTATTTATCGACCTATTATCTACTATTTCTGTAATTTTTCGTGAAAATTGATCTATGCGGAAAACCTTTCTTACAGAAAACTCCAGTTCATCTGTAGACGAAACAAAACCATCATTAACGCTGCAAGCATAGTCAAGATATATTTGACTGAACTCCAAAAATATTTTCCCCAATGCTCTTAAATATGAGATGTATTGTTCTTGTACAACCTGGAGTTGGGCTGTATATGCAGAAATCTTAGCCAATCTTTCTTTCGCACTTACAATGGAAGCAGAGATTTTGCCGATTCTCTCATTGCCCTCCATTTTGGGTTGTAAATTTGCAACGATTTCCTCATGTGCTTTTATAGCTTCTTCGACTCGCTTTTGATCATCATCAGCTTGTTTCAAAATCTCGGCCCTCTTAGAAAGCCATGCTTCATCAGCAAGTTTTTTAACATCGTCAGCAACTTTCAAAAGGCTCTCGCTATAGATTGAAAATTGGTGGCTGGTAAAAGTTTTAACTTCAACAAGCGTTGATATTTCTTTGATGTGTGTAATTTCTTTAGATATAGCAGCAAGTCTTGCCTTTAGGGATTCTATGCTTTCTACTGAGTCTTGATATTGTTTAATCTCTTCCTCAGTAACATCGTATGTTTGGCTTAGCTGCTCCAATTGGACATTTAGCTTTTGAATCTCCGAATCAACAGAATCTTTATCACCGATTGCTTTGCATTGTTCATTAAGTTCGGTTCTGTCTGCTACAATTTTCAAGAAGTCTACGATTGTTTTTGCCACTTCTTGTTTCTTTTCAGCAATTTTTCTTGCCATCAGCTTATATGCTTCAGAACATTTTTCATCTTGCAAGACAATCTCTTGAATTATAGCATCAATCTCTGTTGTTTCTTGTTCTTCATCACTAAGCCTATTCAGGTATGTCTGCGGGATGTAAACAATTTTTCTTTGCTTGTCTTTATCATCGCTACAAACACCATCACGCCAATAGACTTTTAGCTCCGGAACGAGCCTAACATTTGTGGCAGCTGTTTCCTCTTTTGCTCTCACTTGCCCTGCATCTATTGCCGTTGCTATATTGTGCAAAAGCAATGATTTTCCGGTAGATTTCCCACCTATAATACAGGTAAGCTTATCACTAAAATATACTGGCTCTGGAGAAAAGTTCTCATTTCCAGTTATCTCCACTCGATCGATTACATAATAATCTGGCTTTTCGTCAGGAATTGTACTACTGATTCGCACACGTTCTTTCGGCTCATAAAGGACTTGCTTTAATCCCTCAAAGGTCGGATCAGCCTTCACCCAACAAAAACGATCTGCATCAGGAGAAAAAACTTTCTCATTGCCATGGGCATCGCATCCATGAATACACGGCATTAAAGAGCCGCATTTCTCTTTTACCATGTCTGGGGTATCTGGACCTTCTCCAAGAAAATACGCAATGTCTTTAGGATTAGCCGAAAATATCATATCTGAAAGCTGGTAGATTGCTCTACGTGTAGCCTCTAATTGAGAAGTTTTTCCATAAAAGTAATCACTATGTGCGCGAAGGCCAGACGCACCATCATTACTACTATTTGAGACAACAATGATTGTTTTCTTTCGTAGTTGAGGATTATTCTTAAATATATTGGATAATGTTTCAAAGGAAATGACATATTGTGATAACCCTACAGAAAATGCTTCTTCTTCCGAAAGAGAAGGAGAACCTTGAAAATCACGACCTAAGCGGATTAATTCAGATCTTGTTGCGCTGTACTGATTCTGGTTATACTCAAACCTCAAATTCGAAAAGAAACGACTCTCTAACTCTCCAGCTATACTTGGATCAAATAGGCAATGGATATTTATAGGTGAATCCGCCGCAATAGGTTTCATTCTTAACTCAACATTAGGAAAAACAAGTTTCACACTATCAGGGAGTCTTTGATCCTTGCAGACTTTCAGATAATTATCTATTGAAAGATAGTCTGTAACTGCAATGGCACAGATCGAATGCAGCGGATCACTACCATCACCAATATAATTGCTGATAGAAGAATAGAAATTATCCCACTTTTCATCAGGTGTTTTCCCTGAATACCGATCTTCTTTTTGGGTAAATGGGGTATGTAAATGCAATTCCCATCTTCGCCATTCAGAACCTCTATTCATGTTGCCCTCCGAATGTTAATTACCTGAATTGAACTCAACAAGTTTCTCCCAGTTAATGCTACCATCCTCGAAGCAGAACTCCTGGGTAAACTCTCGGACGAGCCGGTTTGCGGCCTTCTGGTAAGATGCGTCGAATTCTTCCACATACTTCTCAGGCAGCTTGTCCATGAAGCGGATCAGCTTTATGTAGAACTCTTCATCGCCGGTCAGTTCTGTCCAGAAATCTTTGCCCGCCAGTTCCATATAGAATTTTGGCAGTCCACGATTGGACACTTTTTTCTTCCCATAACCATAACCAACAATCGGGACAAAGCGTTTCTTCGCCTGCTGTGCCAACTTGCTGGCTGCCATAAAGTTCTGTTCCTGCTTCTTACGGCTATCAGCATTGAAAACGCTTGTACCAGATTTTACTGCGATAGCATAGATAGTGTTATCCCGTTCCACCATAATGTCCACGCCTTCGGCCAATGCTTTCTGACCCTGGGCGGCAGCGGTGGCTATCGGCTCAAAGAATACATTGCCGAAGATCGTTTCTTCCGACGAGGACACAAAAGCAGCAAGAATTGCATCAATAATCTGAGCCGCCCCATTCATAGCCTTGGCTCGGAACAGATACGGATTTTTACGTTTCATGACAGTTTTTACATTTAGGCTGTCTACTTTTTTAATCAAGTTCGTATAGAAGTTATCCAACGCAGTAGCAATCGCTTCCACGATGGCAGCTTCGTCGTAACTATTATTTATTGGCATAGCAGCTTCCTCCTAATTCGATAGCTTGTTTCAACTTTTGATGGATGTCAGTTCCTCTAAACCGCTTTGTCCGGATTTCAGCAGACTGATCTGCAACAGAAAGCACAGCTTTTCCCAACGCTGTTGCCAGTCCTACCGGAACGGCATTACCAATTTGTCGGTATTTCGCAACACTTGTCCCCATGAATTTCCAATCATCAGGGAACTGCTGGATACGGGCATACTCTTGTATGCTAAGAGGGCGATCTTGGGTTGGATGGCACATCATTGTTGCCTTCTGAACAGGAGATGTTACTAATGTAGGCGATGGCTGGCTATAGGACAGCCGCCGATAAAAGCCTACTTTTCCACCTCCTGATCCATAAGCACCGCCCATTGCCTCCATTCTTACAGCTTCCGGAAGGTCACGCCAATTCCCGCCCTCCGGGACAAGGCGGAGATATGCAAGACGGTCTTTGCTGAACGCAGCACATTCTCCGCAGTCATGCTCTAAATCTTTAATGGTATCCTGGAGCGTACGCCAGCGATAAGCAGGATCTTGGTGCATTTGAAAATGGGTCGGGAATGGCAGAAAAATATCTTCGCTATCTCTGCTTCCAATCAAAACAAACCGTTCACGGAATTGAGGAACGCCATAATTTACAGCATCCAGAACCCCATACACAGTTTTATAGCCGAGCTTGTTGAATTCAGAGAGGATAACATCCAGAACCGTGCCCAAGTGTTGTTCAGGATCATTTTTGTCACGCTCTGCAAGAGGAGTGTGCTTTAACGGGGCAGATATAATCCCTTTTACATTTTCCATGATGAAAAACCGGGGACGGATATAATCAATCATTCGGATAAAATCCATGAACAAGCTTCCCCGAGGATCATTGATTCCTAGCCTCTTTCCGGCAGTGGAAAACGGCTGGCAGGGTGGTCCGCCACAAATGAGGAAAGGTTCTCCTTGTGCAAGCCCAACTTGTTCGAGCAAATCTGCGGCATCAATTTCTCTGATATCTCCGCCCAATACCTTGTGGCCATTTGCCCGCATTGTAGCTACGCAGGCAGGGTCAAAGTCTTGTCCAATCACGATGTTCAGCCCCGCCTTTGCAAGGCCGATATCCAATCCCATCGCTCCGGAAAAAAGGGAAATCACATCCCGGTTTGAGGCGTTATTTTTGTAATGCAGAAAATCCATGTATGTCCTCCTAATTAAATCTTTTCGCCATCTGGAAGGACAAAATGGCGCTCAAAAGAACACCCCACCGTTTCCGCCAGATATTCTAAGTCAGAGACTGTGAAACTTTCCCGTTTCATTTTTGAATTGAAATTTTGTGGTGTAGTCCCCATTCGCCTTGCAAGTTCCGCAACGCTGATATTGGAGCGCACACATAGCACTTTAATCTGTTCTGATATCGTCATAAGGGTACTCCTTGTGATTATAAACTTATAAATTGAAGATATAAAAATATTATTTTATATCTTCAACACGGTCCCTCGCATCCTCTATCATACCATCAAACTGCATCATCTGCAACTCGAAAATCAAATTTTCGACAGCTTCTACACATTCATTTGTGTGCTTTTGTATCTATTCCCCCAAATAAGGTGTCTATTTGGATGCATTGTTTAGGAGTCATTACATCGCTCATTAAAACTTTCTCGTATTACCCCTTTCTATTTACGCTTTTTCTTTTTCGTCCCACGGTGTGTCTGTGGCCGAGCCTTCCCCCTCATATTATTGGGATTTTTTAGCAGCTTGGACAGGCTCAGTATCCGCATAAACGCCGAAAAATCCTCTGACGCAATCTTGTCAAAGGGAATCTGCATCTGGTCACAAAACTCGTGGATTATCCGTTCCTCGTTACTGCCCAGCTGCATGGCACGGTCAAATTTTTCCTTGACCTCTGTGAAGGTCGGCTGTGGATCGGCGGTGGTGCGGTCGGTGACATGGGCCTGACGAATATCCTGAACGATGCTGTCCAGATCGTCATGGATCGTGTGGCTGAAAAAATCGCTCTCCTGCACCTGCCCAAGCTCCAACGTGCGGACATAAAGGTCATTCTCTCCCGGCGCATGGCTGCGGATCACTTCCTGCCGGGTGGCCTCCAGCACCAGATTCATCTGGGCAATCCGCATATCGGCAATCCGGTCAACGAAAATCTCAATATCCGTCATCAGCCGCTGGAAGTTTTCGTGTGTGGCAATCTCACACAGCAGCCGGTTGTTGATTTTTCCGCTGCTCAATAATGTAACCATATCATCACTCAAATGCAGGGCCTGAAGCTCTGTGTTTGGGTGATTTTTATTTTCCGACAACCCCATCAGGTAATCGGTGGACACCCCATAAAACTCCGCCAGCGTAGCGATGGCAAAGGGGCTGATGTCCTTATAATCGTCGCTTTCATATTTGCTGAGAGCAGATTTGGAAAGCCCGGTCTGCTCGGCCAGTTGCTCCAGCGTCAGGTGCTTGTCCACCACCCGCAAGTCTTTTAACCGTTCCGGGATAGACAGTTTTGTGTGCATCTAAACACCCCTCTCATCAGGAAAATCCTGCCGTTTATGACCATTATACCATGATTCCATAAGCGTGGAAATATGCTGCTTTCAAGCCATTTTCCATCGTTTTGGACATACGGGAGGGGGCCTGCTTTTTCGGTAAAATGAGTTTTGTCAGGAGACACAGAACCTTGAAAATTGAATGACCGGTCTGCGTGGGATATGCTCCCTGGGGATGTAGCGCCAAGACTTCCGGCATCTAACCGGAACGAGCGTACCAACGGGAGCGATACGCTGCTGTGAGATTCGGCAGAGGAACGACACCAGAATAGCCCGGCAACTAACACAAATAAACATCATTCTTTTTAGGAGGTTGATTTTATGAAGTTGAGTATTCGAGAAAAGAAAGTGCTGTACGACTTTGCCTGTCCCAACCACCACAACACGGTGACACGGCTGAAATGGCTGACCGCCCTGACCGTTGACCCGCAGGCCAAGCACCGGATGCTGAAACTGGCCCGGAAGATGGAAACGGAGATGGAAGAAAGCTGGTACACCGGCTTTTATCATCAGCTCCGTACGGAGATGGACGAGTATTACCGTGCCAAGCGCCGCCTGCGTTTGGTAAAGGAAAACACCGACTATGAGGAGGATCTATATGACGAAGCTGTCTAAGTATGAGAAGGAAACCATCATCAACTGGAACGAGGCGGAGGACACCGCCAGTATCTACACCTTCAACGCCGATCTGAAGCGCAGGCTGGCCGAGTTCAGCCGGAAGTATCCCCAGCTGTGTCGGTTGGAGCGCAGCACCATTGAGGGCGGCGTGACCTATGTGATGGACAAGTCCCGTCTGTCCATCCGGCTGGTTCCGCCGTACAGCGAAGAACGGCTGGCTGCTGCCAGAGAGTGCGCCAAACAGCACGGATTTCAGGTTTTGCGGACGGACAAAGAGAGCGCCTGAAATCAGGTCAATTCACGGGAAAATGGCGGGTCTGCACCCGGTATTTTTGCGGTGAATTGGTATCGTGATACCACTGCACCCCCCTGCCGGAAAATGCGACAAAAGGAGCATGCACAGCCGGAGGAGCTGACAGAAACTGCACAAGCGGTGGAAGTCAGCTTCTCCGGGCAGGAGTACAGAGGGATGCAGTCCCTTTGTGCTGGGTACAGGGGCGCAGCGCCCTGTTGGGGTCAAGGGGTAAAGCCCATTGGCGGGTTGAGGGCAGCCAGCCCCATCGGGTCAAGGGTGAAACGCCTTGCCCAGGGAGAGTTGATGCTTTGCGTCAATTCGTACTGGGTATTACCTGACGCAGAAATCCGCAGGTTTGGCGGCTTCGCCGCTGCTCCCCTTCGGGAAAAATCAACGGAGAATGGAGGGATGAAAATTGAAACTGACACGGCACAACGGACGCTCCGGCAAGCATGGCACCTATAATCCCCGGCACAATGACCGTCGGTTTGATGTGGAAAACAGCGAACACATTGATGCCCAGCGAGCCAAGAAAAATGTGTACTGGGACTGCTACCGTGGGTTCACTACCCCGGAACTTCGGGAAAATCTGGAACAGCCGGATTTCAGCTTTGAAGAAATTGAGCGGATGTATTACTACGAGCATTATTCCGACCATGTGGATGCCCAGAATGCCCGGAACGAGAAAACACGACACACCGAGCGCAACCGCACGGTGGAAGATCTTTTGAAAAACAACAAGACCTGCCCGGAGGAAAGTATCTACCAGATTGGCACCATGGAAGAATCCGTTCCACCGGGTACACTGGCACTCATTGTCAGCGAATTTTATGAGGAGTTTGAGCGGCGCTTTGGTTCCCATATCCACATTCTGGACTGGGCGCTGCATCTGGATGAGGGTACGCCCCACATCCATGAGCGCCATGTGTTTGACTGCAAAAACCGGTATGGGGAGCTGTGTCCCCAGCAGGAAAAGGCGCTGGAAGAACTGGGCTTTGAGTTGCCCGATCCGAGTAAGCCCAAGGGCAAACACAACAACCGCAAGCAGACCTTTGACGCAGTATGCCGCACGCTGCTTTTTGACATCAGCCGAAAACATGGGGTGCATCTGGAGCAGGAGCCGTCCTATGGAGGGCGGGCGTATCTGGAGAAGCAGGACTACATTCTGATGAAGCAAAAGGAGCAGCTGGCCGCCCAGGAACAGAAGCTGGAGGAACTGACCCTGAAAATTGAGGATGTGGAAACACTGGTGGAGGAGGTTGCGGATATTGCCTATGACAAGGCGGTGGAGGTTGTCACTGACACCGTTCGGCAGGAGACCCACAAGGAGGATCTCCGGTTGGTGGAAGAAACGAAAAACTGGGTTCTCTCGCCGGAACGGAAAGCTCCGCAAAAAGAGCGTGAGTATGCCGCCGCCCGATTGGATGGGGTCATCTCCAAAATCAAAAAAGCCATGCAGTCAGCCCTGACAAAAATCCAGAAAAAGCTGATGCAGCCGGAGGTCAAGCAGGCTGGCAAACAGCAGATTCAGGAAAAGGCCAAGGAATCCATCCTTGCTTTTTTGAAAAAAGCCAAACAGGATAGCGCACAGAGAGAATCCAACCGGAAAAAGCAGCAGGCAAAACAGGATATGGAGCGGTAAGGCATCTGATTTTGCGAAGAAATCAGATGCTTTTCTCTAGAGGAGGTGAGAAATATTGAACAGCGAAACTCAGAGTTTAGTGCCTGCAACCCAGCAGGCCGAAAGCGTGGAATTGACCGTTGAGCAGGTGCGGGAAAATCTCTCCGTCACCGAGAAAGGACAACCGGCCAACACCATTGGAAATTGCCGCACGGTGTTTTGCCAAGATCCGCTTTTGCGGGGTGCTATCCGGCTGAATCTGCTGACCGACCGTGTGGATATTGTGCGGGATTTGGGTTGGCGCAGAAGCACCAGCGCCTTGACCGATACCGATGTCAAATATCTGCTCCTTTACTTTGAGCAGAACTATGGCCTGACCAGTGAAAAGAAGCTGATGGCGGCGCTCTCCATCGTGGCAAACGAAAAATGCTATCACCCCATTCAGGATGTGCTGAATGGTCTGGTGTGGGACGGAAAGCCCCGGATACGCTCCTGCCTGTATCACTTTCTGGGGGCAGATGAGAGCGACTATGTGGAAGAAATGCTCAAACACTTCCTGCTGGGAGCCATCCGCCGGGTGTTCCATCCGGGTTCCAAATATGAGGAGTTGCTCTGTCTGGTAGGCGGCCAGGGAGCCGGAAAGTCCACCTTCTTTCGCTTCCTGGCTATACAGGACGAGTGGTTCTCTGATGACCTGAAAAAGTTGGACGACGACAAGGTATTTGCCAAGCTGCAAGGCCATTGGATCATCGAGATGTCGGAGATGCTGGCCACCAGCAACGCCAAGAGCATCGAGGAGATTCGCTCCTTTATCAGCCGCCAAAAGGAAACCTACCGCACGCCCTATGAAACCCAGCCCAAAGACCGTCTGCGGCAGTGTGTGTTCGGTGGTTCCTCCAACACGCTGGACTTTCTGCCCCTTGACCGGGCCGGAAA
>PPYE01644267.1_pt1 | contig 10495 bp, 12 predicted proteins | sample 1559881 | NCBI WGS metagenome assembly PPYE01 (sample SAMN08240022, study PRJNA423297) | Human gut metagenome, whole genome shotgun sequencing project.
AGTTTTATCTAGTAATGTTTCTAAATTGGAATCCTTCTAAAAAGTGTGGTTTAATAAGGGTGAATATGATAAAAGGAGGTATCGCGTCGTGGCAGAAGATATGTTGACCCAAGCCTTGCAGCAATTAAAGGACCACAAGATCCGTGTAACGCCGCAACGGCAAATTATTCTTAACTATTTGATTACTCACCATAATCATCCATCCGTCGAAACAATTTATCAGGAGTTAGCGAGCCAGTTACCTAATCTTAGTCTCGCAACCGTGTATAACACCTTGAAACTCTTCGTGGACTTAGGGATCGTCATCGAGCTCCAAAATGGCGATGCCGGCACCCACTACGACTTTTTCGGGCGCCCACACTATCACGTTGTTTGTGAAAATTGCGGTAAAATCACCGACGTTTTTGAGCCAGACCTCCGCAGTGTCGAAGCCAAGGCCGCGGAACTCTCCGGTTATTTAGTCACGGGCCACAACATGGAAGTCTACGGATTGTGCCCTGACTGCCAGAAATTGCTCAATGTTACTAAGACTACTGATTTGAAACGGTTGAAGTTAACGCATAGTGAATAATTGATTGTAAACGAAATAAATACAAAGTAACCGGGTAGACACGATAATGTGTGTCTACCCGGTTACTTTCATGGCTTACCCTTCAAAAATTTTTTAATCGTCAAAGGCTCACGGTTTCGAACCGCATTAATTCGCTGTTCTTGTAATTCCTGTTGCTTCACCGCTACTTCAGTCTGACTCTTATGAAAGCTTTCCTCGGTAACTAGTTTAACGTTCTTCGGTAAGTTCTCAGTCAGAAATTCTTCCATTGTGGCTTTATTCTCTGAAAAGGATAATGTAAAATGACCTGATTTATGTCCGAAAAATGTGACACTGGAGCCCCCATTTGGCATGTCATCAACTACAACTTCTTCATAGCGCTGGTACAAGCTCGCCTTACCTACAGAGCCAAACGTCACTACTTTATCTGAACCTAAACCCTGTTTCAAAAACGAAACTGATATCATCAACAATATTACCGCGACGACTTTAAAATTAGATTGCCAATTTGAACTCCAAAACAGTAAAATCATGCCCAAGGAAATGATAATGACGATTAAGTACTTTGATGGGCGCAGCTTTTCCGCAACTTTAATTAATCGTTGCTGTCGCCACTCAAGATAGATTAATACTAAAATCATAGTGAATGTTGCAACCGTATCAATCATTCATTTATCACTCCTTATCAGTGCCGAGTCATTCTACCATTCAGCAATAGTTCCATCGTAATTCTTCCAACTTGGATTAGTCCAAATCAGTCCCTGTTGTGCAACTTCTTTGATCTTATCTTCGTCCATTTCAATTCCAAGGCCTGGCCCCTTAGGAATATCAACATAGCTATCCTTATATTGGAAAATCTCCTTGTTTTTAACAAAATCTAGCAAATCAAAACCTTGATTATAATGGATTCCTAGGCTCTGTTCTTGAATAAATACATTTGGCGTGCAAGCATCAACTTGCAATGTTGCTGCTAACGCAACTGGCCCATACGGTGCATGTGGCGCTACCCCCATATCATAAGCTTCTGCCATCGCAGCAATTTTCTTTGTCTCTAAAATACCACCCGTAAGTGCAACATCTGGTTGAACAACATCAACAGCCCCTTGTTGGAACAAGTTCTTAAATTGCCAACGTGTATACAAGCGCTCACCAGTCGCTAATGGAATCGATACTTCCCGAGCAATATCGTCAAATGAATCCCAGTTTTCAGGTAAAACAACTTCCTCCAAAAACATTGGGTGGTACGGCTCTAATGCCTTGGCAAGCACTTTAGCCATTGGACGATGAACGCGCCCATGAAAATCGATGCCAATCTCTAGATCATTTCCTGTAGCATCCCGAATTGAGGCAACCCGGTCGACAACTGCTTGAACCTTTTTGTAAGAATCAATATAATGCAACTCTGAAGTCGCGTTCATTTTGATTGCAGTAAACCCTTTATCAACACGGGCCTTTGCTTGTGCAGCAACATCACTTGGTCGGTCGCCACCAATCCATGAGTAAACACGAATCCGATCACGTGCAGCACCACCTAATAGCTCGTACACGGGAACATCTAATGCTTTTCCTTTAATATCCCACAAAGCCATTTCAATCCCAGAAATAATCGTTCCGTTAATAGGACCGCCCCTAAAGAATGACCGATGCAATTCTTGCCATAGACGTTCAATTTCAAATGGATTTCGACCAATTAACCGATTTCCCATTTCTTTTGCACCTGCAACAACAGTCTCAGTCTTAGTGCCTGAAATCAACTCACCCCAACCATCGATATTTGCATCAGTTGAGATTTTAATAAAGATCCAGCGTGGCTTAACCTTATAAACAGTGATCTTAGAAATTTTCAAAATGTATCCCTCTTTTATATATTATGCTTCAGTCGTGTTAACGTTTTCATTAACTTTCTTGATTCCATCAAAGAAATACCAGCATCCGGCAAATACAATCAGTAAAATTGGAATTAAAATGATTTGATGCGTGGTAAATGCCATATAAACTGCCCAACTTTGAATCATAGAAGTGGCCGCAAAAGATGAAATATACAACGAACTTGCACCAAGCTTAATTCCTACAGATTTGGCTAGTTGTGTTAACACTGGTGCAGTGGAAGTTCCACACCATAATAATGATGCAGTCACAACTAAACCAATCACGATATTTTTCAGCAAGTTACCATTAGTCAACGCAACTACCATGGCAACTCTAAATGGGACAACTGCTAAATCAGCAAAAGGTAAAACATGATTTCCTGGTAAAACAAGTGCCATTGCGATTGTCATTGGAATAATAATTAATGCCGTTGTGATAGCATCTTGATTTCCCACAACCACGGCTGCATCCAATCCGATGAAAAGCTTTTGCCCTTTAAAACGCTTCTGTGACCATTTTTGTGCAGATTCCGAAATTGGCATTAGCCCTTCCATAAAAAGTGAAGTCATTTTAGGAATCAACACCAATACCGCTGCCATGCTTACGCCTAACTGCATAATTTTCATGAAGTCATATCCGGCTAACGCCCCAATAGCCATCCCAATAATCAGACCCATGATCATTGAGTCTCCAAAAAATCCCAAATATTTTTGTGCATCTCTGATTGAAAATTTCGATTTTCTAAAGAAGGGAATCCGATCTAACAACCAATTCAATGGCCAAGCAATTACCAACGAAGACAATGCGGAAACAGTTGGCAATGAGACCCCAGGAACGCCAAAGAAGTCTTCTACCATCGGCTGTGACCAATCAGCAAGTTTAAATGTGATTAGAGCCATGACAACTGATGAGCCAATACCTAGCCACATATTATGAGTGACAAAGTATACCATTACACCAACAATCGCAATATGATGATAGTTCCAAATATCAACATCTAGTGTGTGCGTATGTTTAAGTATCAACAAAACAATATTAACAATTAGAATAGCGAAAATAAGCAATGCTATAATCGGAGAAGCCCACGTTACGGCAGCAATCGAGCCCCAGCCAACATCTAACGCGGTCAAATGCACACCCGTCCGGTCAACCATTGCTTTAGCAGCCGGTCCAACGTTAGTCGTCATAAAGTCTAGTATTAACTTGATACCGGCAAATCCGATTCCTAGAGTCAGGCCTGATTTAAACGCTCGTCCGATATTTAATCCAAAAATCATCCCGATAATAGTAATGATCACAGGTAACATAACTGTCGGTCCAGCAGCAATGAGCCAGTTGAATACTCCCATTACATAATTCATTTAATACACCCCTTAAAAAAGCGCTTACTTTTTCGTGATTACATCATAGATTTCTTGTAATGTTTGCTCTGCACCAATCCCTGTTAACAGCGGCATTCCTTTTACATAAGGGACACCCTTTGTTTGACCATCAAATTGTCCAGTAGTTACAAGGACATCATAGTCTTGAACTTTCCCAGGCACTTCCATTAACTTGGTCTGATTGGTTTCAACTTGTACACCTTTTTCACTCATGTAGCTCCTAATTTTAGAAGCAACCACCGTTGATGTTGCAATACCATTCCCACATGCGACTAAAATTCGTTTCATCATAATCCATCCTTTCGTTACGCCATCAATTTTGGCGCTAATAACTCATATAGTTCCTCATTGGTTTTAGCATCAATTACTTGATTACGCAGTTCATTGTCCTGAATAACCCCAACAATTTTTTGCAACATGGTGACTTGACCATGCGGCTCTCCAATAGCCATCATAATAATAATTTGTACTGGCAACGTTTGATTAGTATTCTCCATATTATGGAAAAGCACCGGTTTTTGTAACGTTGCAACTGCAATCGTCGTCTTATTCACTAATTTGAAATCAGAGTGTGGAATTGCAATTCCAGGAGAAGAAACTGGCAAACCAGTTGGATACTCACTTTCACGTTTTAATAACGCAGGTTCGTATTCTTTTTTGACAAAATGTTGTGCAATCAACGCATCTGCCATGTACTTCAATACGCCTTCTGAATTTGAATATTCTAATTTCGGAAAAAATAGCATTTTTGACAATGTGAGTTCTGATTCAACACTCATAGTTAATCGACTTCCTCTACTAACTTACTACGGTATCCAACGCTAATAATTCGGTTATCGAGCGTCGTAGCCCTGCGACATTTTGACTCACAACATCCTTCTTATGAAACATACCTGAGCCAAGCCCAAAGTACTGGCAATCATTATTCAAATACTCAGTAATATTATTCACTGAAACACCACCTACCGCCATCAGTGGAAGATGCCCTAGAGGTGCCTGAATCGCCTTGAAATAACTTGGCCCAACGCTTGAAGCAGGGAATACTTTGACAATATCGGCACCCTTGCGGAACAGACTTGTTACTTCACTCGGTGTAAACGCCGCGGGAACAGTTAAAACGCCTTTTTCATGCGCAAAAGTGATCATTTCTTTTGTAAAGCTTTGTGGTCCCAATAAAAACTTAGCGCCTGAACTAATAGCTGCACGCTCTTCATCAATATTCATAACGGTTCCAGCGCCAATCATAATCTGTTCACCGTAATTTTCATTCAACGTTTGAATCATTTCTAACGCAGAATCAGTATTCATTGTTACTTCAATTGCAAACTCCTTCTCATAACCCTTCATTGCTTCTAAAATCGATTCAGTCTGCTTTGGTGTGTATCCACGAACGATAATTGTATACTTGGGATACTTTTTTAAATCCATAGCGCATTAACTCCCATCTATTAAATTTTCAATTACCTTATACAAACTATTCGAGTCGTTGCAACTCAATAATTCATTAAAAGTAACTTGATTCATAATTAATTCATTGAGCTGCTTAATTGCGCGTAGATGCTTACTCGTGTCTTTGATTGCCAGCATAACGATCAGTTTAATTCCAGGATGTCCTGGAAAATCGACACCATTTTGTACAACGACCAAGCTAAATCCGTCAGCTAAAACGCCATCTTCTGGACTTGCATGTGGAATAGCGGTCTCCAATCCCAAAAAGCTATAGTTTTTTGGTGATGCGGTGACTTGCATAACCGTGTCAATATACTTGCGACTTACTTTGTGATCATTTTGTAATAAAATTCCAGCTTGATTAAGCGCTTGTCGCCAGCTTTCAACATCACGATGCACAGAAATACGGTCAGGATCCACATACGCTATCAAACTTGGCAAATCACCCTCAATTACTGACACATCAGTTAAATCTCCCGTAGATTGGTGCAATAAATATTGTCGCAGTTCGCCTTGTAATACTTTAGGCTGTTTAATGTCTGCACTAGCAGAAATGATTTTCAAAATCTGATTCAATCTTTCATCCACACTACCAATTTCCCGTAACACACGATGCCTCAACTGGGACTTTTCCTCTATATTCATGAACGGTGACACGATGAATTGAGTAATACTTGTCTTCAATGGAACAGTCGTAAAAACAAGATCATAGTCTCGTTGATAGCTTTGAAACTCTCTGACTGAAGTTGCAGATAAAAAACTAATTTCTGGAAAAAGTTGTCGCAATGCTTCATACATAATTTGGGCAACTATTAAGCCGTTGTTGCATACAACTGCAGCTCGCTGTTTCCTATCAATTTTCTGATCTTCATTTTGAAGTTCAGATCCGAAATAGAATGAAATCAGCTCAACCTCATTTTTAGGGAATTTCTTTTTTGCCAATTGTTCAATTGGTGCTATTATTTTTTCAATCGTTTTGACAAGTAAATGATGCTTGCTATCATGATTAACAACATGTTCAATACCAATATCTTTCATGAGAAGTCCGTACTTCACACGGAAAAAGGCTGGGCGTAAATGTCGGTATAGCCGTGCTTCAAACTCATGTCGATTTTGAATAAAAACCAATGTTTGTCGTTCAAATTCCGTCACCATTTCATGAATTGCAACCGACAATCTAGGATCTTGATTATGACTGTTATTATGCAACGTATTACCGGTTAAAAATATTAAAGCTAGCCACTCAGTAGATGATTGATTGGTATACCACCAAGTAGGCAATGCCTCCTTAATCAACTTGTACTCTATTGAATCAGTTACTTGGTGCTTAAAAAAATCAGGTTGTTCGTTTTTGTTACTGTTGTCCCTGGACAATGTTACTTGCATAATACGTGTAATATATTGAAAAGCATCATCTGAATACGTAATTTCCAACTCTTGTTCTATTTGATGAACAAAGTGGATTACTGGCTCGATTTTGACATTTGAAAGATTTTCAATATCAACCATGCCTTGTGTATTTGTGATCAATTTCTCAGTAATATCATTCAACAACACTCTAATATTCTTTTCATTCCCCTTAACCACATAGCCTACCTTTCGAGAATAGTGCAAAGACAACTGATAACTATTCATCAAGGATTTAACTTTATGCAAATCTGAGATTGCAGTCGTTTTACTCACTTTTAAATAGTCATATACACTAATTAAAGAAACCTCTTCTGACACAATCAGCATAATTAAATTAATGACATAAATTCTTTGTTGCTCACTACGATAAGAATACTCTACAGGCTGTGCGCTTTTATGCTGATTTGGCAGCACTTGTGAACGTAAATATTCAACGGTTTTGCTTTCAACAACAAAGTTTCCACGATGTGTCCTGACAATTGCAGGTAAAGATTCTTCTGCTAACAGTTCATTGACAGAATGAATAGAGTAACTAATTTGGCGCCTCGTCAGGCCTAAATTAGTTTCTAATTCACTACTTTTTATGTTGGGCTTCAGTAATATTGCCTTTATTATTTTAGAGTTACGAGAACTTAACATGGGTACCATCACTCCTTAACTCACTTTTTATTATAGCTGGGTTTTATTGTGAAAAAATGCGCTTTCATACCAAGTTTTGTCATTCCTATTTTTATTCTTTGTAGCACTCTGACCCATCATTGAGAGCAGTATACCTAGAATTCAACATATAAACTAAACATATGCAAAATTACACTTCGTTTTGAAAAATGTTCACAGTTAACTATTCAAAAATGACTCGTCAACACTTTGCAAAGTTTATGACACGAAAAAAGCAGACCTGACATGGAGGTCCGCTTTTAAAATCAAGCTATAAAGTAATTAATTTATGCTGTTTTCTAACTCTTCGTTAACTCAACATCCGCCCACTCGTGGCCTAATGTTGTGGCACCTCTTCCAACATCCCGTAAAATTGTGATTTGTCGGAAAAGTCAGCCATGTAGGCGCCGTTTAGTCCAGCTTTTTGACCAATGGTTCCCAAATCAATCATGAGTTTTTCTTCGTCATCAGGAAAATGCAACCGGCCCTTAATGGCGACACTCCGAATGTAATTGACCAGCCGATTGACCAGTGCTTCCGGATTCCGAACCGTTCCGATCTTTTTATCGACTTGCGCGAGAACGTCAATGATGTCCAACAAATCCCCCGATTGGTCAGGCCATTCACTCAATTTGACAATCAGTCCTTGAATATCCCGTTGTGCTTGTTGCCGCAATTCTACTTCTTTCTGCATCGCGAATAATCCCCCTACTTGCAACTTGCCCTTTCATAACAAATGATTAATTTCAAGTCACAATTATTTTGATTTCCACCTCCATTGTACACGCTTGCTAATGAAACGGGGCATCATAATCATAAACGTCAACGATTCACTCATAAACGTCAAAATCAGTCGAACAATGCCGCCAATATTCAGACGGTTCACTTAACTGATGTATGCCGTTCTTCATCGGTAGCTTAAATCCCCGTAACAAAAAAGCCCGAGCAACACTCAGACTTTTCAACTGACCCATTAATTCGCTAGCTAGCCTAACGTTCTTGACCAAACATGAAATATAGCCATGGGCCGAATGGTTGAACAAATGCTAGCAGTAACCATCCTAAGCGATGGCCATGCCGGAACGATTTCGCCCGTAACACATCCGCGACCACAATCGTCGTTGCCGTGATTTCTAATGCCGCAATCGGTAGCAAGCGTTGCTGTAAGCGCCGTTTGACTTTCGGTGGCATTGCACGCCGTTCTTGTTTGTGATGACCACATAAATGCATTGTCAAGCACCTCCCTGATTAGTTGGTTTCATTATACGCGCTTAATCAAGAAAGCGCTATCTTGACTGGTATCCTTTGGGAGTATGTTCCACAAATTTCGTACTTGCAATCGTGAATTCGTCGATCACTTTGGTCCCGTGCATAAGTTGCCGGGTGGTCACACCGACCTGGCCACGATCGATTGTAATGATTTGGTAACTACTACCTTCATAGACGTAGTGGTGGTGCGGATCGTGGCAATCAATTGCGTAGGCAACCGAACCTGCAACCGCGTTCAAAATATTGTCCCCAATTAAGTACTGCGTGGCAAAATGAACGTGGCCGGAAAAGACGCCACCTAAGTTATGCCCGCGTAAGACGGAAAGTAGCGCTGGGGTATTTTGCAAGATCGCATAGTGCATATTCGTCAATGTGGGCCCATCTAACGGATGGTGTAAGAAGATAAAGGCCCGTTTCGTCGGCGCCTGGCGTAAATGCTTGCCGAGCCACTGCAGCTGGGCCGGAGCTAACCAACCGGCCTCGTAGCCGCTGACCTTGGAGTCCAAGAAATAAAAATCATTATTGCCGATTCGCATCCGACTCGCATAATACGGGCCGGGGTCCGCCGGCAAGTAGCCTTCATAAAAGGCGGCGCGCTGGTCATGGTTTCCTAAAATTACGCGCACGTGACAATCGAACTCCGCTTCCATCGTATGGACGATAGCGTGCAACCGTTGATAGTCATCGGCACTGCCATCATGAATCAAGTCTCCGGTAAAGACGATCAAATCCGGTGATGTTGGTAATTGGCGGATGTCTTCGATGATATTCGCTAACTTGGCCCAGGGATCATACTGTTGGCCGTGTACTGGAACTTGGCCGCGTGGGGTTAAATGTAGATCAGAAATCTGAACAACTTGTAAAGGACGCAATTTGATCCTCCCTCTCATACTTTAATCACCATATGGTTACCTCTAATATAGCGAGCCAACGTAAAGTTTTACCAACCTTCATATAAAGTAACTGTAAAGTTTATGCAAACGTCTCTTTACGCACGGCCAACTAGCCCAGTCATGACGCTATTAACTATGGCCGGTCCTACTAACCAGTCGTGGAACTGACAGTTAGGTCTGCGGTTGCTGAACAAGCGTGGGACTGATAACTAGGTCTACGGTCGCTGACCAGTCACGGGGCTGATAACTAGGTCTGTAGCTGCTGAACAAGCGCGCGACTGATAACTAGGTCTGTAACTACTGACCAGGCGTGATCACGCTAAAATTTGCAGTTGACAACGACCCGTTAAGTCGCCACCATTGAAGTAAGATTTGATCATACAAGTGAGGGATTATTTTGAAAAATATGTTTGTTGGGCCCCACGTGGCCTTGGCCGTACCACAACCAGAAGATTTCGATGAGATTAGTGACTGGTATACGGATGCTGATTTCGTTCGTAAAATGGACACCGCGGCGGCGCGACCGCTTACTGGCGAAGACCTTGAACGGACTTACCGCAACCTGGACCGTCATACGGAATACTACTTTCATATTCATAGTCTTGAAGACGACCACTTAATGGGCTTCGTGACCCTCTTCAACATCGAATGGAACAACCAGATTGCCCAGCTGGCGATTGCGATTGGCGACCCTGAAGAACGTGGTCATGGCTATGGGACCGAAGCGCTGAGCTTGATTCTCAACTATGCTTTTAACGAATTGAACCTTTATAAGGTCTGTTTGGACGTCATCGCAACAAACACCGCGGCCATCGCTGTTTATCAGAATAGTGGCTTCGAATTTGAGGGCACAAACAAGCGCGCTATCAAGCGTGACGGGCAACGCATCGACCTTCATCACATGGGATTATTTGCGGATGATTTTCAGCCTAGAGTCACTTTAAACTAATTAATCAGCTCAATTAGTTGCAGCCAATAACTTTTGCAATTATAATAGTCGCAGATTGATAGAAAGT
>PPYE01386169.1_pt1 | contig 10494 bp, 7 predicted proteins | sample 1559881 | NCBI WGS metagenome assembly PPYE01 (sample SAMN08240022, study PRJNA423297) | Human gut metagenome, whole genome shotgun sequencing project.
GCCGTAGGTGCCCACAATGTGAATTGCGTGGCAGCAGGTGTATATTCCATCTCTGTCAGACTACCCGAACGGACAGGGTAAAGTTCGTACGAAGCATACTCCGTCTTCGCGGGAGTGCAGCTTACAACCGTCGTTGCAGCCACTCCAATGATAGCAAGTTCATTCAATTTCATGATATTATTTTTAGATTCTACATTTCAATTCTTATCACTTCTTCACCTTATCCGGATTTTTGGCAATAAAGTCTTTCCAGCCATGATAGCCTTTCTCCACCGTGGGACGCCCCATCTGCAGAAAGTGACAATAGGCAGCAGCAAGCCCGTCCGTTGCATCCATAAAAGTAGGCATATCCTCTTTAGGAAAATGCAGCATACGCTGCAACATGTCCGCCACCTGTTCCTTGGATGCCTGTCCGTTTCCGGTGATGGCCATCTTTATTTTTAAAGGAGCATATTCCGTAATGGGAATATCCCTGCTCAAAGCAGCTGCCATTGCTACGCCTTGCGCACGCCCCAACTTCAACATGGACTGTACATTCTTTCCGAAGAAAGGGGCCTCAATAGCGAGCTCGTCAGGCAAATAACTCTCTATGATACTCAGTACCCGTTCATGAATATGACGTAACTTCAGATAGTGGTCTCCAAATTTGCGGAGGTCGATAATTCCCATGGCTATCATTTCCGGCTTGACACCTGCCACACGCAATACTCCATACCCCATAATGGTGGTACCAGGGTCTATACCCAATATTATTTTCTCTTTGACCGGTTGTATCACACTATTACCTCCATCAATGTAGGAAAGCCAATCACTTTATCTTTAAAGATATTCAGTAATTCCTCGTTCAGTTTCACTCCTTGCTCTTGATACCAACGATGCAGTTTGGCAGAGTTTTCTACCTCAAACTGAACAGAATAGCAGATGCTTCCTTCTTCAATATGACTCAAGATACGGGCTATACGTGGAGCATACAATGTTCCGTTCTTTTCTACCTCGGGAAGATAGTGTTCCTGCATCCATATCAGGAAGTTTTTGTCTTCTCCTTCCTCTACATGATAAGTGGTATTATATATCAGCATAACTTATTTTTTCAAATTCTTTCGCAAACATAGCAATTATTTCAGAATAATGCATTATATTTGCACCATCAAAAACGAAAGCAAGCCTGCAAACGTTGGCAACGGGGCGTTAGCTCATCTGGCTAGAGCGCGACACTGGCAGTGTCGAGGTGATGAGTTCGAGTCTCATACGCTCCACGAAAATTAAAACGGTTAGATTAGTCTAATCGTTTTTTTTGTACGCATTAACGAGCTATAAATTTACATATAGTCCATTTTCATTCGACAACTCATGAAAGAAGCTTTTACACGCAAGTCATTACTTATTTTAGGACGTGGCATAGGGCAAGTCATGTTCCAAAACAATGCATTGTCCGGATTATTGATGTTGATTGGAATCTTTTTGAATTCATGGCAAATGGGCCTATTGGCTGTAAGTGGCAACATAATAAGTACGTTGACAGCCCGTATCTCAGGATATGACTGTGATGATATAAAAAATGGATTATATGGTTTTAACGGTACACTGGTAGGAATAGCCGTAGGGGTCTTTATGCTTCTGACTGTAAGTTCCTTGATGCTGATGGCTATTGCCTCGTGTGCATCTACCTACATTGCACGGTTTTTCAACATGCAACGCGTGTTGCCCGGATTCACTACCCCTTTTATCCTTTCTGTATGGATGCTGCTGGGATTGTGCAGTTGGCTGATGCCTGACATGCTACTCGTCTCTGATACAGAAACACCTTGCTTTAGGAGGTAAAAGCTGGATGAGCTGTATATGGGCTGCATGTTCCGTTTTACTCTCTGTTGTATTGCAAATTGTGGGAATGAATTGGGGAATTATTACATTGACCGCACCTTTCGTTCTCTCCGTATGGCTGACAATGGGAATAAAAAATCTCTATCTCTTTTTCAAATTAGGCAGAAAGCAAGCCACCAACCCCAGTAAAGGCATAAAGGCACATACATTATAAACAGCCTCTATACCATACTTATCTGCCATACCTCCCAATACAGTCGAAGCGATACCGGCAATTCCAAAAGCGAAACCAAAAAACAACCCGGAAATCAAACCCAGCTTATTGGGTAGCAATTCCTGGGCGTACAGCAATATGGCAGGAAAAGCGGAAGAAAGCATCAGACCGACACAGATAGATATATTTGGAGAAGATAAGTATCAGCAGAATACTTATGGCAAACACCGTCATCTTTGAGGAAAGAGGGCGTTCTATCTTTCCTGCCACAAGCATCGGGCGTTTCTTGATGTGGTTCAAGTAGGAACGGAACCAACGACATATAGGAATCATCACCACGATGGCAATCAAGGCAAAAACCATGAACAAGGCAATGTGATGCCTCCCGTAAGGAGCTACCAGCAAAGCCACCAGTAACGGTCCAAGCGAGCCACCCAAATTCCCGCCCACCTGAAATAGAGACTGCGCCAGTCCGCGTTTTCCGCCGGAAGCCAGAAAAGTAATACGTGACGCCTCCGGATGGAGTACAGACGAACCGATACCCACAATGAATACCGAAGCCAGCAACCAATACAGATTAGTAGCAAAAGCCAGATTCATGATACCGACCAAAGTAAAGCCCATACCTATCGGCAATGACCAGGCAATGGGGCGCTTATCAAAGAACAATCCCATTAGAGGCTGAAACACGGACGCCGACATCTGATACACCAACGTAATCAGACCAATCTGGGCAAAACTCAAGGATAAATCCTCCTTGAACAAAGGGTATACTGCCGAAATAACCGATTGCAGCATATCGTTCAAACAATGCGAAATACTCAATGCTATAAGAATAGGAAAAGCAATTCTACGGATAGGAGGTCTCTGATTCTGTATCATCTTATACTGTCTATTACAAAAAACGGTGCAAAGGTACGTAAAAAATACATATCCAATCCACATAAAGACAAAACTCCCCGATTCTCGTCAATACAGAATCGGGGAGTTTTATCTTTATCAGTTCAGCAATCCCGGATTGGCTTCTATGGCTTCTTTCGGAATGGCCAATGTATAGCGGGCATCATTCTCTTCGAGTACATAACGCGTACCATCAAGCACTTTCTCCAAACGCGGACGGGTGGAACGACGAAGGTCAAACCAGCGATGTCCTTCAAAAGCAAGTTCACGGGCACGTTCATCTAATATTTCCTGTACCAACGCTTCCTTATCCATGGCATTGACAACAACGGATTTCGCTTCGTAGGCCTCCGGTGCATAACGTTTCCGCATCAGTTCCAGCAGGCGAGTACGTGCTTGAGACAGTTCTCCAAGTCGGGCAGCAGCCTCAGCAGCCGTCAGATATATTTCACCCACACGGAAAGTACACAAGTAGTTATTGCTTCCCGCCTTCTTATTCTTCCGGAAACCTTTTTCATCCGTTTCAGCAAAATATTTGTCCAGCCGAAGGTCGTTCTCAGCATAAAGGGAGAGAAAAACCGGAGTAGCCAGAGCAGCCCCATTGATTGTACTGCTCAGGGGTGTCTCCAGTGGAGTAATATTTTCCACGGAATTATAACTGTTAGGAAGAGTTGCAGCGGCATCATTCAAATCTACCAATACAGACTTCACGGCAAGCACTGCCTCAGCAGCATCCCAAGCCGCCTGCCACTCGCCCTTATAAAGGGATACGCGTGATTGAAACGCCTCTACCGAAGCCGCATTGAAACGATATGAATATCTCTGTTCCCATTCTGCCTTCATGACCAGTTTGCGTGCCTCGTCAATATCTGCTTGGATGGAAGTATAAACTTCTTCCACCGTATTGCGTTTCAGGACTTTCTCTAAATCCGTATCCAATTTCAGCGGTACCGATTTGGTATCCAAGGCTCCCTCCTTAGTATAGGGCTGTCCATAAAGATTTACCAATAAGAAATGTACATAAGCACGGAGCATATACGCTTCTCCTACAAGCTGATTTATCTCTTCCTCAGTGCCTTCCTTAATATCACTTCTGCTCTCAATAACGTGATTGGCAATAAAAAGCACATTGTAATACTTGGCCCATTCAAACGATGAGGTATAGGCATTGGGAGCAAGGTCGTTCCAGCGCTCTATATCCATATAATAATTTTGGTCATATTCATTATCCCGAACCTGCATCTCGTCGGAACGGAAACAAGCCATTCCCCGGTCACTGAATTTACTCACGTCCTTATAAGAACGGGCAAGCAACGCTCTATACTCAGCCAAAGAATTGGGAATGACACTACCGGTAGGCTGTATATCCAGATAGTTGTCGCATGCCGCAAGCAGAAGCATGCAGGCCATTATCATCAGACTTATTGTTTTCTTCATTTTCTTTCTGCTTTTGAAGTTAGAAATTCAAGTTCAAACTGAATGTAACCGACTTGGGTACGGGAGTTGCATAAGGATTGTACATCGACTCCGGATCCATGTAGTTATTATATCCCGAACCAAACACGAAGAGATTACGTCCTTCAATAGATACCGTTGCCGAGTTCATTCCCAAACGCTTTGTCAGGAGCTCAGGGATACGGTAACCCAGACGCAGATTCTGCAAACGTACGTAGTTCAGCTTCTTCACCCAGATATCCAAATCTCTCCAGATGGTTTTAGAATCATACCAGGAGTACTCTTCCGGGTTGGAAGCACTCAGCATAAATGCCGGAAGCTCCGCATTCGGGTTTTCCGGAGTCCAGCGGTTCAGCACATCCGCATTATAGTTCTTGCCATAATCCGGATTGATGATGTCATAAGAGGGTTGCGTACGTACGTACCCGCCAAACGTCAAAGAGAAATTGACATTCAGCTCCCAGTTTTTATAGCTGAAGGTATTAATCAAACCTCCCGTATAAGGAGCATCGCTACTCCCGATATACGAATAAAAGGTTCTCTCTTCGGCTGCAGTTACATCGGAAGAGGCAATACCTATCCCCCACTCGTCCTTCAGGCGGTAAAGCTCCTTCAAGGTCACTTTCTCTCCCTCCGGATTATAGAACATCATATTACCGGTTTCCTTATTCACTCCCGCAGTCTTCAGTGCGAAAATTGCCCCTACAGGATAGCCTTCACGTCCCGGAGTGGTCTGCTGCTCCGGTATGTTTTCCTGCAATACCTTATTACCGTTATAGGCAAAATTGAAATTTGTGTACCAGGAGAAGTTTTTTGTCGTTATGTTACGGGTAGACAAGCTGATTTCCACACCTTTGTTCTCCATACTTGCCCAGTTGACGTTCATTGAAGTAAAGCCCGTCTCCAGAGGAAGCATGCGCAAAGCTATCAAATCGGTACCCTTACGGTAATAATAGTCCACGCTCAGATTGATAGCCTGGTTCAATACAGAAAAATCAAAGCCGGCATTGACAGACTGCGTCTTTTCCCAACGCAACTTCTTGTTGGGAGCGGAATTAATGATAATTACATCTTCCGATACTCCGGGCAAAATACTCTCCGACCGATATGTACCCAACAAGAACGGAGAAGTATTCTTGTCAATATTTCCCTGCAGACCGTAAGATGCACGGAACACCAGGTTATCTACCCACTTGGCCTGCTGCATAAACGGTTCTTGTGACAGACGCCACAAGGCACTGACAGAATAAAGAGGAAGATAGCGGTACTTCTTATCCACACCGAAAAGATCGGAACCGTCAAAACGGATACTTCCTCCCACCGTGTAGCGATTCAATAAAGAGTAGGAGGCCGTAGAGTAGAAAGACACATAAGCATTCTCCTTATACGTCGTCTGATGGAGCGGGAAAGACGTGGCGTAACTTTCGTTGGGGAAAATCACCGGCTTGGTGGTCAACGTCTTGCGGTCGAAGCCATACCCTGCCGAGAACAAGGTTTCGTACCAAGTCTTGCGCAGTTCGGTACCTGCCATCACTTCCAGTTCATGAATATCATTGAAGCTGTCGCGATATTCTCCCATCGCCTTCCAAGTAATCTGTGAATTGGAGTTTTCATAAGACTTCTGCATACCTCCTTCGGGCAGAAAGTGTTTGGTTTCTCCACCTTGGGAGTATTCGCTCAACTTATAGTAATAGCGCATGGCATAGCTTTCCCAGTCCGCTATTTCTTCTCTGGAAGTTTTTTCCAACTGATAGCCAAACTGGGAAGTCAGCTTCCACTTGTCATTGAACCGTAACTCCGCATCAAATATAGATGAAAAAGAATTCACCACGCTTTCATTAGACGTGTTCTGCCGTTCTTCAAAGATGTTGAATCCTAAATCCTTATCAGTGTTGTTCTGAATATCGTAGTCGTAATTATAGTTGCCATTCTTGTCATAAAGTTCAAAATACGGATTAGCCTTGCGTGAATAGAACACGGGATTCGACATACCGTATGCATCTGTCAGATAATTGGTATTTTTGCGACGGTTGGCAAACATGGAGGCACCCACTTTCAGTATACTGTTCACCTTATAGGAAGTCTTTCCTACCAAGTTGAAACGGTCCATACCCACACCGTCCACATTTCCATCCTCTTTATAATAGCCGAAAGAGGTATAATACGTAACCCTTTCCGTACCGCCGGAAAGGCTCAAGTTATATTCCTGGCTGAAAGCATCGCGGAAAAGGATATCTCCCCAGTTTGTATTAACACTCTTCAAACGGTTGATGGCAGCTTGTGTATCACTGCTCAAGGCATCCCATCCTCCATTCTGAAAAGCAGACAACTCATTGTAATTGGAAAGAATATTATATACGCCTCCTTTATGATTGTCCGGAGAATAGTTATTACGGATCATATCCATTTCCAATCCTACTTTCTCCGCTGAGTTCAGCAAGTTCAACCGGTCAAGGCTCAATGTAGGAGTATAGGTAAACCGGGACGAGAAATTGATAACCGGTTTACCGACCTTACCCTTCTTTGTTGTAATCACAATGACGCCATTGGCTGCCCTCGCACCATAGATGGCAGTGGCTGCCGCATCCTTCAGGATGGTGATATTCTCAATATCTCCCGGATTCAGGCCTGCAATGGAAGATTGCTTCATGTTGGTGATGTCATTCAGCTCATCCGGTTCGGGAACATCCGTTCCCTCCAAAGGAATGCCGTCCAGCACCCACAAAGGGTCTTGTGTACCATTCAATGAAGCAGTACCGCGAATGCGTATCTTTGCCGGAGCACCCGGAGCACCGGAAGTCGGGCTGACAGAAAGTCCGGCAATTTGTCCGGCAAGTGCCTGGTCGATACTTTTTACTGCACCGATGGTCTCGTCCGATATATCCAGTTTGGATACCGCTGCCGTCAGCTTGCGGCGCTCCACTGTCTGGTAACCCGTCACAACAACGGCATCGAGCATTTGGGAAGATGCATGAAGTGTTATTTCATAATGTTCCTTTCCCGGAACAAGCTTCACTTCCAATACGTCATATCCCACGTAGCTACAAAAGAAACGGGTTATCCCCGCAGGTATAGCGATAGAGAACTGACCATCCACATCAGTGATGACCCCCATTGTAGTCTGAGCACTCCCCGCCTTTTTCAAGTCTTCCGCAGTCACATAAACGGAAGCACCGATAAGCGGTAGGTTATCCTCTGAAGATATTACTACGCCCTGGACTTTTTTCTCTGCAGCAAAAGCAGATGACAAAGCTCCTACAAAGCATAGCAAAACGATTAATACACGTTTTTTCATGCGTTACATATAAAATTAATTAATACTCTATTGAAAAGAAAAATCACTTTACTCCTAATGCAGTATTGATACGCAAAATCAAATCCTTATAATGATATTTAGTGGCTATATCCGATGCACCCAGACGATTTTGGAGCAATTCTTTGATGCGAAGCAACTCACCACGCTTCACGGAGATGACATCAGATACGCGGTTTATCTGCGAACCGTAGAAGTTCAGTTCGCGGTGTGCACCCATACGGTCGGCATCCAAAGTCTTACCGGCATGCTCGTCACAGCTGCAAAGGGCAGTCTGATGGTCCAGCAAGAAGTGGTTGTCCATCAGTTTTTTGTTTATTTTCACTCCTTCGCTTTCGGCAGCTGCTGTAATCAGTGCATCTACGAAGTTCTTCTGCAAGGCGCGTGTCATGACGTCCGGCAAGGCACCGCGTTCCGTAGTGGCAAAGATGTTGCGATGCAGGCCATCCATCAGCTCTACCACCGTGAAAGCCTTTTTGCCGTTCACCGATTCGTTCTCCAACATACGCATCAGGCGGTTGTTGCCCAGCAAATCCCAAAGGATATAGGATTGGGCATTCTTCAACACTTGTGTCGGTGCATTCTCCACTACGCCCAGTGGAGTGTTGCGCAGCAAGTAAGTGTACTCTCCAACTTCCGTGTCGAACAGCCATTTGGGATAGGTCAGCACTTCGTCCAGCAGAAACTTCAGGGCGGCTTGCTGCTTTTCTTTTTCTACGAAAGTATAGGTTTTCTGTCCGTCGCCCACAACGGTGTTTTCTATATAGATACCACCGATGTTTGCCAATACATGATAGAGGTAATTGTTCCATTGGTTGATAACCGCATAGTATAGGCGGGAAGCTTCTTCATAAGTCTGTCCTTTCTCGCCAGTAGTAGTCCATTGGATGATTTGAGGAACAATACGCTTCAAGTTCTCAATACCCAGCAGAGATGAGCGGACAGCATCATCGCCCAAATCTTCATTCTGCGCACGCGGGTCTACGGCATCACGTACATCCTGCGCCTCACTATATTTATATAAACGGTCTGTATGACGGCTCAGGAAGTCGGCAAGCAAGTCCTTCTCTGCCTCTGGGGTTTCTTTACCATACCAACGATAGCCGTATTCTATGGCAAACATATCATACGGACCGATATGGGGAGAAAGCGCCGTAACACCGTCACCCGGCTGTGCCACATAGTTGAAACGTGCATAGTCCATGATAGAGGAGGAAGTGGTATTCATACGATCCGTAAATGTTTTGGAACGCAGGGAATCTGTCGGAAAAGTCCAGGAAGCAATCATATTGTGGCGCAAGCCCAACGAGTGCCCCACCTCGTGGCATGCCACAAAGCGCATGGCATCGCCCATCAGCTCATCCGGCAGCCTTACTCCTCTTGCTTCGGGACGTACGACACCGGTTTGCACTGTAATCCATTCCTGGAGCATACCCAGCACATTATGCCACCACATGATGTCCGCTTCCAATATCTCGCCAGAACGTGGGTCAAGGATAGAAGGTCCCATGGCATTGGCTTTGGTGGAGGCCGCATAGGTCAGCACGGAGTAGTTCACGTCATCCTTATCCACATTCATGCTGTCCGTCAGTTCTTTGGCTATGATAGCATTCTTGAATCCGGCACGTTCAAAAGCAGCCTGCCAATCCTCGATTCCCTGCTTGATATATTTCCGCCAACGACGGGGAGTGGAGTTCTCGATGTAGAACACAATCGGCTTGGCCGGTTCCACCAATTCACCGCGAAGGTAACGCTCCCGGTCTTCCGGTTTCGGTTCCAGACGCCAGCGGGTGATGAAGGGTTTCTTGTCTACACGCTGCTGACCGTCACTGTAATTCAATAACGGATTGGTAAAGTAACCTACACGCGGACTATCCAGACGTCCCATCATCGGTTTCTCCGGCAACAGCAACAGAGAGGAACTGACTTCGACCGTAACAAACACAGTCGTTGTTCCCTCAGTCACCTTAGTTGTCAACTCGGAAGTAGCTACCACATTGTTCTCAAAAGCTTTGATAGATAAAATGCGGGAGAGATTTTTGATGGCCGAAGTTCCCAGGTTGATATTTGTAAAGACATTATTGATGCTCGTCTCCGTACCATCATAAATATCGTTGACCTTGACCACTATCATGGTAGAGTCATTATTGAATGCTTCTATCTTGAAACCGGCTATCAGCGGAGAAATATAATTATCCAGTACGGACTGCCGTATGGCATCCTCATCCGGCGCCAATGGAAGAGGACGGCTCTGACGTACCAACAGCTTGTTGGCAGCCTTGTCCAATTCAAAACGCACCATCTGATTTTCGTAATTCGTACCACGGTTCACACCCGCCTCATTCAGTTCGGAAGGAACACGCTGTAATTTATTTACTACCAGCATATCACGTCCCAGCAGCCTTGCCGGCACTTCAAAGTAATAATCGCTCTTCTTCTGGTAAACATTGAACATTCCCTTGCAGGCAATAGCACCTGAACCCGTCAATTTCTCGTAGTCGCTCTTGGATTGAACGCTGTCCTTGGCTTCACTCTTCTTTTTCTTACGGAACCATCCCATAGCTTCGGAAGAAGCAAAATCAGATGTACCGGCATGCAACAATACGGCAGGCTCACACATGAGTACTCCCGCAACTGCCACGACTGGCAGGATTGTCTTCAATTTCATCAATTCAAACTCTAACTTTAATGCAACAATTACTCCGTTAACTCTCTCTTTGACGTATGTTAATAAATACCAACCGCCAGTTTGTTCTACCTCCATAGAACGGTAAACGGGGCGCAAAGATAC
>PPYE01171399.1_pt1 | contig 10493 bp, 10 predicted proteins | sample 1559881 | NCBI WGS metagenome assembly PPYE01 (sample SAMN08240022, study PRJNA423297) | Human gut metagenome, whole genome shotgun sequencing project.
GTCGTGGAGGGGCAGGGCCGCTGCGGGCCGTTCCGCGGTTCGGCGGAACTCCTCCAGGGTCATCTCCCGGTAGGTGGGGGCCGCCGGAGCGGGCTCCGCCGGGCGGAGGGGAGACTGCGCAGGCCGCCCCCCCTCCGCCGGGCGCGGGGGCTCCACCTGGAGGGACGGCCGGGTGCGGTCGGCCTCCAGAGTGGACTTGACGGCATAGTACACCGCGTCAAAGACCTTCTTGTCGCTGCCGAACTTGACCTCCTGCTTGGTGGGGTGTACGTTGACATCCACCGCGTTGAGCCGGGTGGTCAGGTGGAGGACGCAGCCGGGAAATTTGCCCACCATCTTCTGGTTGGCGTAGGCCTCCTCCAGGGCGGCCATCATGGTGCGGCTCTTCACATACCGGCCGTTGACAAAAAAGTGCTGGTAGCCCCGGGTGCCCCGGCAGCAGGTGGGCAGGGAGACAAAGCCGGACACCGACATATCCTCCCCCGAGCCCTTCACCGGCGTGAAGCCCAGGGCCATATCCCGGCCCAGCACGGCGTAGAGGGCCGACTGCACCTGCCCGTCGCCGGGGGTGAGCAGCTCCTGCTTGCCGTCCCGGAGGAACTTGACGCTCACCTCCGGGTGGGACAGGGCCACCCGCTGCACCATGGCGAAGCAGGCCGCCCCCTCGGCGGTGTCCTTTTTCAGGAACTTGAGCCGGGCGGGGGTGTTGTAGAACAGGTCGCGCACCACCATTGTGGTGCCCTGGGGGCAGCCGGCCTCCTCCCGGTGCACCACCGCGCCCCCCTCCAGGGAGAGGGCGGCCCCCAAATCCTCCTCCGCCGTGCGGGTGAGCAGCTCGATGCGGGAGACGGCGGAGATGGCCGCCAGAGCCTCCCCCCGGAAGCCCAGGGTGCCGATGGCCTCCAGATCGTACTCGGTGCGCAGTTTGCTGGTGGCGTGGCGGAGAAAGGCGGTCTCCGCCTCGGCGGCGGCGATGCCGCAGCCGTTGTCGGTAACCCGGATGAGGCTCATGCCGCCGTGCTGGATCTCCACGGTCAGGGCGTCCGCCCCGGCGTCGATAGCGTTCTCCATGAGCTCCTTGACCACCGACGCGGGCCGCTCCACCACCTCGCCGGCGGCGATCAGATCGGCCACGTGGGGATCTAATTGCAGAATGTGGGGCATAGAAGCACCTGCTTTCTAAAAAGGGAAAATGGGGCCCCCGCCGAAGCCCAGCGAAGCGGGTTCGGTGGGGAGAGGAGGCACAGCGGAACGAGCGGGCTTTGCCGTATACGGCAAAGCGAGGAATGGGCAAGTTTGTGCCGACGAAGAAGCGCCTGCGTTCCAAGCGGGGAAATAAGCGTAGGGGCGACCCTTGTGGCCGCCCGCGGGCGGCGGGGAGGGCCCTCCCTACGCTCCCAGGACGGCGGAGGCGAGAATCAGGGCGTTGAGCACCATGTGCAGGGCGATGGGGCTCCAGATGGAGCCGCCGTTGTCGTAGCACCAGGTCAGGGCCAGGGACATGGGCACATACTGGAGGAACAGCAGCAGGTAGCGGAAATCCACCGTGCCGTAGGAATAGACGAACTGCCAGACGCAGTAAAGGGCAAAAACCAGGGTGGAGAGCACATAGCCCAGCACCCGGCTGTACCGCCGGGTGGCGCCGAAGAGCAGGCCGCGGAACAGAGGCTCCTCCACCAGGGGCATGAGCACCACCAGGATCACCACCGTGGCCGCCGGGGAGAGGGCAAACTGCTGGGCGTAGCTCTCCGGGTTGGGATTCTGTACCGGCAGGGGAATGAGCATGACCAGCAGATGGAGCACCCCCGCCCCGACGAGCCCGGTGCCGAAGGCGAACAGGTTTTCCGGCAGCCAGTCCAGCAGCAGGTCAAACCCGTGCCGCAGGAACGTCCAGAAGACCAGAAAGACCAGGGTAGCGGCCAGGAGGTAGTAGACCACGTTGGCCTCGGCCACGGGCAGTTCCCCGTGGAAAGCCCGCTGCACCCACCCCATGGACAGGGGAAAGACCGTCAGGTACAGGGCAAAGAACACCCACCCCCGGCCCATCTCGGCGCGGGTGAGCTGCGGACGCCATGGACGGCGTTTGGTGTGCATGGTGGAGGTCCTCTCTTTCTCTCGGAAATTGGGGTGCGGCCCGGCGGAGCGGGCCGATGCGGGCAGAAGGTGAATTGCCCCAGAGGGGCAAGAGAAGCCGCCCTGGGGCGTCGGCCCCTCCGGGGCAGTCCAATCGGGTATCAGGACGTGCAGGGGCGGGGCTTGTCCCCGCCCGCGTTTCCGGTGTCCCGCCGCCGGGTTCGGGCGGGCGGCCACGAGGGCCGCCCCTACAGAGTGCGTGGGAGACCGGCGGCCCCTCTCGTCAAACGCCGACACGCAGGGGCGGGTGCCCACACCCGCCCGCCGGGGCGGGGACTAGAGCATCTGCTTGAGCTCGTAGAGCAGGTTCATGGCCTCGATGGGGGTGAGCACGTTCACGTCCACATCCCGCAGGCGGGCGGCCGCCTGGGCCGCGCCCATGTCCAGCAGGGAGACCTGCTCCTCCGGCTGTGCGGCGGCCGGGGCGGGGGCGGCGGGTACGCCCGCCTCCAGCTCCTCCAGGATCTTCCTGGCCCGGCGGAGCACCGGCTCGGGCACTCCGGCCAGCTTGGCCACCTCGATGCCGTAGCTCTGGTCGGCGCCGCCCCGGACGATCTTGCGCAGGAAGAGGATGTCGTCCTTCTTCTTTTTGGCGGCGATGTTGTAGTTCTTCACCCCGGGGATCTGCCCCTCCAGAGCGGTCAGCTCGTGGTAGTGGGTGGCGAAGAGGGTCTTGGCCCCCAGGCGCTTCTTGTCCGCGCAGAACTCCAGCACCGCCCGGGCGATGGACATGCCGTCGTAGGTGGAGGTACCCCGGCCGATCTCGTCCAGGATCAGCAGGCTCTTGGCGGTGGCGTTTTTCAGCAGCTCGGCCACCTCGGTCATCTCCACCATGAAGGTGGACTGCCCGGCGGAGAGGTCGTCGCTGGCGCCGATGCGGGTGAACACCCGGTCCACGATGCCGATGCGGGCGGAGCGGGCGGGGACGAAGGAGCCCATCTGGGCCATGAGCACAATGAGGGCCACCTGGCGCATGTAGGTGGACTTGCCCGCCATGTTGGGGCCGGTGATGATGGCCACCGTGTCGTCGCGGTTGTCCATGTGGGTGTCGTTGGGGACGAAGAGGGCGTGTTTGAGCATCTTCTCCACCACCGGGTGGCGGCCCTCGGTGATCTCAATGGCGTCGGAGAGGTCCACCTCGGGGCGGCAGTAGCCCTGCTCGGCGGCCACGGCGGCGAAGGAGGAGAGCACATCCACCTGGGCCACGGCGGCGGCGGAGCGTTGAATCCGCCCCACCTGGGCGGCCGCCTGCTCCCGCAGGTCGCAGAACAGCTCAAACTCCAGGGCGGTGATGCGGTCCTGGGCGGAGAGGATCTCGTGCTCCAGCTCCTTGAGCTCCTGGGTGATGAACCGCTCGCAGTTGGTGAGGGTCTGCTTGCGGATGTAGGTGTCGGGCACCTGGTCGTAGTAGGACTTGGACACCTCGATGTAGTAGCCGAAGACCTTGTTATAGCCCACCTTCAGGCTCTTGATGCCGGTCTTCTCCTTCTCCCTGGCCTCGATGGAGGCCACCAGGCCCTTTCCGTTGGCCATAATGTCCCGCAGGCGGTCCACCTCCGGGTGGTAGCCCGCCCGGATGAAGCCGCCCTCCCGGACGGAGAAGGGGGGCTCGTCCACGATGGCCCGGCCGATGAGCTCCCGCAGCTCGGTGAGATCGTCCAGCTCCTCCCGCAGGGAGGCCAGCAGGGCGGAGGAGCAGCCGGACAGCCGCTCCCGCAGGGCGGGCAGCTTGCCCAGGCCGTTTGCCAGGGCCACCAGATCCCGCCCGCCGGCGGTGCCGTAAACGATGCGGCCGATCAGCCGCTCCAGATCGGTGATCTCCCGCAGGGTGAGGGTCAGCTCCTCCCGGCCGATGGCGTCGCCCACCAGCTCCCCCACCGCCCCCAGGCGGCGGCCGATGGCCGCCGGGGAGAGCAGGGGCCGCTCCATCCACGCCCGGATCAGCCGGTGGCCCATGGCGGTGCGGGTCTTGTCCAGCACCCACAGCAGGCTCCCCTTCTTCTCCTTGGAGCGCAGCGTCTCGGTCAGCTCCAGGTTGCGCCGGGCGGTGAGATCCAGCTCCATGAACTGCCCGGTGGTGAAGTACGTCAGGGTGGAGAGGTGGGACAGGTCGGTCTTCTGGGTCTCGTAGAGATAGGACAGCAGGCCGCCCACCGCCTGAAGGGCGGCGTCGTCCCCGGCGGGCAGGGCGTCCAGGCCGGCGGAGAACTGCTTCTCCGCCGCCGTGCGGGCCGCGTCCAGCCGGAAGCGGGCCTCTCCCCCGTTCTCGCAGCGGCAGTCCAGGCGCTTGACCAGGAAGTCCACCAGGGCCCCGTCGCTGTACGCCCCGTCGGAGAGCATGGCCTCCCGCGGGGTGAAGCGGCCCAGCTCGTTATAGAGGTGCTCGTCCGCCTCCGGCCCGGTAAAGGAGGTGACGGAGCACTCGCCGGTGGAGATGTCGCAGAAGCACAGCCCCGTGCCCGCGCTGTCCCGGTACACGGCGCAGATGAAGTTGTTGCGCCCCTCCTCCAGCATGGAGGAGGTCATCACCGTGCCGGGGGTGATGATGCGGATGATGTCCCGGTCCACCAGCCCCTTGGCCAGGGCGGGGTCCTCCATCTGCTCGCAGATGGCCACCTTGTAGCCCTTGGCGATCAGCCGGGCGATGTAGGCGTCGGCGCTGTGGTAGGGCACGCCGCACATGGGGGTGCGCTGCGCCTCCGGCTTGCCCCGGTCCCGGCTGGTCAGGGTCAGCTCCAGCTCCTTGGATACCAGCTTGGCGTCCTCGTTGAACATCTCGTAAAAATCACCCAGCCGGAAAAACAAAATACAGTCCGGGTGCAGCTCCTTCATGCGCAGGTACTGCTGCATCATGGGCGTGGTCTCTGGCGGCATAGCGTCTCTCCTGTTCTATCTCTCTGTGTAGTAGCAATCCAGCTCCCAGCGCAGGGGGTTGTTGTCAATATAGGTCCAGATGCGCAGAAAGTCGTTTTCACTGCGGACAATATGGTCGTAGTAGCCCCGCTGCCAAAGGCGGCCGGCCTCCAGTCCCCGCCCGGCGGCCAGATGGACGGACCGGGATTTCACGCCGCCTACAAGCCGTCCCAGCTCTGCGGCGGCCCGCGGCCCACTGTCTGTGGGGGCAACCCTTGCGTCCGCCTGCGTCCCGGCTCCTGTGGGGGCAATCCTTGCGGCTGCTCGCGTTTGGCCGTCTGCGGGGGCAATCCTTGTGGCGGCCTGCGTCCCGGCCCCTGTAGGGGCGGCCCTTGTGGCCGCCCGTTCCAGCGTCAGGAGCAGATGGACATGGTTGGGCATGATAACCTGGTGCTCCACCCGTACCCCGGTAAGCGCGATGGCCTCCGCCACACATTCCCCCAGCGGGGTGAGAACGAGGGGCGGGCGACCACAAGGGTCGCCCCTACGGATGGAGGAGAGGACGGGGCGGTGCGCTGAGGTGCAGAACGTCACAAAATAGGTGCCGCCCGCGCCGTAGTCCCACCCCCGCAGGCGGGGGTTCTTCCGCTCCGGCCTATCGGGCGTCACTGCGGCCCACCAGATAGTCGATCGTTACCCCAAAATAATCCGCCATGCGGATCAGCGTGCTGACGGAGGCCTCCCGTTCGCCATTCTCATAGCGCTGATAGGTGCGAGGAGTAATTTTAACGGCTTTGGCAGCCACCGTCTGTGAGACCTTTTTTTGGTTGCGCAGGGTCAAAAGACGCTCTGCAAAGGTTGCCATAAGAACCTCCTTGACAACGAACGAATGGTCGTTATATAATACCTCTAAAGACGAACGAATGGTCGTTAAGGGGGTAATTTTATGCTCGACATTCTAGACGTTCTCTACAACTATATCCAGGAAAACCGGATTGCGTATTATCTGAACGGCGACCCGGAATACTGTCTGGCCGGGCGGCGGATGGACGAGGCGGAGGAGTGGCTGGAGGCCAACCTGCCGCCGGAGGCCAGGGCGCGGCTGGAGCGTCTGGCGGCGGCCCGCGCCGAGCGGGACTTCCGGTATGAGCGGGCGCTGTTCCGCTGCGGGCTGGGCCTGGGGCTGGAGCTGGCCGGGTCAGGCCGGCTCCCCGGATAGGGACCACTTGTTGGCCCCGGTGATCTTCACGTCCACAAACTGGCCGATCAGACCCTCGCCCCCGGTCAGGCGCACCAGCCGGTTGCCGGGGGTGCGGGCGGTGAGGCCCTTGTCGTCCTTCCCGTCCACCAGGCAGCGGACGGTTTTTCCGATGTAGGCGGCGTGCTTTTCCTCGGAAATCTGGTCCTGCCGCTCCACCAGCCGCTGGAAGTGGGCCGCCTTCTCCGCCTTGGGGATGGGATCGTCCATTTTGGCGGCGGGGGTGCCCTCCCGGGGGGAGAAGATGAAGGTGAACAGCGCGTCGAAGCGCACCTCGTCGATGAGGGTCATGGTGTCCTCGAACTCCTCGGCGGTCTCGCCGGGGAAGCCCACGATCACGTCGGAGGTGATCACCACGTCGGGGATGGCCTGGCGCAGGCGGCGCACCTTGTCCAGGTAGCCCGCCCGGTCGTACACCCGGTTCATGGCCTTCAGAATCCGGTCGTTCCCCGCCTGGAAGGGCAGGTGGAAGCAGGGGGCGATCTTGGGGGAGGAGGCCATGGTGTCGAAGAGCTTCTGGGAGGCGTCCTTGGGGTGGCTGGTCATGAAGCGGAGCAGGAAGTCGCCGGGGAGCTCCGAGGCGGCCTTGAGCAGGTCGGCGAAGTCCATGGGCTCGTCCAGATCCTTGCCGTAGGAGTTGACGTTCTGGCCCAGCAGGGTGATGTCCTTGTACCCCTCGGCCACCAGGCCGCGGATTTCGTCCAGGATGATCTCCGGCCTCCGGGAGCGCTCCCGCCCACGGACGTAGGGCACGATGCAGTAGGTGCAGAAGTTGTTGCAGCCGTACATGATGCTCACCCACGCCTTCACCCCCTCCTGGCGCACCAGGGGGATGCCCTCGGCGATGGAGCCGGGCTCGTCGGCAATGTCGAAGATGCGCCCCCGGCGGGTCACCAGGCGGTAGAGCAGCTCCGGGAACCGCCAGAGGGCGTGGGGGCCAAAGACCAGATCCACCTGCCGGTAGGAGTCCTTGATCTTCTGCGCCATGTGGGGCTCCTGGGCCATGCAGCCGCACACGCAGATGAGCTGGCCGGGCTTGGCCCGCTTGGTGTGCACCAGCGCGCCCACGTTGCCCAGCACCCGCATCTCGGCGTGCTCCCGGATGGCGCAGGTGTTGATGACAATCAGGTCGGCCTCCGCCTCGCTCTGGGTGAACTGGTACCCCATCTCGCTGAGGTAGCCCCGCAGCCGCTCCGAGTCGGCCTCGTTCTGCTGGCAGCCGTAGGTGTCCACAAAGGCCAGGGGCGCGGACGGCCGGGCGGCGAACCGCTCGTGGAGCTTCTGGCAGAAATCCCGCTGGCGGTCCATGTCCGCGGGGGAAATTCGGGTGGTCTGTCGATTCAAGCTGGTTCCTCCAAAAAGAGTATTTCAATCTCAAAATCATATCACTTTTCCTGTCGAAACACAAGCGGAAACCCCTTTTCGTTGACGGAAACTTTCTGGGAGTATATAATAGAAAAAACCAGGCAAGAGAGAGAGGCGGGGCTATGAAAACGCTGGTCATCGAGCGGGAGGCCGTAAAGAACAACATCGGCGTCATTAAGGAGCGGGCGGGCGAGGCCGTGATCTACGCGGTGCTCACCGGCGACGGCCAGGGGGCCGGGCTGGTGGAGCTGGCCCGGCTGCTGCGGGAGGAGGGCATCGGCCGCTTCGCCGTCAGCGAGCCCGCCGAGGCCGCCGCCCTGCGCAGGGCGGGCTTTGTGGAGGAGGAGATTCTGATGCTCCGCCCCACCGTGGACCGGGCGGAGCTGGAGCAGCTCATCGACCTGAACGTGGTGTGCACCGTGGGCTCGGCGGACACGGGCATGGCCCTCAACGGCGCGGCGGAGGCCCGCTCCACCGTGGTGGAGGCCCACATCCAGATCGACACCGGCATGGGCTTCGGCGGCTTCCTGGCCGACGAGCCGGAGAAGATCCTCTCGGTCTACCGCAACCTGCCCAATGTGGCCGTGTCGGGCATCTGCACCCAGCTCCACGCCCGGAAAAAGGGCGGAGAGGATCTGGCCGCCCGGCTGGGGCAGTTCCACCGGGTGGTGGAGGCCATTCAGGCCGCGGGCTTTGAGACGGGGGTTGTCCACGCCGCCGGGTCCTACGCCCTGCTCCACTGCGCCGACGCCCGGCTGGACGGGGTGCGGGCGGGCTCCGCCCTGCTGGGCCGCTGCCGCCGCGTCCACGGCGACGGGCTGTACCGGGTGGGTTACGGCGAGGTGGGCATCGAGGAGACCCGCTGGCTCCCCAAGGGACACACGGTGGGCAGCGCCCGCCCCGTCGTCCTCCGGCGGCCCACCCGCGTGGCGGTGCTGCCCGTGGGCTATCAGAACGGCTTCGGCGTGGCCCGCGCCCAGGGCAGCGGCCTGGGCGCCCTGCTGCGGCGCTGGCTGGCCGCCCGGCGGCGCACCGTCCGCGTCAACGGCCAGCGGGCCCGCATCCTGGGGGCTATCGGCGCCATTGAGACCGTGGTGGACGTCACCGACCTCAAGTGCTCCGCCGGCGATCCGGCGGTGTTCGACATCGACCCCCTGTACGCACGGGGGTTTGTGCGGGAGTACCGGTAGCCCAGCGGCCCGTGCGGAGGACGTAGGGGCGGGTGCCCACACCCGCCCGCCGGACGGATGCGGGCGGGAGAGGCCGCCCTGGGAGTGCCGGCTCCTGCAACAAACAAAGAGAAGGGAATTGGAGCGATGCGCGCAGTTGTTACCAGAGTGAAGAGTGCCTCCGTCACCATTGACGGCCGGGTGAATGGCGAGATCGGCCAGGGGCTGCTGGTGCTGCTGGGGGTGGGCCCCAGCGACACCGAGGCCCAGGCGGTAAAGCTGGCCGACAAGGTGTGCGGCCTGCGGATTTTTGAGGACGAGAACGAGAAGATGAACCTGAACCTGGAGGCGGTGGGGGGCGCGCTGCTGGTGGTGAGCCAGTTTACCCTCTATGCCGATACCAAGTCCCGCCGCCCCGGCTTCACCGGGGCCGCCAAGCCGCCGGTGGCCATCCCCCTCTATGAGAAATTTATGGCCGAGTGCGCCGGGCGGGGCTTCCGGGTGGAGCACGGCGAGTTCGGCGCGGATATGCAGGTGTATTCGCAGAACGACGGGCCTGTGACGATTCTGCTGGACACCGACCAGATGTAGGGCCGAACGCGCCCTGCGCCCCTGGCGCGTCCGAGCGTTTTGGCGGAGCCAAAACCTCGATGCCGGGGCGGATTCACTCCGCCCCGGCAGATAAAAAGGGAACCGGGGTCCCCGCGGGGCGGGAGCCCCGTGGGGTGTTCGGCGCGGATATGCAGGTGTATTCACAGAACGACGGGCCAGTGACCATTCTGCTGGACACCGACCAGATGTAGGGCCGAACGCGCCCCGGCGTCTGCGGGCGGCCACAAGGGCCGCCCCTACGAATTCCGCCGAATACGATGTCATATCAGGAGACATTCCGCCCGGTAGGGGCGGCCCTTGTGGCCGCTCACGGAGGCGCAGGCACAGACAACCATTGATGAGGTGAAAAAGGATGCAGATCAAAGTGATGCAGGTGGGCCAGCTGGGCACCAACTGCTATTTGCTGGAGGATGAGGAGACCCGTACCGCCGCCGTGGTGGATCCCGGCGGGGAGGGGGCGCGTATCCTGGCCCAGCTAAAGGCGGACGGGATGGAGCTCAAGCTCATCCTGCTGACCCACGCCCACTTCGACCACACCGGCGGCGTGGCCGAGCTGTGCGCCGCCCTGCCCAGGGTGCCGGTGTATCTCCACCCGGCCGACGCGGCCCTGGTGGGGGGCGACGTGTTCCCCGCCGTCGGCGCGGAGACGACGCCCTATCAGGACGGGGACGTGGTGAAGCTGGGGAAGATGGATATTGAGGTGCTCCACACCCCCGGCCACACCCCCGGCGGGGTGACGCTGAAGGTGGGGGACGTGCTTCTCACCGGCGACACCCTGTTCCAGGGCTCCATGGGCCGCACCGACTTCGAGGGCGGCTCCTACGCGGAGATCATGGCCTCCCTGGGGCGGCTGGGCCGCCTCTCCGGTGACTACCACGTGCTTCCCGGCCACATGGGGGCCTCCACCCTGGAGCAGGAGCGCAAGACCAACTACTACCTGCGGGAGGCCATGGAGGGCTGAGGCGGAAGGCCGCCATCCCTCAAGAAAGGACACGGCCCATGAAGCTGTATTTACACGGACACGACTACAAATATGCCGCCGAGCAGATGCTGCTGGTTCCCCACGGGAGCGGTGCTCCCGCGGGGGCCCCGTCTGATTTTTA
>PPYE01433720.1_pt1 | contig 10493 bp, 8 predicted proteins | sample 1559881 | NCBI WGS metagenome assembly PPYE01 (sample SAMN08240022, study PRJNA423297) | Human gut metagenome, whole genome shotgun sequencing project.
GGCTGGCCTCCACCATCTTTTACGGGGTGCTGGAGCGCCGCCTGCCCCTGGAGCACTTCCTGCGGGGCTGCCTTGCCAACCCCCAGAAAAAGCTGGACCCCCAGGTGTGGGCGCTGCTGCTGTGCGCCGCCTACCAGATTCTCTACCTGGACCGCGTGCCCGATTCCGCCGCCGTCAACGAGGCGGTGGAGGAGGCCAAGGGAATCAAAGGGGGCGCCTTCGCGGGGCTGGTCAACGGGGTGCTGCGCAGCTTGGCGCGGAAAAAGGAGCGCCTCTCCCTGCCCCAGGGGGACAGCCTCCAGGCGCTGAGCTTGCGCTATTCCATCCCCCAGGAGCTCATCGCCCTGTGGCAGCGCTCTTACGGGAAGGAGCTCACCGCCCAGCTGCTGGAGGCCTTCCAGCGCCGGGCCCCGCTGTACTTGCGAATCAACCCCCTGCGGGCCACGGCAGAGGGCCTGGCCGCCTCTTTGGGACGGCAGGGCTTTTCCCTAAAACCGGTGGAGTCCCTGCCCTGGGCGGCGGTGGCAGAGGGGGAGGGCTCTCCCGCCAGCCTGGAGGAGTTCCAAGAGGGCCTGTTCCATGTGCAGGACCTCTCCGCCCAGCTGGCCTGCTCGCTGCTGGAGGCCCGGCCCGGGCAGGCTGTCTGCGACTGCTGCGCTGCCCCCGGCGGGAAGAGCTTCACCCTGGCCGAGGACATGGAGAACACCGGCAGCCTGCACGCCTTTGATTTGTACAAGGGCCGCGTGGGGCTGATTCAGCAGGGGGCGGAGCGGCTGCGGCTCTCCTGCATCCAGGCGGGGCGCAAGGACGCCTCCAAGCCCTACGAGGGCCTGGGGCCCATGGACCGCGTCCTCTGCGACGTGCCCTGCTCAGGCTACGGCGTCATCCGCCGTAAACCGGAAATCCGCTACAAGCCCCTGGCCACTGTCCGGGAGCTGCCCCGGCTCCAGTATGCCATTTTGGAAAACGGCGCCGCTTTGGTAAAGCCCGGCGGCCTGCTGCTCTACGCCACCTGCACCTTGAACCCCGCGGAAAACGGCGCGGTGGCCTCCCGGTTCCTCCAGGAGCACCCGGAGTTCGAGCCGGCGCCCTTCCGCCTGCCCGGCGTCACCCGCCTGGTGGAGGAGCCGCCCCACACCATCACGCTGCTGCCTGTTAACGGGGGCTCGGACGGTTTCTACGCCGCCCGCTTCCGCAGAAAAGGAGACTTATGAACAGAGAGTTGACCGACCCCAGGGACATCAAATCCAAGACGCTGCCCCAGCTTCAAGAGGAGCTGGCCGCCTTGGGCCTGCCCAAGTACCGGGCCCAACAGGTGTACCGCTGGCTCCACCGGGGCGTGACGGACTTCTCCCAGATGTCCGACCTCTCCCGCGCCCTGCGGGAGGACTTGGCCCAGCGGTACTACATCGCCTGGGCCCAGGTGGAGCGCAAGCGCGTCTCCCAGGACGGCACGGTGAAGTACCTGTTCCGCCTGCCCGATGGGGAGCACGTGGAAAGCGTGCTGATGCACTACCACCACGGAACTTCCATTTGCATTTCCACCCAGGTTGGGTGTAAAATGAACTGTAGCTTTTGCGCCACAGGCCAAAGCGGCTTTGCCCGCAACCTTTCCCCCTCGGAGATTCTCTCCCAGGTGCAGGCGGCCTCCGTGGACGCCGGGGAGCGCATCTCCCACATTGTGCTGATGGGCATGGGCGAGCCCTTGGATAACTACGAGAACGTGCTGCGCTTTTTGGAGCTGGTCACCTCGGAGGAGGGGCTCAACGTCAGCATGCGCCACATCTCCCTTTCCACCTGCGGCCTGGTGGATAAGATATACGACCTGGCGGATAAAAAGCTCCAGCTCACCCTTTCAGTGTCCCTCCACGCGCCCAACGACGAGATACGCTCCCGCACCATGCCGGTGAACAAGCGTTGGAACATGGAGCAGCTGTTAAAGGCCTGCAAGTATTACAGCACCACCACAGGCCGCCGCATCTCCTTTGAGTACGCCATGATTAGCGGCGTAAACGACATGGACTGGTGCGCCCGGGAGCTGGCCTCCCGGCTCCGTGGGATTTTGGCCCACGTAAACTTGATCCCCGTCAACGATGTGACGGGCACCGGCTATAAGAAAAGCGGCATCCCCCGGCAAAAGCGCTTTGTCGCCCTGCTGGAGGAACGGGGTGTCACAGCCACGGTCCGGCGGACGCTGGGCTCGGACATCGAGGCTTCCTGCGGGCAGCTGCGACGGAAAGTTGAAGGAGGGACCGGACATGAGAGTTGATTTTGAAACAGATGTGGGCGCCGTGCGCAGCTCCAACCAAGATAGCTGCGATTGCGGCCTGTTCTCCCCAAACAGCGCCTGGGTCATCGTCTGCGACGGCATGGGGGGCGCCAACGGCGGCAACGTGGCCAGCGCCATTGCCGTGGAGACCATCCGGGAGCAGCTCCTTTCCGGCTATGACGAGAACTTGAGCAAGCCCAACCTGAAAAACCTGATGATAAACGCCATCAACCGCGCCAACGAGGAGGTCCACCGCGTCTCCCTAGAGCGGCCGGAGCTTCACGGCATGGGCACCACGGTGGTGCTGCTGGTGGCAGCCAAGGGCACCCTCCACGTGGCCCACGTGGGGGACAGCCGCGCCTACCTGCGCCACGGGGGCGTCCTCACCCAAATTACCATGGACCACTCCTATGTGCAGGATTTGGTGAACTTTGGCCAAATCACCCAAGAGGAGGCCCGGGTCCACCCCAAGCGGAACATCATCACCCGGGTGCTGGGCGTCCACGAGGAGGTCCGCTGCGATTACGCCGCCTGGGATTTCTCCCCGGGGGACTTGGCCCTGGCCTGTTCCGACGGCCTCTCCAACTACATGGACGAGGACCTGCTGGACCAGTACATGGAGGAATATGGCGACGCGGGCCGCACCCTTCCCCGGGAGCTGATTCAGTACGCGGTGCAGTGCGGCGGCTCGGACAATATCACGGCGGCTGTCATCTTCAACGGCTGACCCCCGCGACTTTTTTCAGAAAGGTATGGTAACTGTTTATGGATAGATTCATCGGCAAGCGCCTGGATGGCAGGTACGAAATCCACGAGCTTATCGGCGTGGGCGGCATGGCCTATGTCTACAAGGCCTACGACCGCGTGGAGGGCCGCTGGGTGGCCATCAAGATTTTGAAGGAAGAATTTTCCAACAACAGCGATTTCCTGCGCCGTTTCCGCAATGAGTCCAAGGCCATCGCGGTGCTCAACCACCCCAACATTGTCAAGGTGTACGATGTCAGCTTTGGCGACCAAATCCAGTACATCGTCATGGAGTTTATCGACGGCATCACCCTGAAGGAGTATATCGAGCAGGAGGGCACCATCCGCTGGCAGGAGGCTGTCCACTTCACCACCCAAATCCTCATGGCCCTGGAGTGCGCCCACGAGAAGGGCATCATCCACCGGGACATCAAGCCCCAGAACATCATGCTCTTGCAGGACGGCTCCATCAAGGTGGCCGACTTCGGCATTGCCCGCTTCCTCCAAAGCGAGACCCAGACCATGACCGACAAGGCCATTGGCTCGGTGCACTACATTGCCCCCGAGCAGGCCAGCGGCGACTATATCACCGATAAGGCGGACATCTACTCGGTGGGCGTCATGCTCTACGAGATGCTCACCGGCAAGTTGCCTTTTGTGGCGGACAACGCCGTCTCGGTGGCGCTGATGCAGCTGCAGGCCAAGCCCGTCATGCCCCGGGAGCTAAATCCCTCCATCCCCAGGGGCCTGGAGCAAATCACCATGCGGGCCATGGAGAAAAACCCCGTGGACAGGTTCCAGTCCGCCGGGGAGATGCTGGACGACTTGGACGAGTTCCGCCGCAATCCCAACATTGTGTTCCACTACGATTTGCAGACGGCCAACGCCCGGTACGACGCTTCCCGCAGCATGGAGGCCTACGACGCCTCCCGCCAGGCGCCCGCCTACAACGACGACTACGAGTACGAGGAGGAGCTGGTGCGCTCCCGCCGCAGCGCCAAGGGCGCCATGGTGGTCAAGGGCGTGCTGGCGGCTGCCATCATCGTGGGCCTCGCCGTGGCGGTGATTTACTTCCTCAACTACTGGAACAACCGCCCCGAGGCCGGCGACGACCTGCTGGAGATGCCCAATTTGGTGGGCCAGCTCTATGAGGACGTCATCGCCAATGAGGAGTACGCGGACTTCAACATCCAGGTCAGAGAGGGCAACGACCCAGATTTGCAGCCTGGTGAAATCATGAACCAAGACCCCGCCGCCGGTATCATGGTGAAGAAGGATGCCGATGTGGAACTGCTGGTCAACGGCGGCGTGGGACAGGTGGAGGTGCCCGACGTGGTCACTGACCACATGACCTTGGAGGAGGCCCAGCAGGCCATAGAGGACGCGGGCCTTCACAGCCAGGTGGAAAACGTGGCCGACGATGAGGTGGAAGAGGGCCGCGTCATCTCCACCAACCCCGAGCCCGGCACAATGGTGGATTCCGGCAGCACTGTCACCCTGCGGGTGAGCACCGGCCCCGCGGAAGAGATGGTCACCGTGCCGGAGGGCCTGGTGGGCGACACCTTGGCCAATGTGTCTGCCAAGCTGGAAGAAGCCGGCCTGGTGGTGGGCAACGTCAACCGGGACGACACCAGCACCTTGACCGTGGACACCGTCATCAGCCTGTCCCCCAACGAGGGCTCGGAGATTTCCAAGGGCTCCACCGTGGACATCACCGTCAGCTCCGGCAAGGGCGCCACCAAGACCCTCAGCACCAGCATCCCGCTGCCCAGCAGTGTCAGCGAGGACATCACCTTGGAGGTCTACCGCAACGGCACCAAGGTGACCACCGACACCGTCAACCCCGCCTACGGCAGCAGCTATTCCTTGAGCTTCACCGGCACCTCCGGCTCGGAGACCGTGGTTGTCACGCTGAACAGCCAGACCTATATGGAGCTGCAATTTGATTTTGACACCCAAAGCGTCCAGGTGACCCGCACCTACGAGTTCATCCCCGCGGGCGGCGGCGATTCCGAAAGCTCCTCCAGCAGCGAAAGCAGCGAGAGCAGCAGTGAAAGCAGCAGCGAGGACGGCTCCTCCTCCTCCTCTGAGGAAGGGGATGCCCAGTGATGGGTGCCAAACACCTAGAGGGCCTGGTGCGCAAGGGCATCGGCGGCTTTTACACCGTGGAGACCCCAGAGGGCCTTTACACCTGCACCGCCCGGGGCAAATTCCGCAAGGCCCGCATCTCCCCTTACGCGGGGGATAGGGTGCGCATTCTGGCCGAGGAGGACGGCACCGGCGCCCTGGAGGAGATCCTGCCCCGGCGCAACTTCCTGGTGCGGCCGCCCATCGCCAACATTGACCAGTTGTTCATCGTCTCCTCGCTGCGGGACCCCTACCCCGAGCCCCTGATTGTGGACAAGACCATCGCCGTGGCGGAGCTGGAGGACATCCAGCCCATTCTGGTGCTGACCAAAACCGATTTGGAGGGCCCCTCGCCCCTTAAAGAGGTGTACGATTTGGCCGGGGTGCCCTGTTTGGAGGTCTCCTCTGTCACCGGCCAGGGCGTGGACCAGGTGCGCCAGCTGCTGGCGGGGAAGGTCTCCGCCTTTACGGGCAACTCCGGCGTGGGGAAGTCCACCTTGCTCAACGCCCTGTTCCCAGAGTTCGCCTTGAAAACAGGGGAGGTCAGCCAAAAGCTGGGCCGCGGCCGCCACACCACCCGGGAGGTGGAGCTCTACAAGCTGGAGGGTGGCGGCTATGTGGCGGATACCCCCGGCTTCTCCACCTTTGACATCGAGCGCTACCGCTTGACGGACAAGGAGAAGCTGCCCTACGGCTTCCGGGAGTTCCTGCCCTATCTGGGCCAGTGCCAGTTCACCTCCTGCTCCCACACCTGCGAGAAGGGCTGCGCCATCCTCCAGGCGGTGGAGAAGGGGGAAATCCCCCGCCAGCGCCACGAGAGCTACTGCGCAATGTATCAAGAGATAAAGGATGTCAAGCAATGGCAACAAAAAAACAAGAATGTATGATTATCGGCGCCTCTCCCATTGAGGACGACGCCGTGTTCCGGGAATTCCCCCCCGAGAATTACTACGTCATCTGCGCCGACGCCGGCTATGAGACGGCCGAGCGCTACGGCATCACCCCGGACTTGGTGGTGGGGGATTTCGACTCTGCCAAAACGCTGCCCCCCAAGGGCAACAAGGTCCTCACCCTGCCTGTGGAGAAGGACGTCACCGACACCATGTACGCGGTGATCAAGGGCTTTGCCAAGGGCTACCGGAGCTTTGTGCTGGTGGGCTGCCTGGGCGGCGCACGGTTTGACCACTCCCTGGCCAACCTGGAGGTGCTCCAGTACATCCTCCAGCACAGCGGCTACGGCGTGATGGCCGACAGCCACACCAAGGTGTTCCTCATCGCCGGCAGCCGCCTGCGCCTCACCGAGATGAAGGGCGCCACGGTGTCTGTGTTCCCCTACGGCACCGCCAGCTGCACCGTCACTTACCAGGGGCTGCTGTACCCCCTGGCCCACGATACCCTCACCAGCGGCGGGGTGCTCATGGGCGTGAGCAACACCATCACCGCGGATACCGCCGTCATCCGGGTCCACGCGGGTACGGCCTTGGTGGTGGTCTACACGGCGTAACACTTTTTGCCCCTTTGGATATACTGGTTAGTGAACGAGAAAACCGGCAAAGGGAAAGGCAGATGGTCTTATGTCGCGCTGCGATTGGTCCTGTTTTAAAAATACCCAGACCAGGTGCTTGTGCGCTATCAGCTTTGGCCTGGGGATGTCCCTTTCCTGTTTTTGCCCCGTGGGGCTCACCTTGTTCCTCTGCGCGGTGCTTTTGGTGGCCTTGGGGTTTTCGTTACTACGTCGCGGAAACGGGAGGCAAGGGCAATGAAAATCGTCATCGTAGACCGGCGCAAAGGTGTGGTGGGCATGCTGCTGCGCAAGCTGTACGGCATCCGCAAGGTGGCGGAGCCGTAAAACAGGAAACAACATACCGGCAAGGGCGGGAAAGGCTTTCCCGCCTTTCTCTTTGCCATTTTGCGAACCCAGCGGGGCTGCCTTTTTCCGGCGGCCCTTTTCTTGTGCCCGCATATTCTCCCAGCCCCCGCATAGATATGGGGTAAGAACAGCAAAGGAGAGAACCGAGTATGCAGGTAAAACAAAAGACACAGCCATACGACACATTCGACCCCGTGTTCGACGGCTCCTTTGAAGTGCCCATAGATACCGAGTACAACCTTCCAGACTATTGCCCAGACATCCAAAAGGTGCTGAAATGCCGGGTGGTGCCGGAGCTCTCCTCCTACGGCGTCAGCGAGGACACCCTCCGCTGCGAGGGCGTGTGCGACATCCGGGTGCTGTACCTGGACGCCAAGGGGGAGACCCTGCGCTGCTGCGACTTCACCAAGGAGTTCTCCGCCGCCATCAAGGTGAGATCCGCCCAAGAGAAGGCCGTGGCCTGGGTGCGGGCCTCTGTGGAGCACATCACCTGCCGGGCTGTCAACGCCCGCCGGCTGGACCTCCACCTGGCGGTCAGCCTCAAAGCCCTGGCGGTGGTCCAGCGGCAGGAGCAGCTCACCAGCGGCCTGGAGGGGGAGGGCATCCAGGTGCGGGGGGAGAGGCGTTCGGCTTCCCAGGCGGTAAACGCCCTCAGCCACCAGTTTACCCTGGAGGACCGGCTTCCCCTAAAAAATGGCAAGCCCCCTATGGAGTCCATCCTGCGCAAGGAAATCTCCTGCCGGGTGACAGACTGCAAGCTGGCCCAGGGGCAGCTTGCGGTCAGCGGCAGGGCGGACATCTCCTTCCTCTACCTCTCCTCGGTGGACGGCTCCCTGGAAAAGATGGCCGCCTCGGTGGAGTTCAGCCAGGTGATTGAGTGCGCCGGCGCCTCGGAGGACTGCCTGTGCGATTTGCGGGTGGTGGCGGGGGAGAGCAGCCTTCAGCCCCGGGAGGACGACGTGGGGGAGTACACCAGCGTGGACGTCTCCTTGAAGGTGTTCCTCACGGCCTTCCTCTACCAGCCCTGTGAGGTGGAGCTGGTAAGCGACGCCTTTTCCACCCAGGCGCCTATGGACCTGCGCTTTGTCCAAAGCTCTTTGCTGGCGGTGCAGGAGGTCTACAGCGAGGTGCTGAAGAAAAAGTGCACCCTCACCGCCACCGAGGAGGAAATCCAAAAGGTGGTAGATTTGTGGTGCGAGCAGGAGGGCGTCCAGTCCACCTGCGGGGAGGGGAAGCTCTCCTACCGGGTGCGGTACACCTTGTGCCTGCTGTACCGGGGCACCTCCGGCAGGCTGCTCTACTTGGAAAAGAGCTTCGAGGGCACCTTCGCCACCGAGCTGGAGGGCGCCTTTGCCCAGCGCAGCGACAGCGTCTCCCTCACCGGCCTGTGGGAGTACCGCATCGCCGACAAGAACACCGTAGAGGCCTCTGTGGAGACGTGGGTGTCCAGCCTGCTCTACAGCCGGGAGAGCGTGTCCTACCTGTCCTCGGCGGGCATGGGGGAGAACGCCCAGCCCTATCCCCACCAGCCCCAGCTGCTGGTGTATTACGCCTCCCCCGGGGAGAGGCTGTGGGATATCGCCAAAAGCCACCGGGCGCTGCTCTCGGATTTGCAGGAGCAGAACGACCTGTACGAGGATACGCTGCCGGACGCCCGGCCCCTGATAATCTGCAACCGATAAAACACACTGCGGTAGAGAGGTAAGGACAATGGAAGGCTTTAACGTATACAAGGACATACAGGACCGCACCCACGGGGAAATCTACATCGGCGTGGTGGGGCCGGTGCGCACGGGGAAATCCACCTTCATCAAGAAATTTATGGACACGGTGGTCATCCCCCACATCCCAGACGGCATCCAGCGGGAGCGGGCCATCGACGAGCTGCCCCAGTCCTCCGCCGGGCGCACCATCATGACCACCGAGCCCAAGTTCATCCCGGAGCAGGCGGTAGACGTGCAGATTGACGAGGACGCCTCCTTCCGGGTGCGCATGATAGACTGTGTGGGCTACATCGTCCCCAGCGCCATTGGCTACATCGAGGAGGACCAGCCCCGCATGGTGCGCACCCCCTGGTATGAGGAACCCATCCCCTTTAACATGGCGGCGGAAATCGGCACCAAGAAGGTCATTACAGAGCACTCCACCATCGGCCTGGTCATCACCACCGACGGCACCATCAGCGACATCCCCCGGGAGGAGTACGAGGAGGCCGAGGAGCGCGTCATCGACGAGCTGAACCAAACCGGCAGGCCCTATGTGATGCTCCTCAACTGCGTGGAGCCAGAGCGCCCTGAGGCCCGGGAGCTGGCTGCCCGGCTGGGGGAGAAGTATTCCATCCCCGTGCTGCCGGTGAACTGCATCGACATCACCGAGCAGGACATCCGGGACATCATCGCCAGCCTGCTGTACCAGTTCCCCGTGCGGGAGGTGGCCCTGGACCTGCCCGGCTGGGTCACCTCTTTGGAAAGCGGCCACTGGCTGCTCTCCGGGGTGCTGGCGTCTCTGCGCGGCGCCTGCTGCATCCATAAAATGTGCCAGGTCAAATCTATGCTGGAACGCTTGCGAGAGTGTGAGCCGGTCAAGGAGGTGCGGGTGGGCCGCATCGACTTGGGCAGCGGCACCGGCCGGGCCGAGCTGGTCTTTGACCAGAGCCTGTTCTACCGCATCGTAGGGGAGCGCACCGGCCTGGAGATTCAGGACGACTCCCAGCTGATGGCCCAGCTGGTGGAGATGACCGCCATCAAAAAGCAGTACCAAAAGCTCCAGCAGGCCTACGAGGACGTGCAGCAAACCGGCTACGGCATCGTCATGCCCGAGGTGGAGGAGCTCACCTTGGAGGAGCCAAAAATCCTCAAGCAAAACGGGAAGTACGGCATCCGCCTAAAGGCCACGGCGCCCTCCATCCACATGATGAAAACGCAAATCCACACCGAGATAACCCCCATTGTGGGCTCGGAGCAGCAGTCCGAGGAGCTGGTGATGTACCTGCTCAAAGAGTTTGAGGAGAACCCCGTGAAAATCTGGGACTCCAACATCTTCGGGAAGTCCCTCCACTCCTTGGTCAACGAGGGGATGCACAACAAGCTCTACCGCATGCCCGCCGACGCCCGGGAGAAGGTGCGGGAGACCATCGAGCGCATCATCAACGACGGGTGCAACGGCCTGCTGTGCATCATCCTGTAGCCTATGCAGGACTTGGAAAAGCTCAAAGAGATTGAGGAGCTGGGCCTGGAGGAGCCGGATTCCCCCGGGCCCCAGGAGCCAGAGGGGAGAGGGGGCAGCAACGTCCCTCTGGTGCAAGGGGCGCTGTGCTTGCTGGTGTTGGGGGCGCTGCTCCTGCTGCAGTACCTGGAAGCCCCTGCCTATGACACCTTCACCGCCTGGTACCAGCAGGAGGCCTCCCAGGAAATCCAGCTGCCCGCCTGGGAGGAGGCGCTGCCCCAGGAGCCCACCGCCGGGCCCTCCCCATCGGCCCAGCCC
>PPYE01433721.1_pt1 | contig 10493 bp, 13 predicted proteins | sample 1559881 | NCBI WGS metagenome assembly PPYE01 (sample SAMN08240022, study PRJNA423297) | Human gut metagenome, whole genome shotgun sequencing project.
TCTCTTGTCAACACTTTTGAGAAAAATGGGTCGGATTTTCTTGAATTTTACAGGAACAAATCTTAAATTTGATTATTTTCCGAAGAAAACACCCCATCGGCAATTTCTTGGAGAAACAACCGGCTTTGAAACAGCTGCTGGGGAGACTGATAACTGTTCTGGTACAGTTCCACAATCCCATCCCCGGCGTAACCCTTTTCTTTTAAGATGGAAAAGTAACCGGCAAAATCAAAGTTCCCCTCCCCCGGAGGCAGGCAGTCTCGGCCGGGAGCAGAATCGGAAAGGTGGAGCTGCACCACCCGGTCTCCCAGCGCCCTTGCCATTTCCATGGGGTCCTGTCCGCCCCGAAGAGCCTGCTTATTATCCAGTACAAACTCCACTTCATCCCCCAGGTATCGCCGCATCTCCACTAAAAAGGAAAGGTCCTGGCTGCAATGGGCGTACACATTCTCCTGAGCTAAAACAATCCCCATCTCTTTGGCGGCCTGCCGCAGACGGGCGAACCGCTCATAATACCGCTGGGGCGGACGGCTGGTATTCCGATGGTTGCCGTGAAACACCAAAATCTTCGCCCCCATCTGGGCGGCATAATCAAAATAACGGCGGTACAGCTCCACCCCATCCTCAAACCGCCGGGTATAGCTGGTAAAAAACAGGGAGGATTCCAGCACACTGGTAAAGGGGTGCACCGACGCCGCCCGGATGGAACCCTGCTCCAGCTGAGACTTCACCTTCTCCCGCAGCGCCGGGGAAAGCTCGCTGAAGGTATTGAGAAACAACTCCGCCACCGGGACCTGCTGTTCAATCAGCTGGGCCAACGCATCCTCCAGCAAGGTGGGATATAAGGAAGCGGTGGAAATGCCAATCTCCATAAAATGCCCTCCTGAACCATTCTTGCAATGAGTGTACCACAACTCCATCCGGGAATCAAGCAGGACGGTTGCGCCTGGGTGGAAAGGTTGTTATAATGGGAGAAGAACAAATACACCTGAGAACACGCCTCAATCCGAAAGGGGGAGCTTTCCATGCAGGAAAACATTTTTGCCGGAGTGGAGCCGGGAGGCTACCACGACCCTGCCACGGTGCGGGTGCTGCTCTGCTGGCTGCTGGAGCAGTGCGGGCGGCAGATGGAGCTGAGCCGGCTGATGCGCTCGGTACAGAGCACCGGATTGGTGAACTACTTCACCCTTTGCTGTTCTTTGGACCAGCTGCGGCAGAACGGCCTGGTCCTGGAGCAGGAGGGGGTGCTGACCCTCACCGCCAAAGGCACCCAGGCCGTACAGGAGCTTTCCGGCAGCTTTCCGCCCTCGGTGCGGGAAGCCTTATTGGAGGCGGCCTGCAAGCAGCCGGAACAGGTGGAAAACCCTGCCAGCTACACCCTGATGCCTGCCTCCAACGGGGTTTTGGTGCGGCTGACCTTGCAGGAGCAGGACTACTGCCCTATGGAGCTGACCTTATACACCCCGGATGAAGCCTCCGCCCGGCAGGCGGCCAAGCGGTATCTGGAAGACCCCGTCCGGCTGTACCAGGCCATCTTGGAGCAACTGATGTAAGACAAAAACAAGAAACCGCCGGAATGTTCCGACGGTCCCTTGCTGGAAAAAAGAGAAAAAAGGAGAATAATGAAAGTGATCCTTTCAGCAGTCAACAGAGGGTCAATCTGTTTGACTACGGTTATACTGTACCATGAATTTTTGAACATCCTTTGAACAGGAATGGGAAGGAATTTGAAAAAACGGTGAAATGCACTGTCGCAGTTTTTGGCCCGGCAGACAGCAGCGGGAATAATTCCTCCGATTTTGGGCAGACTTTTCCGGAATCTATCTTTGGGAGGAATGGGTATGAACCAACCTGATACCGTCAACCTGCTGCAAGAATGCGACGCCGGCATCCGCATGGGCCTGGACTCCATCCGGGACATGATGGACAGCGCCACCCAGCCTTTGCGCCAGCAACTGCAGGAGTACCGCATGGAGCACGAGGAATTGCAGCAACGCACCGAACAGCTTCTGGGCCAGTACCGGAAACCGGGCAAGGAACCGGCGGTGATGGCCAAGGGGATGTCATGGGTGAAAACCAACATGAAGCTGGCCATGGAGCCCACCGACGCTTCCATCGCCGAGCTGGTCACCGACGGGTGCAACATGGGGATCAAATCCCTGAACAAATACCTCAACCAATATCCCCAGGCAGACGCTTCTTCCAGAGAGGTGGCCAACCGGCTCATCGACCTGGAACAGCGGATGGTCAAAGAAATGCAGCCCCTGCTGTAACCCCACAACCAAACAACGCAAAACAAGCAGCCGTTCCCGGTTTGGGGCGGCTGCTTGCTGCATCTATGATGAATCCCCGCAGGTGCGGAGAGAATTTTTGGTCTGCCTGCCAAAAGAGACAGCGGCTTCTTTTGCGCCCGGCAGTAAAGAGTCCAAAAAGAGAGAGGTTGATTTTGGATTCGTGCACAGTATACCCCGGGATTTTGAATGGGGTTTGGCAAAGATATGGCGAAATCCTGAAAAAACAGAAACCATTTTGCATCTGTTTCCCCGCAGCCCGGACCATGGTGCAGCCCTCCTGAAAGCAGCAAAAAACCGCCGGTGTTACCCAGCGGCCTTTTGCTTGAGAAAAGAGAAAAAAGGAGAAAAAGAAAAGAGAGGGTCATGTTTTACAATCCAAAGCGTCTTGGGGAAACGCTGCTCTTTTTGGATTGCAAGGATAGTATACAAAACAAAAATAACGGCATCTTGAAGAAACGGTTTCTAATTTGTATTTCCTTTGTGTGCAATTTGTGAACCCTACCGGGAAGTGCTGCCGAAGCCCCCGTTGCGCACCCCCTGGGCGTCGTCATCCACCGTAATGCCGTACTCCAAAAAGATACCCTGAGCAAAACCGTCCCATTGGTTGAGGGCCAGGGTCTTGCCGGATTTGGAGTCGTTAGTGATTTTAATAAAGATATGGCCCTCATTGTCGGAAAAATAATAGTCGCTGTCGATGATGCCTACGGTGTTGTCCAGCTGGAGCCGGTAGCGGAAACCCAGGCCGCTGCGGGGATAGAGGTGCAGCACCCAGTTCTGCTCCATCTTCACCCGGATGCCGGTGGGGATTTTTTTGGTCTCTCCGGGAGCCAGAGTCACCGGGCCGGGGGTGAAGAAGTCGTACCCGGCGCTGCCGGAGGTGGCCCGGCGGGGAAGTTTCAGGGCTTGGTACACTTCTTCCGCCTGGGCGGGAGTTCCCCCAAAGGCTTCCTGATAAGCGGGGAGAAACTGCTCCCGGCTGACGGTTTCAAATTGTGCGATGCGTTTCATAAGTGACACTCCATTTGCAGTGATTTGGCCCCGGAACGCTGCCGGGCGGTTTGTTTTATGGTAGCACGGCGGCAGCGGAAGTGTCAATGGGAAAAATCCAGTTCCCGGTCCGGGCAAGGAAAACCGGGGCGGGAAACTCCCGCCCCGGAAGGGAAAACAGAGAAAGCCGAACCCGGTTCTCCCCGGACTCCCTCGGTTTTTGCCAAGCAAAATGGCCGGCCGGAAGAAACATCCTTGGATGTTTCTTGGTCAAGCCAAGAGGGGAATCGTAATCGCAGCATTTGCCTTGGGCAAAAGCTGCTGATTCCTACCTTTGCGGCCAAACAGCATGGCCGCAACTTTGCTTTCGCAAAGACCGGTAGAAATCTTAGCCCCGCCAATCACGATATGTTAACACATCCTCTGGATTTCCTCTGGATTTCCGCCGGTTTTCGCCGCCAGGCGAAATGCCGCCCATGATCTACGGGCGGCAAGACGGGAATCGTAATGATTGCCAAAGGCAATCATTATACAACATCGTTTTTGCGGAAGAAGAGGGAGATGCACCACAAGGCCGCAATCCCCACAATGGTAAAGATAATCCGGCTGACAATGGCTCCCTGACCACCGAACAGCCAGCCTACCAAGTCAAAGCCGAACAGGCCGATAAGCCCCCAGTTGATGCCGCCGATGATGACCAGCGCCAATGCGATTTTATCCAACATAGTTACTGCCTTCCTTTCGGAGTTTGAAAATTTTTCGTGAATAGTATGGGGATTCTTTTCAAATTTATTCCCGTGTGTTATACTGAATAGGACAAGAAAATCAAAAACCGGCGGAAAAGCCGGGAATGGGAGGAAGTAAATTGGATCAAACAAGCATTATTCTCTGGGCGCTGGCTGCTGTGGTCATTTTGGCAGTGGTGCTGTATGTAGTCATCAAGCGCAACCGGGAAGCCGCTAAAAACGCCGCCAAAGGCCGCCGGGGAGAAGCGGCCGTGGCCCGGAAGCTGGGTTCCATCTGCCGCAGCAAAGGCTTTGCCCTGCTCAACAACGTCTACCTGCCCCTTTACGACACCACCACCCAAATCGACCACATTGTGGTTGGCCCCTTTGGCATTGTAGTGGTGGAAACCAAGGCGGACCAGGGGGAAATCTATGGCAGCCCCAAAGATGAAAACTGGGTGCAGATCATCGGCAGCGCCAGAAACAAGCACTACAACCCCTTAAAGCAGAACAAAACCCACTGCGATAATCTGCGTCACAACCTGAAAAAGAAAAATTTGTATGTGGTAAAAATTGAAAGTTTGGTGGTGTACGCCGCCAAAAACGTCCAGCTTTACACCACCGGCAACGCCCCGGTAGTCACCATGAAGCAGTTAAAGAAATTCTTCCGCCAGCCTTTGTTCAGCGAAAACAACAAGGTGAATGTGGACAAAGTGGTGGACACCATCAACGAAATCCGAGTCAAGGACAAACGCACCATCTCCGCCCATGTGGCCGGGGTGAAGCAGATGTCCCACGGACAGCACCCCAAAAAGTAAAGGAGGGGTTTCATGGCCTTCCGAAAACAAGATCCTTCCCAAAAACAAAAGGACGGCAAAAAGCCTCGCAAAGATAACCAGCCTTCCCCGCTGAAGATTTTGCTGTACTGCTTTGCCATTACCGCATTCTTTTTGATTTTGGGACTGCTGAACACCTATGTGTTTTGAGACAAAGAAAGAGCGTACTGCACAAAACCGGCAGTGCGCTCTTTTTGATTTTAGCCTTATTCCGCTGCAATGGGCTTGATGACCCTGGCAGGCACCCCGCCTACCATCACGTTGGGAGGTACGTCCTTGGTGACCACCGCCCCCGCCGCCACAATGGAGTTTTCCCCAATGGTAACCCCGGGCAGAATGGTGGCGTGGGAGCCCACCCACACCCTCTGTTTCAGGTGGATGGGGGCGAAGTGGTTGTCTCCTCGATGGGCCGGGTCCTGGCCGTGGTTGATGGTGGCAAACTCCACCTGGGCGCCGATGAGGCAGCCGTCCTCGATGGTGACGCCACCCTGGTCCTGAAAATGGCAGCCGCTGTTGATAAACACGTTTTTGCCGATGGTGATGTTCCGGCCGCAGTCGGTGTAAAAGGGTGGGAACAACCGGAAGGTTTCGTCCACCGGCTTGCCGGTAATCTCGCTCATGATTTGGCGGATTTCCTCCGGGGTGTGGTAGGCGTTGTTCAGTTTGGCGGTGAGCCGCTGGGCTTGGTCTGCCAAACGGTGCATCCATTCATGGCCGTCGCTGTTTCCCGTTACCGGCTCCCCCCGGCCCATGGCGGCTAAAAATTCATCCAGTTCCATACGCTCTCCTTTTTCGGTCAGGCTCGGCCAATCAGCGGTAGGCCTTTTCAAACACCCCGGCGCAGTCTTCATCGTTCATTTCGCAGGGGTTGGCCAAAAACAGGCCGCCCATGGTTTCCCGTGCGTTGACTGCCAGGGTCATGCACTCCTCTTTCTGAATGCCGTAGTCGCTCATCTTCAGGTCCGCCACCCCGCAGTCCTGCTGCAGCTTCACCAGGGCGGTGACGAAGTCTTCCGGCTTATCCGCATCGGGCATGCCCATGACACGAGCCATCTTCACAAACTGCTCATCGCAGGCATGGCGCTCAATGAAGTATTCCGCAAAGGCTTTGGAAATCAGAATCAAACCGGCGCCGTGGGGCAGGTTGGGGTGATAGGCGCTCATGGCGTGCTCCATGGAGTGCTGGGCGGTGGTGGAGGTGAGCTGCATGGTGATGCCCGCCATGGTGCTGCCGTAGGCCACATGCTCCCGGGCTTCCAGGTCATTGCCGTCGGCCACCGCTTTGGGCAGGTACTTGGCGATGTGTTTAATGGCGGACAGGGCGATGGTTTCGCTGAGAATATTGACCCCCTTGCTCATCATCACTTCAGTGTTGTGGAACAGAGCGTCAAATCCCTGATAGGCGGTGTACTTGGGGGGAACGGTCTTCATCAGTTCCGGGTCCACAATGGCCAACACCGGCACCAGGCGGGGGTCGCCCCCAAAGCCGATTTTTTCGTGGGTGTCCAGCTTGCTGATAACACCCCAGTTATTGATTTCCGAGCCGGTTCCGGCGGTGAGGGTGATGGTGACGATGGGCAGGGGGTCGTTGGCCAAGGGCTGGGCCTTGCCGGTGCCGCCTACCACATAGTCCCACAAATCCCCGGAGTTGGTGGCCATAGCCGCCACCGCCACAGAGGAGTCCAGCACAGCGCCGCCCCCCAGGGCCACAATGAAGTCACAGCCCTTTTCCCGGGCCACGCCGGCGGCTTCCATCACCAGATCCTTGGTGGGGTTTTCCTTGATGATGGCGCAGGGAACGTATTCCACCCCCGCCTTTTCCAGCTGCTCCTGGGTTTTATCCAGTGCGCCGGACACCTTGGCGGATTTCCCGGCGGAGAGCAGCAGCGCCTTTTTGCCGGGCATGGTCTGACTGCCCAGCTGCTGCAAGCTGCCGGCGCCGAAGAGCAGGTTGGTGGGGGAATTTAGATTAAAGTTCATGGTCATGGCAATTACCTCCAAACTATTTTTGTTGTTCCATCTGATAGATCAGATAATCCAGACAATCAATCTGCTTCTGATCCTGGTGGAGGCGGTCCAGCAGCGCCGCTCGGTGCCGGTACAGCAGCCGCAGCTGCTCCTTGGTGTTGCCCGCTTCCGCCAGGCGAAAATACTGCCGGATGGTCTCTTGGCTGCACCCGGCATCCTGCAAATGTTCCGGGAGAAGCCGGGGTTGGGCGAGCTTCATGGCGCCGCCTCCTTCCTGTGATTTTAGTGTAACACAGAAAGGAGACCATCGCAAATACTTAGTTTTTATGCGGCAGAATGCTTTACAGGTATGGCAAAACCGGGTATAATTTAGGATAAAAAGGAGGGATTTCCATGGAACTAAGGGTTTTGCGCTACTTTTTGGCGGTAGCTCGGGAGGGCAGCATCACCGGAGCGGCCAACTATCTCCACCTCACCCAGCCCACCCTCTCCCGGCAGATCCGGGATTTGGAGGAGGAACTGGGGCGGCCTTTGCTGCACCGGGAAAACCACCGCATCACCCTGACCCCGGAAGGGATGCTGCTCCGCCGCCGGGCAGAGGAAATCGTGGCCATGGCAGACAAAACCCAGGCGGAGTTTTCGGCGCTGGAACATTCCGTCAGCGGGGACATCTACCTGGGCGGAGGCGAAACCCAGGCCATCCGCCCCATCGCCAAAATCCTAAAACAGCTGCGGGAAGACTATCCCGGCATCCGGTACCACCTGTTCAGCGGCAACGCCGCCGACGTCACCGAACGGCTGGATAAGGGGTTGTTGGATTTCGGCATTTTAATCCAGCCGGCGGACCTGTCCAAGTACAACCACCTGACCCTCCCCGCCAAAGACCTCTGGGGGGTGCTGCTGCCCAAAAGCGACCCCTTAGCCGCCAAAGAAGCCTTCCAAAAAGAGGACTTACGGGACCTGCCCCTGATCTGCTCCCGGCAGGCCATTGCCCCCAACCATGCCGGCAACGAGTTTGCCGACTGGTTCGGGGAGGATTTTCAATCCCTGAACATCGTCACCACCTTCAACCTGGTATACAACGCCGCCATGCTGGTAGAGGCGGGGGTGGGGTACGCCATTACCATCGACAAGCTGGCGGACACCGGACCGGACAGCCCTCTCTGCTTCCGGCCTTTGTCCCCCAGGCTGGAATCGGGATTGGACCTCATCTGGAAAAAGTACCAGGTCTTTTCCCCGGCGGCCCAGCTTTTTTTGGAACGGCTGGAAGACGCCGTTTCCGCAAAGCAATGAAAATTGCCTTGACCGCACGCGACACAGCCAAGGCGTTTTTATTCTATCAGGAAAGTTTCGGCTGTTTCACCGCCCGGCGGTACACCCAAAATGCCAAAACGGCGGAAAGCAGTTCGGTGACCCAAAAGGCGTGCCACACCCCTTCCGGCCCAAAAGCAAGGCTCAGCAGCCAAGCAGCCGGAAGGATTACCACCAAATACCGGGACAGAGAGATAGCCAGGCTGGGCAGCCCCTTTCCCAGTCCTTCCAAAGCACCGGAAGAGGTCACCGACACAGCGGAAACCACAAACCCGGCGCTGATAATCCCCAGGGCCCGGCCCCCCATTTCAATGGTTTCCGGGTTCTGGGTAAAGAGGCTCATCAAAGTTTCCGGGATGGCCAGGCAGAGGACGGTGCCCAGCAGCATAATTCCCCCGCTCATACAGAGCACCCAGAAGTAAATCTGCTTCAATCGCCGGTACTCCCCTGCCCCGAAGTTAAAGCCCATCAAGGGGCGCATCCCCTGAACCAGGCCGTTGGCGGGAAGATACAGGAAGGTTTGCAGCTTATAATAAATGCCCAGAATCAGGATGTACACCTGGGAATAGGCCGCCAAAATGGCGTTGAGGGCGCTGATCAACAAAGAAGGCAGAGCCAGGTTCAGGACGGCGGGAATGCCGATGGCGTAGAGCCTGCCCACCGTCTTCCCTTCCGGGTGGAAGTCCTTCCAATGGAGCCGCACCCGGATGGGCCGCAGCCGGTACACCACCAGGTAGATGACAAAGGACAGGGTCTGCCCAATGCCAGTGGCCAGGGCCGCACCCTCAATTCCCAAGGCGGGAAAGGGGCCGAAGCCGAAGATCATCATGGGGTCCAGGATAATATTGGCCACGCAGCCCGCCATCAAGCTCACCATGGTGGTTTTCATCCGGCCCACCGCCTGGAAAATCTTTTCAAAGGCCACTCCCAAGCCCAGCATCAGGGTGAAGAGGAACACCACGTTGGAGTAGCGCACCCCCAAATCAATCACCGTCTGGGACTGGGTGAACAGGCTCAAAAACCAGGGCATCAGCAGAATCCCCCCAACGGTCATCACCACGCCGTGAACCGTCACCAGCAGCAATCCCTGGGCGGCGGCACGGTTAGCTTTATCCTCTTTCCCCCCGCCCAGGTGGATGGCGATGACGGCGTTGATACCGATGCCGAAACCGATGCCCACAGCGTTGATCAAGTTCTGTACCGGGTACACCAAAGACAGGGCGGTCATGGCATCCTCGCTGATCTGAGCCACAAACAGGCTGTCCACAATATTATACAGGGAATTGACCAGCATGGACAGCACATTGGGCAGCGCCATGGAAAGCAGCAGGGGCAGCACCGGCCTCTCTTTCATAAAATCTTGATTCATCTTCTCCCTCCAAAATGGATGTGGAACCCTTCTCGCAAAAAGGCCACGCAATGCTCCCGGCAAAAGGAACACTGCGTGGCGAAAAAATCAGAATCCTGATGAAAAATCCACACCAAGTTTTAGCAAGGATAGAATAGCACGGTTTGAGAGGGGTGTCAAGAGGGAAAAAGCCAAAAAGGAAAAAGCGGCCGAAAAAGCTACAATTCTTTTCGTGTTACAGGAGAGTGTCGTTCCGTTTCTGATAGCAGACAATCTGGGGGTCTGCCCCATTGCAGCCATAGCTGCACACCAACAGATACTGCTCATCCCCCACCACGCCGTAACAGCGCGCACTTCCCGGTATCTCAATCTGATTGCCCAGATACACCTTATGGTCTTCCAGCAGCTTGACCTTCTGCCCATTGGTCAAGGTGTATTCCAAATTGACGTAAGAGCCATTGAGCAGGTTCAGGTCATCCACCGCAAGGCAGGGGATACCCAGGGCGTTGATCTCCTGAATTAAGGCGTTTTTGAAGTTCAAAAATCCCGCCATCCCGCCTTGTTGAATCTGCCGGGCAGCCGTGCAGCTTCCGCCAAAGGGATGCCCGCCGGTCTGGACGCAGCCGCCGCAGGCTTCCCTCTGGCCGCATCCCTTACAACAATCGGTTCCGCAAAGAGAAAGCATGGATGCACCTCCGTTTTTTCGATTTCTTTGGGTTTATTGTAACACAGTTTTCCTTCCGGCGCCAGGGGAAAAGAAAAAATCTCAAAAAATCAATTTAAAAAACAGCGGTGAAAAGAGTGTCGAAGCAGGAAACAGCAAGGCAAAAATGTTATTCAGCTTCATGCAAAAAGCCGCACACTGCCAAAAACCGAACTTCTTGAATGGAGTGAGTCCATTTTTATGTTCCAAAAAGACCACACCCAAAATTTCCAGCATTTTTGGGGAGAAGGAGGCGAAACGTCCGCAAAGCAGACGTTTCTCACCCAACTCTTTTCGGCCAAAAGCAGGGCCGAAATTTCG
>PPYE01360079.1_pt1 | contig 10492 bp, 8 predicted proteins | sample 1559881 | NCBI WGS metagenome assembly PPYE01 (sample SAMN08240022, study PRJNA423297) | Human gut metagenome, whole genome shotgun sequencing project.
CAATTCTCTTTCATGAAGTTGGCTTCCTCATTTCTTGGATTTCTTTTTCTTATTGTTATCGCTGTTAAAGAATTGTTTCCAGTCGTCTTTCGTTTTGGGACCGCGTTCTTCAATGTAGCCACGTTCCGCACGGCTGGGTCTTCCTTCTTTTGAGGTCGTTTTTTTATTGGACCTGTCACTTTTTTTGCCGAATGAAGCATTCCTTGCTGCACTGCTTCTGCGTTCGCCATTGTCGTTTTTGCCATTATTGTCACCGGCAACTTCTACTACAATTTTCCGGCCGCCATTCAGATTAACCTTGTTCAATGCTTTAATCACGTCCTGTGCCTGATTTTCTGCTACTTCGAAGAAAGAGAAATTCTGCATCAGGTCTATTCGTCCGATGGTAGTACGTTGCTTCTTCATGTTGCGGTTAATCAGTTCTATGATTTGGTTGGCATAGAAACCGTCTGTCTTTCCTACATTCAGGAATAGACGGGTGTATCCTTTTTCTGCTTTACGCTCTGTCTTTTCACGAGCACTGCCATGATCCTTGCGTTCTTTGGAGCCACGTTCGCTGCGACGGTCATTTGTGCTGGGAATTTCTATTTCCGGAGCGTTACTATAGTATTCCAAGAAGCGGTTAAATTCCATTGACACCACGCGCTTTATCAGATCTTCCTTTGAAAGCCATTCCAGTTTACGATAGATTCCGGGTAGGAAGGATTCAATTTCTTCATCGTTTACTTTTACCTTTTCTATGTCATCTATCAATTTAATCAATTGCTGCTCGCAAATTTGTTTACCACTGGGCATCTCACCCATGATAAATTTTTTGTTGATGATTCGTTCTATCTCACGCATCTTGCCTTTTTCGCGCAGGTTGATGATGGCAATAGAAATACCTGTTTTTCCGGCACGTCCTGTACGACCACTACGATGAGTATAGCTTTCTATATCATCGGGCAAGCCATAATTAATGACATGAGTAAGGTCATTTACATCTAGGCCACGGGCTGCTACGTCGGTAGCAACTAAAAGCTGTAAATGGCGTTGGCGGAATTTTTGCATCACTAAGTCGCGCTGGGCTTGTGAGAGCTCACCGTGCAAAGAGTCTGCGTTATAACCGTCTTGTATTAATTTATCTGCAATTTCCTGAGTTTCTTTACGGGTACGACAGAAAATGATGCCATAAATCTGTGGATAATAATCCGCGATACGTTTCAATGCGGCATATTTGTCTTTAGCGTGTACTAAATAGGCTATGTGATTGACGTTTTTACTGCCCTCATTTTTGGTACCGATAGTGATTTCTTTTGCGTCATGCAGATATTTTTTGGCGATGCGTGAGATTTCCGGACTCATGGTAGCCGAGAACATCAAGGTATTCCGATCTTCAGGAACTTTTTCAAGGATAGCATTTATGCTATCAGTAAATCCCATATTCAGCATTTCATCGGCTTCGTCCATTACTACATCTGTAATTGTTTCTAGTTTGGCAACCTTTCTTTCTATTAGATCAATCAGTCGTCCGGGAGTAGCCACAATAATATGTACGCCTGTTTTCAACATGCGTATTTGGCTTTCGATGGATGAACCACCATATACGGGAAGGATTTTCAGCCCGTCAATGTACTTGGAGTAATCGTTCAGATCGCCTGCAATCTGCAAGCACAATTCGCGTGTGGGGCATAAAATTAGTGCTTGAGGTGCACGGTGTTTTACGTCAACTTTTTGGATAAGCGGCAGACCAAATGCGGCTGTTTTTCCAGTCCCTGTTTGTGCTAGGGCTACTACATCGTTGCCGTTTCCCAATAAATACGGTATTACTTCTTCTTGTACCGGCATGGGATTCTCATATCCCATTTCTTTAATCGCTTTTAGTATTTCCGGGGAAACGCCTAACTCTTCAAATGTCTTCATTTATTTTCAAATATCTAATTCGCTGCAAAGATACGGATAATCATGGGATTATATGGTGCTTATGCAATATTTGTTTTTATCAGTAGTGTATTTTTAGGGAATATTGGCTAAAGCGTGTCGGGAAGTGATAAGAAAATTTTAGGTATAAGGTGAAAATACTCTGCCGGTATGGCAATTGAAATGCTTTATCGGTCAGAGTATCCGGATTAAAGATATGAGAATTTTATGGTATCTACTGCGCGCCACCAAAGGGTGTGGCGTTGCGTCAGTTTCTTAAAGGCATACAGACAGAAGCAAGTCCATCCAATGTTGATCGATATCCTCACTATTTTGTTGTCCAACAATGGATGTAACACAAGGAAATAGATGAATGAACTTACAAACAGAGTAGCTATCAGGCAAAGTATCAAATAAAAGATGCTTTTTCTTTTTGAGGGGAAAGTATTTTTTTCTTTCATGGCATTTTTCTTAAATGGTTAAATCCTGTTCTTCTTTCATTTTTGCCCCGATAGCAAATATCTCGGCAAAAAGAATGGGAATTATCACAGCTACCCAGTCGGGAGAATAACCGGCGTAGCTGATGATTTTGTAGCCCGGCAGACTGATTTGCTCAACTGCTGCGTTTCCTACAATCCATTCGTCAACAGCTATGAGGATTTCCAAGCTTGCACTGGTGTATGCAAACCAACGGAGGCGCCGTACATTGGCAGATGTAAATACTTCGCGGCGTGAGATGGAAATGAGCAACCGGATCAATGAGCAGAAACCGATGAGAAAAAGGAATATTCCGGGTATGGCAAGTCCCATGACAAGGATGTGCCAGGCCGATGGCTTGGCATACGTTTCTATTTCAGTCACTGTGTAGGGGAGTGTCCAGTCCACGCGGTTGTTGCTCAGTGAATCGACAGTAGTTTCAGGTAACGGCTCTACATTCAGTTTGACTGAGGTTGCATGATGGGGTATAATGTGGCGTCCAGGCTCATATATTTCCATTGCACTGTTATGTCCATCTTCAAATCCTTTCTTGAAATCTTTCCAATTTTCATCCAATCCTCCAAAGAAGTTTGCAATGATGGCTATAATGGCTATGACACCTAATATTCTGAACTTGTTCATAGTCTGCTTATGTCATAATTGATATATTGTGCCAGTGTTTTGATGATACTTGCTACAATGATGGTTGCACTAATGAGGCGTACCCGGAAAACATTACTGGGATTGAACAGGTCTTTTTTACGGATAGAAAGTATCAGTCTGATGAAACAATAAAGAGCGCCCAAGGTGATCAAACTAAAGGGTATGGCTATTATTCCCATAACTAGTTGAATAAGGGCGTCTTTGGGTGTATTTTCCTGTTCTATTTTTATACTTGTTATGTGATACTTCAGGAAGTTCCCTTTTTCTATAACACTGGGGATTGAATCATTCAATTCATTTCCTTCTGTAGGAACAACGTTCACATAAAACAAGGGTTGCAGTTTGTTTCCTATGTCACCGCGTGAGGCATCACTGGCGCCTTCCATACCTCCCAGGAATGCATTGTACATACATCCGGCAAAGGCTATCAGCAGCAGGAAACATAGGATATTTAATTTTGTTTTCATTGTTATATTTATGCTTGTGTGTTAGTGACTTCAGAGGGTGTTTCCCGGCTGTGGCAAATGTTTGTTCAGATAGAAATACATGCCGACTAGGATGATTATGGCGGCTGCCAAAAGGATGTAATCATTCCCGGTATAATGCTTCCTGTGCGGTAATAAAGCCATCCGAATACCAATCCCAGACAGAAGGCGAAAGGTACTTGTGCCGGATTGACATGGATGAGACCGAAAATGAGTGCTGACAGGAGGATTGCCATACCGGGTCTTTTTCCGGTTTGCAGGAAATGCCCTTCAATGGCTCCACGGAACAGCAACTCTTCTACCAGAGGTGCCATGACGGCAATGGCGATGATGCCGAATACATTGCGGCTCATTCCTATGAATGTGTCTTCCACTAGGTTGGGCAGTTCTATGAATTCGCTGGCTACATTGCAGATGAACATGGCTGCTATAATGAAGGGAATACTCAATAAAATGGTTTTTGCAGGTACTTCAGTCCAGCTTGTCTTGTTGAATTGAACGTATTTAAAGTAGATCAGGTGCCAGATCATGGCTATTCCTGCCAGTACCATAACGAGTCCTGTCATAGAGGCTGTATTCTTACCTACGGCATAAGCCAGATTATCATTTTCTGAAATTTCGTTCATCACTTTAATAATTCCCGCCGGAAGTCCTACCAGGAAGGTGAAAGCTAACTGATAAGCGAAGTAATAAAGTACTAATTTAATTGCGCGTCCCATAATAGAATGTTTATTGGTTTAAAATGGATTTGAATTAAGGGGTAGGACGGACTTCCGCATCCGTCCTGAGGGTATCTGTTTCTTTAAGTAAGCATCCTTGGGTTTCTCCTTGGTGCGATCAAAATCATGGTTGTTTTCATCTGGTTGTCTTTTAAATTTGGTTGATTTGTTTTTAGTTCATCAAGTGAGCAATGGCATGTTTGCATGGAACGTACCAATGGTTCATGAATAGGATAAGAAATGCTAAAATAAGGATAATTGTGCTTTTTTGTTGTGCTCTTTGGGCCAGTGGGGTGTTGACAGGAATCTTGGTCAGGACCAGTCTTCCCAAAGCTATTCCCAAAAGCATACCCAAGCCTAATCCTATTTGCGGATATAAAAATCCGACCATCATTCCTATGTACATTCCTATGGTTTGCCACAGGCTGGTCGCATTCTTATTTTGGGTTTGTGTTTCATTCAAAGTTTCCATTACTTTTTGTTTTGTGTGTCGGCCAACAAGTTTGCGTTGTTGCCTTCACGGTAAATACTTTCTTGTTTGTTATGGTTGAAAGTGCTCTCTTTGGCGTTCCATTCAGCGTAGTTGAGTTTGATTTCATAGACTCCGGGAGTTACGGTAAGCAGATAGGCCGGCTTCCACAGTTCCCGGTAAGCATCCCAGCGATAAGCTTTTTTCTCAATTACCTGACCATTTTCATCGTGTTTGTACTCATACTTCAGTTTGCGTGTCAATGTTTTGCCGTCTTCATTCAGTGTGTACACGGTTGTGTTTGTGTCATTCTGACCGTAGATGTACTTTGTGTTTCCTGTTTGTGCGTTTGCTGTTGTTGTACAACTCATCATTACTACTGCAATTGCTGCTAAAACTGATTTTAATACTGACTTTTTCATTTTTACTTCGTGTTTTAATGTTTGTGTTTATTCTTTCTTGTTTCTCGATATTCATTTATCGTTTATCGATATGCAAATGTATATCTTATTTTGATACTACAAAAGAAAAACGAAAAAAAATATCGAAAAACGATAAAAATATATCTTTTTTCGTGCTTTGTAGGATGGAAGTGTATGAAGAAACAGATTTTATGCAAGAAGTGACTGGTATCGGTGAATTAATTCTTCCGATAGCGTTTGCGTTCACTGGCAGGGGCGATTTTGTCTGCCCTAATACATGGAATGAACTGTTTTCGAGCAGGCAAAACTGACTGTAAACGAAGATGTGTAGAAAGAGTAGTTTGAAAGGGGGAAGGCTGTACAATGCTCCCTTGTATTTAGAGAAGAATTCTGGCCGTTTTTTCCCGGTCTTTATGCATTTGGGCAATGAGTGCATCTATAGTGTCATATTTTTCTTCAGGGCGAAGATACTTTACGAACTCAATGCGCATTTCTTTGTGGTAGATATTCTCCGAAAAATTGAGGATGTTCACTTCAATACTTAAATTGTTGCCGTTATTGATAGTAGGGCGGTGTCCTATGTTCAACATTCCTGCCCATTTTTTTCCTTCCACATATACATATACTGCATAAACTCCTTCCGAGGGAATTAACTTGTCGCTACAATCCACTTGCAGGTTAGCTGTAGGGAATCCTATTTTTCTGCCTACTTTGTAGCCATCTACCACTGTTCCATCCAGATAGTAGTTATACCCCAGGAATTTGGCAGCCTGACTTACTTCACCTTCTTTTAATAGTTGGCGGATGACTGAAGAGCTGATTTTGCCCTCTTTGTCTGTGTAAGCTCGCGCGCGTACTATATATATGTTCAGTTCCTCACCATAACGGCAATAATCTTCAAAATTTTCACTGCGGTTGTGACCGAAACGATGGTCGTAGCCTATAACTAATGTATGGATATTGAACTTGTTACGTAGCAACTGCATAAACTCTCGAGCCGAAAACAGTGAAAGTTCCTGTGTAAAAGGGAGAAGAAAGCAGTAATCTACTTGCATCGTTTCCAATAATTCGAGTTTCTCTGTTGGTGAAGAAAGTAATTGCGGACGATAAGCGGTTTGTATCACTTGTCTGGGATGTACAGGAAAAGTGATCAATGCAGAATATAACCCATCCTTGGCAGCGACCTCTTTTACTTGATTAATAAGAAAGCGGTGTCCGCGATGCACTCCATCGAAGAAGCCGATAGTGGCAACTGAAGGAGGCAATGTTTGATGGTTTATATCTGATATTATTTTCATTATTCAAAAAGTGAACTTAAATCTTCTCCAATATGGTAATGATAGGACTGTATGCCAAGCGATATTGCTGCCTGGCAATTGATTGCCGAGTCATCTATAAAAAACGTTTCTTCGGGCAAGATGTTTGCTTCTTTCATCATTTGCTCATAAATGTCTTTTTCCGGTTTGGCCTTGTGCATTTCAAAAGACAGAAAAATATCTTCAAAAAAGTCATTTACACGGAATCCCCGATAACAGAACATTTGCTCACAGGCATAATCCCAATGTATCCGGTTGGTATTACTAAGCAGGTAAACCATATAATGTTCGCGTAACTTTAGCAATAAGTCCAGCTTTTCACGAGGAATATCAAGTAGCATCAGGTTCCACATATCATCAATTTCATGGTCGGACAGGGCTTCGCTGACCTCCTTACGAATGGCTTTCCGGAATTCTTCCGGGCTGATTTCACCCAATTCAAATTGGGAAAAGAAACCTTTTCCCCTGAACTGGCATGCCTGTTTCTCTATATCTCGAAATCCTGCTTTACGAAAAGCATTCAGGCAATTGTCAAAATCCAGATTTATTAATACTCCTCCTAAATCAAAAACGACATTTTTAATCTTACTGTCCATAACTCTTTATGTGCTTTATTCTCTTTTTTAGTCTTTTTTCTGTATTCGTTTTATCCAACGGTAGATTTCACCAATCCACAATACGAATGACGTTCCTGCGATAATATAAACCCAAGTCATGAAATTCATAGGTTCGGTACGGAACACTTTACCTCCGAACTCGACAATCAGAATTTGTCCGACTAAAATAATGATAGCCACACTTAGCATACCTAATGCATGACGGGAATCCTTGAATACAGAATGGTTGGTCCCGAAAACACTGGCATTAAATAGATTCCAGAATTGCAGCATCACGAAGATCGTGAAGAATTGCGTCAAAGCTTGTCCTACTAAATCTGCTGGCATCTGTTTGATAATGACAATTAATGTCATCAGTATGGCAAGGAAGCAGAAGCCTACACCTAGTATATTTTTACGCATGGCTTTAGTGATGATGAAATCATCGGTCTTGCGTGGCTTTTCATTCATGACGTCTGCACTGGGGGGAATAGATGCTAAGGCCATGGCGGCAAAAGTGTCCATAATAAGATTTACCCAAAGCATTTGTGTTACGGTCAGTGGTAGTTCTGTACCAAAGAAAGCCCCTAATAAAACACTGGCTAATGCGACTACGTTGATAGTCAGCTGGAATACGATGAAACGCTGAATGTTTTTGTAAAGAGAGCGTCCCCACATTACTGCGGTAGCGATACTGTGGAACGAGTCATCCAATAGGGTTATGTCACTTGCTTCCTTGGCTACTGACGTACCGGTTCCCATAGAAAGACCTACTTGAGCGTGATTCAGTGCAGGAGCATCGTTTGTTCCGTCTCCGGTTACTGCTACTACGGCTCCTTTTTGCTGTAACAGTTGGACCAGACGTTGCTTGTCCATAGGACGCGCACGACTCATTACTTTCAAGTCAAGTACGCGGTCCAGAGCTTCTTCATCGCTTAATGCAGCAAACTCTACCCCTGTTATGCGGTTCCGGTCTGTATCTTCAGGTTTCCATAGCCCTATTTGGCGGGCAATTTCGGTAGCTGTTCCCGGGGTGTCGCCTGTAACAATTTTCACACCGATACCTGCCGACTGACATTTCTGTACGGCTTCCGGTACATCCGGACGAATAGGGTCGCTGATAGCTACGATACCTAGGAAAATCATATTCCCTTCATTGACTAGTTCGGCACAATCGTTACCGGAGTCTTCGGGGATAAATTTATAAGCTAATCCTAAAGTACGCATTGCCTTGTTCTGATAGGCCAGCAGATCGGCATTGTAATGAGCCTGTTCCTCGGAAGAGAGGTTGCATTTTCTCATTACAATTTCGGGAGCTCCTTTTATATAGAGTACCTTTTTCTGCTGGATAGGTGAATCTACTAATGTAGCCATATACTTACGTTCTGTAGAGAAAGTAAGTTGATTGATAACTTTTGCATTTTCACGTAATTCCAAATAGTTCTTGCCCTGTTCATTCAGCCAAAGCAATAAGGCTATTTCAGTAGGATTACCTACTCCGGATGGTTTCTTGTTTTCTCCTGTTTCTTCAAGGAAAGCTGTGGAGTTGGCACTGATCCCTTCAGCTATTAAATCTGCTTTGGTGGCATCAAGTTTCGCTTCATGTACCTGCATCAGGTTTTGTGTCAATGTACCTGTTTTGTCGGTGCAGATCACAGTAATGGCCCCCATTGTTTCACAAGCATGCATTTTACGTACCAGATTATTGGTTTTCAGCATACGGCGCATATTTAGTGCAAGACTTAAGGTAACACTCATCGGTAAGCCTTCAGGAACGGCTACTACAATTAAAGTGACAGCCATCATGAAATATTTCAATACAATGCGGGCTATTGCCATCCACCCATGCCAGTCTGTTATTTCATTTACGCTGAGGTAGGAGTAAAGGTCTTTAGCTGTGAAAACGATAAAGGTAAGTGTGGCAATAGTAAAACCTATTTTTCCGATGAAACCCGCCAATTTTGTCAATTGGATATTCAATGGAGTCTCTTCTTCACTTTGTTCGGTGGCCTGACGTGCTACCTTACCTATTTCGGTGGAATCACCCACACGTTCTACCTTCATTATTCCATGTCCGTCAACTACTGTGGTGCCACGCATCACTTCATTGCTGGGATAAGTGGCTTCTTCATCAAATAGTTCTTCATGGATGGTTTTATTGACCATTAATTCTCCTGTCAAGTTGGATTCATTCACTTGCAGGGAAATAGCTTCCAGCAAGATTCCGTCGGCAGGAATCTCCTCACCGGTATTCAAAACTACGATATCACCTACTACAATCTCCTTACGGGGAATTTCCCGTACTTTCCCATTTCTGATTACTGTAACTGGTGTTTCTTCGCCTACAGCGTTCAGTAAGTCAAACTTCTTATTCGCATCGTATTCAAAGTAGAATCCGATACCGGTTGCCAGAAAAATAGCAAAGAAAATGCCGATTGTTTCCGCATACTCATTTTCAATAATGGCAATCACTAAGGAAAAGAATGCTGCGACTAAAAGAATACGTATAACCGGGTCGCGGAACTTTTCCAGATAAAGTTTCCACATGGAAGGACGTTTGGGAGGTGTCAAGAGGTTATTCCCATACTTCTCTCTACTGATAAGGACTTCTTTGTCCGAAAGCCCTGTTAGGGCTGTTTCCTGTTTTTTTTGTGCCATACGGCTTAGCAAAATTAATTAATGGTGCACAAAAATACAATTTATATCCTTACGAATAAGGGAATTAAATCTTTTTATCAAAATTTGGGCGATAAATCTTGCAAGTTTCAAGGGAATATACTACTTTTGCACCTGCTAACAGGAAATTGTGGCACGGACTTGTAGCTCAGTTGGTTAGAGCAACAGACTCATAATCTGGAGGTCCCTGGTTCAAGCCCAGGCTGGTCCACAAACTAAAAGGCTCTGTTTTAGAGGTACGCCATTTCATAAAGTCCAAGTCTTCACTTTGCCGAGTTCCCATTTGCAATGACAAGGCAGTGCCACCTACCAAGAGATAGGATTTGATGCAGTCCAACTTAGAAACAGCTTCAAAAACTTGCAGCGTGTGTGGAGCTAAACCTTTCATGCAAACATTTTAGTAAATTTACATAATAAATTCAGTGTTGATCTCAGAACTTACACAGAAATAATTAGCGTGTTGATAATGAGGTAGATTTACATTTGTTACTCTTGTTACAGGAATCATGAACAGAATTTCTTTCTCTTAGTATAAAATCATGAGCACATTATACATTATATACTCTAAAACTGAAAATGTGGATATTACCCTTAAAAAGTAGGATGAAAATTTGTACGAAACGGGAAGATGGCTTTATCTTTGAAGAATATTAAAAGATAGCCGGACTTTTTATTTCGGTGGAATATAGAGGTTGTTAGTATAAAAATAAAAAATTAAATTTAGGTTGTATGGTTAAACGTTATGGTTGTGCAGGCATTTTATTGTTTGC
>PPYE01540498.1_pt1 | contig 10491 bp, 15 predicted proteins | sample 1559881 | NCBI WGS metagenome assembly PPYE01 (sample SAMN08240022, study PRJNA423297) | Human gut metagenome, whole genome shotgun sequencing project.
GGAACAAACAATAAGCTTTTACGTCCCCCGGACGCTTGCCGGAGGGAAGCATGACCACCTGCGCTTGCAGACAGCACCTTAACGCCACCCTTTGGGGCGGCATTTTTAGTTTAACATACTTTCTGACGAAATACAATAAGAACCCACAGAAACGACGCTTTGTAAAATTTTATGGTGCATGGTTGCTTTTTGAAAAAAGCAGAGTATAATAAAAGTGAGAAAGTAAGAAAATCGCACAAAGGAGGATGAAGGATGCTGACGGAATTGAGGACAAAATCCCAGATCACCATTCCAAAGGATATTGTAATGAAGATGGGCCTGCGTGAGGGCGACAAGCTGGAGATCGTGGAGAAGGATGGCGTGATCGAGCTGATGCCGGTAGCCGTTTACCCCAAAAAGTATCTGGACGAGCTGCGCAGCGAGATCAACGAAGCAAAGGCCAAAATTGCGGCAGGGGAGCAGCCGGTGTTCGACACTGTGGACGCACTGTTTGAAGCGCTGGACGGTGCGGACGAATGAATTATAAGATCACCTACACCAAACGATTCATAAAGAACCTGAAGCGTTTGAACGCAGCGGAGCGGGCGCAGCTGAAAAAGAAGCTGGAAATTCTGGAAATGGACCCGCTGAAGTAAGGAGTGATTCTGGATGTTACAGCCGAAGCTGACAAAGGTGGAACCCGTAAAACCGCTGAAGCTCTGCCTTTATTATGAGACGGGTGAGGTAAAGCTGTTCGATGCAGCCCCTTATGCCACCGGCTCGTGGTACGGCAAGCTGCAGGATGAGTGTTACTTTGCTACCGTGCATCTGCTGCCGGGCGGTATTGGCATCGAGTGGGAAGAGGGGCAGGATATCGCCCCGCATGAGCTGTACGAAAACAGCGTTCCTGTGAAGAAAACAGCATAACCCAATGCAAAAGGCCGCTGCGTTCACATGCAGCGGCCTTTCCATTTGATGGGGAGTATTCAGCGGCGGTTTACTGGATGCCGGTCACAGGGTAGTCCTGATCCTCAACGGCCTTCTTCAGCACGTCGTCGGCGACCTCGGCGTTCAGGGTGACGATGGCGGTGCCGGTCTCGTGGCTCACCACGGCCTCGTCCACCTCGGGCAGGGCTTCCAGAGCCTTCTTCACGCGGGCTTCGCAGTGGCCGCACATCATGCCTTCCACCTTCAGGGTCTTTTTCATAGCAGTGTCCTCCTTGGTACTCTCTTTATTTGCAATCGCTGCGGGCTGTGCGGAGACAGCGGGCAGGGAAGCAGCATTTTTTGCCGCACGATCGTGCTTTGTGCTGTGCACGTCGAACAGGTTCAGGCGCAGGGCGTTGCTTACCACGCAGAAGCTGGAAAGGCTCATGGCAGCAGCACCGAACATGGGGTTCAGCGTCAGGCCGAAGGGGATGAACACGCCTGCGGCCAGCGGGATGCCGATGATGTTGTAGATGAACGCCCAGAACAGGTTTTCGTGGATGTTGCGCAGGGCAGCGCGGCTCAGGCGGATGGCGGCGGGCACGTCCGACAGCTTGCAGTTCATCAGCACCACGTCCGCCGCGTCGATGGCAACGTCGGTGCCTGCGCCGATGGCGATGCCGGTGTCGGCACGGGTCAGAGCCGGGGCATCGTTGATGCCGTCGCCCACCATGGCCACCTTGCCGGATGCCTGCAGCTGGCGGATGACCGCTTCCTTGCCGTCGGGCAGCACGCCTGCGATCACCTCGTCCACACCGGCCTGCCTGCCAATGGCATCGGCAGTGCGCTGGTTGTCACCGGTGAGCATGACCACGCGGATGCCCATGGCCTGCAGCTCCCGGATGGCCTGCGGGCTGTCCTCCTTGATGGTATCGGCCACCGCGATGATGCCAAGCAGACGGCCTGCTCCGCCGAAGAACAGGGGCGTTTTGCCCTGTGCGGAAAGGGCTGCGGCCTTCTCCTGCAGCTGTGCGGGCACGGTGACTTTGGTGCCGATAAAGGACGCATTGCCGCCAAAGATCTCCACGCCCTCCAGCTTTGCGGCCAGACCGTTGCCCGGCAGGGCGGCAAAGCCGGATACCTCGGGGGCGGTGAGCTTCTGCGCGTCGGTGCAGGCCAGCACGGCCTTTGCCAGCGGGTGCTCGCTCTTGCGCTCCAGTGCGGCGGCAAGGGTGAGCAGCTCCGCCTCGGAAACGCCCTCGGCGGGCAGAATGTCGGTCACTTTTGGTTCACCGCTGGTGATGGTGCCGGTCTTATCCAGCGCCACGATCTGGGTGCGGCCTGCAGCTTCCAGCGAAGCGGCGGTCTTGAACAGGATGCCGTTCTTTGCACCCAGACCGTTGCCCACCATGATGGCCACCGGCGTTGCCAGACCCAGCGCACAGGGGCAGCTGATGACCAGCACGGAGATGCCGCGGGCCAGCGCATAGCCCAGCTCCCGGCCCAGCAGCAGCCACACGATGGTGGTGACCACCGCGATGGTAATGACCGCAGGCACGAAGAAACCGGACACCGTATCGGCGATTTTTGCAATGGGGGCCTTGGTGGCGGCGGCATCGCTGACCATCCGGATGATCTGGGCAAGGGTGGTGTCCTCGCCCACGCGGGTGGCCCGGCACTGCAGGAAACCGGACTGGTTGGTGGTGGCAGCGCTCACCTTATCGCCCGCAGCTTTGTCCACGGGGATGCTCTCGCCGGTCAGGGCGCTCTCGTTCACGGCGCTGGTGCCTTCCAGCACGATGCCGTCCACGGGGATGTTCTCGCCCGGGCGCACCACAAAGATGTCCCCCTTCTGCACCTGCTCAATGGGCACGGTCACTTCGGCACCGTCCCGCAGCAGGGTGGCGGTCTTGGGGGCAAGCTTCATCAGGCTCTTGAGCGCGTCGGTGGTCTTGCCTTTGGAGCGGGCCTCCAGCATCTTGCCCACCGTGATGAGGGTCAAGATCATGGCAGCGGACTCAAAGTAGAACTCCATCATATAATGCATGACCAGCTCGCTGTTGCCGTCCACCTGCGCGCGGGTCATGGCGAACAGGGCGTAGGTGCTCCACACAAAGCTTGCCATGGAACCCATGGCCACCAGCGTGTCCATGTTGGGCGAGCCGTGGAGGAGCCCCTTGAAGCCGTTGATGAAGAACTTCTGGTTGATGACCATGACGATGCCCGCCAGCAGCAGCTGCACAAGGCCCATGGCGATGTGGTTGCCGTCGAACCAGCGGGGCAGGGGCCAGCCCCACATCATGTGGCCCATGGAGAAGTACATCAGCACCAGCAGAAAGCCCAGCGACGCAATGAGCCGCCGCTTGAGCTTGGGGGTCTCGTGGTCGGCCAGCGCGTCAAGGTCGGCGCTGGTGGAGCTGGCAGCCGCCGCGCCCGCACGCTTGGGGCTGGCACCGTAACCGGCATCCTGCACGGCCTTGATGATCTCGGCAGAGCTGGCGGTGCCCTCCACGCCCATGGAGTTGGTCAGCAGGCTCACCGAACAGCTGGCAACGCCGGGCACCTTGCTCACGGCCTTCTCCACCCGGGCGGAGCAGGCTGCGCAGCTCATGCCGGTAACGTTGTATTGTTCCATAAAATATCACTCCTACGTTGAGTATGCACGGGAAAGGGCTTCTTATTTCATGAGCTTGGGCAGCAGATTCACCAGCTCGTCCAGCTTTGCCTCGCTGCCCGCGCGCAGGTCGTCCGCCACGCAGGTGGAGATGTGCTGTGCCAGCAGCTCTTTGGAAAAGCTGTTCAGCGCCGAGTTCGCCGCCGCCACTTGCACAAGGATGTCCACGCAGTAGGCATCCTTTTCCAGCATGCCGCGGATGCCGCGCACCTGCCCCTCGATGCGGCTGAGCCGGTTCAGCAGGGCCTTGTGCTCCTCAGGGGTGCGGTCCTTGTGGCGGCAGCAGGAGGGGGTGACGCTTTCGGTGGGCACAGCGGATGCGTCAACGGCCGGAGCCGTGGCAGCTTCGGGCTGGGCGGGTGTGCCGCAACAGCAGCAGGGCTTTTTCTCGTTGTCCATAAAATATCTCCTTTACCCATAGGGGGTATACTTCTTACAGCATGAGTATAGCACAGCAAACCCGATAAATCAAGTAGGGAATTGAAAAATACAAACAAAAAGAGGGAAGGCACTGCAAATGCCTTCCCTCTATCAAATCACTTTTACTTCTCCAGAATCCGCGGCACAAACAGGCCCAGCATCTTGCCCCACCAGTACCACTCGTGGGAGACATCGCCGCCCCAGACCTCGAGGTGGGCGGGCAGACCCTGTGCGGCCAGCACATCGGCCAGCGCCTGCGTGTCGGCTTTGGCATCGTCCTCGTAGGCACCCTGACCGGCGCAGAGCATCAGGCTGTTCTCCTCGGCCTTGGCCAGAGCCAGCTTGTCAGCGATGCCGTTCTCGGCCAGATACTGCAGGGGAGAGCAGCGCAGCACCAGATCGTCGGCTTCACTGCCCCAGAAGCGGGCCAGATCGTAGATGCCGGAAAGGCCGATGGCACCGGCAAAGAGCTTGGGACGGCGCAGGCGGCAGTTGACGGCGTGCACAGCGCCAAGGTCGATGCCCACACACCACAGCTTGGCATCCTTTGCGGCACCGTTCAGGGCCAGCACCCGGGGAGCCAGCTCGGCGGTAAGGTAGACGAAGTACTTTTCCTCCATCTCGGCGCGGCGGCGCACCGGGATGTCGCCGTTCAGTACGGCCTCGCCGTCCATGCTGTCGGCGCAGAACAGCTGCACCTTGCCCTCGTTCAGCAGCGGGGCAATGGCATCGGGCATGCCGTTGTTCTCCCAATCATAAAAGCGGCCGCCGCGGGCAGGCAGGGCCAGCACCGGCACACCGGCGCTGCCGTATACCTTGAACTCCATCTCGCGGTTCAGCACGCTGCTCCACTCTTTGTAATAGGTACCCTGGATCATAAATCAAGCACTCCTTGTTTCTATATTCACCGGCCCGGGCGCAGTCGCTGCACGTTGGTGCCGGTCGTTGGCGATCAAAAGAAAGCTTTCTCTGGAAATATCACACGAACTGGTTGCGCTGGGCATCGTACTCGTAGCCCACAGCTTTGAGCTTTGCGCACAGATCTGCCTTGTCGGCATCCATGTCTTCGCACAGAGCATCGAGGTTTTTGTAAAAATCACGCAGCTTCAGGTTCACCACGCTCAGCAGCATGATGGGATCGTTGGGCAGAGTCATGTGTTTTGCCTCCTTACAGCAACAAAAAAAGCCGGCCACTCGACAAAGTGACCGGCCACATACACCAAATTAGACAGCGCGGGTAACTTTGCCAGCGCGCAGGCAACGGGAGCATGCGTAGACGTACTTGGGAGAACCCTCAACGACCGCCTTGACACGACGGACATTCGGCTTCCAGGTACGGTTGGAACGACGATGAGAGTGAGAAACCTTGATACCAAAGGCAACACCCTTGCCGCAGCATTCACATTTAGCCATGGTACTTGCACCTCCTGCAGTGAAGTAAGGAATCAAAATAATCAGCTTGACTATTGTAGCAGATTGCCGGGCAAAATGCAAGCCTTTTTTCAAAAAATATTGCGGTTTTTTGGAAAACTGCCCCGATGCACTCAGATGCTGTTTTTTGTTACGACCCCTTGTGTGAAAATGTGATTTGGAGCAGCCCGCAGGCTGCGACAAATCACGAATTAAAAATAAAATTCCGATGAAATGATCAGAGCGAAGCGGAGATCATTTTAAATCGTCTGGACACCCCTTGTCTAAAACCTCAAAAAATAGTATTATATATGGTATACTGAAAAAAGGCAGGAATATCGAATGACCTCTCAGGGCATCTATTATCTCATCCGCGCGCTGGTGGCGCTGGTGGCCATCCCCTTCCACGAGTGCGGCCACGCGCTGGCAGCGTGGCTGCTGGGCGACGACACCGCAAAGCGGCAGGGGCGGCTTTCGCTGAACCCCTTTGCCCACTTTGACCTGCTGGGCACGCTGTGCATGGTGTTTGCGGGCGTGGGCTGGGCAAAGCCCGTCTCCACCGACCCCCGCAATTTCAAAAACCCCAAGTGGGGCATGGCCCTCACCGCGCTGGCTGGCCCTGCGGCAAACATCCTCCTTGCCTATGTGGGCATGGTGGTGTGGAAGCTCATGTACTACTGGGCACCGGTGAACGATGCCACCATCTACATTGCCATGTTCCTGCAGTACCTTGTGCTGATGAACGTGAGCCTTGCCGTGTTCAACTTGATCCCGGTGCCGCCGCTGGACGGCAGCCGCATCCTGCTGGTGCTGCTGCCCCGGCGCATCTACTTTGGCCTGATGAAGTACGAGCGCTATATCATGATCGCCCTGCTGGCGGCAGTGTGGTTCGGCGCACTGGATACCCCCCTGTACTACCTGAACAACATCGTGTGGGAGCTGCTGGGCAAGGGCACCGGCTACATTGATAAGATCGCGTATTCCATCTACTATGCCGGCCTTGGGACGGTGGTGTGAGCGTGGCAGAAGAACTGACCTTCCATCTGGAAGATTTTGACGGCCCGCTGGAATTATTGCTGGCGCTTGTGGCCAAACATAAGATGGACCTGCACAACATCCCCATTCTGGAGCTGATCGACCAGTACACCGCCACGGTGGCGCGGGCCGACCCGGACCCGGAAGCCGCCAGCGCCTTCATCGAGATGGCCGCGCGGCTGGTGGAGATGAAAAGCTACCTGCTTTTGCCCCGCAGCGAAGAGGGCGAGCGCATGAAGCAGGAGTTCACCGGCCAGCTGATCGAGTACGACCAGTGCCGCCGCATGGCTGCGCTTTTGCGCCAAAAGGCCGAAGCTGCGCCGGTTTTTGTGCGTCCGCCCATGGAGATGGAGTTCGATAACACCTACGACCTGCACCATGCGCCGCAGGTGCTGGCGGATTACTGGGCCGTTCTTTCCGGCCGCACCAAGCTGCGCCGGGAGCCTACCCAGCAGCAGTTCGAGCCGCTGGTCACAGCGCCCATGGTGTCGGTGACGAGCCGGGTGGTGTACATTCTGCGGCACCTGATCAGCGGTACAGCGGCAAAAATGAGCCAGCTGTTCAGCCGCCAGCAGACCCGCAGCACCAACGTGGCCACCTTTCTGGCCTTGCTGGAGCTGGTGCGCGGCGGCCGTGTAAAGCTGGACGACGAGGGCCGGCTGACCATGCAGCGGGGCCGCATCCAACGTGATAAGGAGAAGGAATGAACCAGAAACAGATCCGTGCAGCCGTGGAAGCCATGCTGTTTGCCAGCGGCGACCCCATTGGTGCCGACAAGCTGGCCCAGGCGGTGCAGCTGCCGCAGCTCAGCGTGGAAGCCGCGCTGGAAGCCCTGCGGGAGCGCTACGCCCGGGAGGACAGCGGTCTGTGCCTGCTGCACCTGAACACCCGCTGGCAGCTTGCCACCAAGACCGAGTGGGCCGACTGCATCCGCCGCCTGCTGGACAGCCGCCGCGCAGTGCCCCTTGGCCCCGCCGCCATGGAGACCCTGACCGTGATCGCCTACAACCAGCCGGTGTCCCGCGCCTTCATCGAGCAGGTGCGCGGCGTGGATTCCTCGTCCAGCGTGTCGGGCCTGCTGGAAAAGGGCCTCATTGAGGAAGCAGGCCGCCTTGACCTGCCGGGCAGGCCGGTGAGCTTCCGCACCACCGACACCTTTTTGCGGGTGTTCGGCCTTTCTTCTCTGGCCGACCTGCCGCCGGTGCACGGGCAGGAAACGGAAACGAACGCATCACCGACAGAAAGTGAGGGGTAACGCATGGGAGCATTCCTCGCCGCGCTGGGCGCAGTGCTGCTGTTCATCCTCCGGGTGATCGGCATTCTGCTGCTGGTGGTGCTGATCTTACTGGTGCTGTTGCTGCTGTGTCCCTTCTGTGCAGACCTGTGCTGGGAGCACGGTGTGCTCACCGTAAAGGCCGGTGCGCTGGGCATCACCTTCCCGGTGTTCCAGTACCCGAAGCCGGAGCCGCCGCCCGCACCGGAAAACCCGGAGCCGCCCAAAGGCTTTGGCAAAGTGAAGGCAAAATTTGCTGCATGGCGGGCCGAGCGCAAGCGGAAAAAGGCAGAGGAAAAGGCCGCCGCCGCTGCCGCCAAGGCAAACAAGCCCGCCCAGCCGCGCAAAAAGGCAAAGATCACGCTGGAGATCCTCTGCACCATGCTCAAAGGTGCGGGCACTTTGACCAAAGCTGTGTTCGGTGCGCTGCGCATCACAAAAATACAGGTGCGCCTTGGTGTGCGCGGGGAGGACCCCGCCGCCGCTGCCCGCAGCTACGGCAAGCTGCAGGCGTGGCTGTACCCGGTGCTGGGCGTGCTGGACCGCTTTCTCTGGCTGCAGTTCGATGAGCTGCGCATCCTGCCGGACTTTGGCAGCGGGCAGCCCACCGTGGAGGACCGGGTGTCCTGCCGGGTGAGCGCACAGGCACTGTTCATCGTCCTTGCGGCGGTGCGGGTGCTGTACGAGTTCTGGCGCAAAAAAGTATTGGACATCTTCCTATAATGTGGTACACTATACGTGTATCCGGATCTGCAGACAACGGGCCTTTGCCCGAATCAACCGATAAAGGAGAGCTGTTTTATGGCTGAGCATCCCATTCAGGGCCTGATGAACGTTACCATGGAGAAGATCCACCAGATGGTGGACTCCAACACCATCATTGGCAAGCCCATCATCATCGAGGACGGCACCACCATCCTGCCGGTTTCCAAGGTGAGCTTTGGCTTTGCCTCCGGCGGCACCGACTTTGACGGCAAGAACGCCGCCAACAAGGACCTGTTCGGCGGCGGCTCCGGTGCGGGTGTGAACATCCAGCCGGTGGCCTTCCTCGTGGTAAAGGACGGCTGCGTGCGCACCATCCAGCTGTCGGACAACGCCGACACCATCAACCGTGCCCTGACCATGCTGCCGGAGCTGGTGGACAAGGTTGCCGCCCTCATCAAGAAGGACGAAAAGAAGGAAGAGCCCGCTGCTCCTGCTGAGCAGTAAGTGGAGGGCTTGGCACCGGACACTCCGTCCCGCCTGCGCTCGCCAGACCACCAGCGAAAGAAGCCCTCGCACTTCCCGATGGGCTTTTCTGTCGATTTTAGTCGCAGCCTGCACTTTAGACATGGCTTCGCGCATCTTGCCGGAGTATCCGGTGCCGATCCCGGCAGGACGGCAGGGAGTTTCTCCAGCGAATGTCCTGGGGGTGGGGCCCCGGCGCGCAAGCGTTGGGGCGGGACTGGAGCCCTGCAACGGCAACGACCGCCGCCAGCGGCGGAAACAGGGAGTTGCCGTTGGGGCCGCGGCCAGCAAGACGCAAGCGATAGCGAAGCGGCTGCTGGGTGCCGCAACCCGTCGCTGTTCGCGGAGAAAGCTCCCTGCTGGCCTGCCAATCACCATCGCCGTAACTGTGAGCTTCCAACTCACAGTTTTGATACAGGCGCACCCGCACCCCAAAGCAGGGGAGAGGTGCGCATTTTGAGCGCCGGGAGGCGCACAAGGAGTTTTATTATGGCAGAAGAACGTATTCAAAAGATCATGGCTGAACAGGGTCTGTGCTCCCGCCGTGCGGCAGAACAGATCATTGCCGAGGGCCGCGTGAAGGTCAACGGCCACCCCGTCAAGGTGGGCGACAAGATGGACCCCAACCGCGACGTGCTGCACGTGGACGACGAGCGCATCTATATCCGCAAGGATCAGCAGATGTACTATCTGGCCCTGTACAAGCCCCGCGGCTATGTGACCACCGCCAGCGACGAGCTGGGCCGCAAGACCGTGATGGAGCTGGTGAGCGATATCCCCGCCCGCCTGTACCCGGTGGGCCGTCTGGATAAGGACAGCGAGGGCCTGCTGCTCATGACCAACGACGGCGCGTTTGCGCAGGCCGTCACCCATCCGTCGGGCGGCATCTCCAAGCTGTACCGCGTCACCGTGCAGCCCCGCGCCGATGAAAGCCAGATCCTGAAGCTGAGCAGCGGCGTTGTGCTGGACGACGGCACCAAGACCATGCCTTGCGCCATCAACGTTGTCACCGACGAGCCGGGCCGCACCGTGATGGAAATGACCCTGAAAGAGGGCAAGAACCGCGAGATCCGCCGCATGTGCGAGACCGTGGGCCTTGAGGTGGTGCGCCTGAAGCGCAACGCCGAGGGCGTGGTAAAGCTGGGAATGCTCAAGCCCGGCACCTACCGTGAGCTGACCAAGGCAGAGATCAACGGTCTGCGTGCCGCTGCCGCCAAGGGCCGCGCCCAGACCCGCAGCGCCGCAGTGCAGTCCAAGGCTGCCGAGCGCCGCCCCCGCGGCCCGGTGGGCAAGGGCACTGCCCCCAAAAAGCGGAAGTAAGCCTATATACCTATATAAACGAAAAGAAAGCACCTGTACAGCGGGTGCTTTCTTTATTGTAAAATGTTATTTTTTATGATATCATAAAGATGCCGCCCGAAAAGGCGGTGATTCGGTGCTGTCTGCAAGCGCAGGTGGTCATGCTTTCCTCCGGCAAGCGTCCGGGGGACGTAAAAGCTTATTGTTTGTTCCCCCGTTCGCAAACGCGGAAGGGGGGATGCATCAT
>PPYE01560765.1_pt1 | contig 10490 bp, 10 predicted proteins | sample 1559881 | NCBI WGS metagenome assembly PPYE01 (sample SAMN08240022, study PRJNA423297) | Human gut metagenome, whole genome shotgun sequencing project.
GGGCATATCCTCTTAACCTGTGGGGATGCTAAACTTAGTATACCAGTAACTCAGAAGCCACAAGGGGCTTCAACATTCACTCTCTCTGGATTGCCCACAGGTACAGGCTACTATCTCTTTGGCAGGGGAGCTAGGCCACAGAATACATCATCTTCAGATCAGACGTATATACAGGGTCTCTCAGCAACTGGTACTACTACTATGAAGATTCCATTCTATGCCAATGACTCAGAACCTGGTTCTCGAATAGAATGTACTACTGGAGATAAAGTAGCTGTATATACTAAATCAGGTGCTACCTGGATATCAAAGGGGTCATTTATAGTACCAAGTGCAGGAGGAACAGTATCAATCTAAAAAACATTATACATTATGGAAAATAAAGTTCTTAAATTAGGGATGGGGGGGGATCCACCAAAGATGTATATGCAGAAATAAGACAGGGTAACTCTGAGAGATGGACAATACAATCTCAAAAGCGTAAGTATGTAAATGGCAAATTGTTCCGGGGTATTGAAGTTGGTTATTCTGCTAGCATCAATACCCCGGACTATGTTCTGGAGGAAGACAAAAGTAACAATATTATTCAGATTACTGCACAAGGTGACGGTACTTCTGGGCTTTGTATACTTACACAAAATGAATCTGGTAATAAAATAAATCTACACCTTACTACTCCCGAAGAAAAAGAATACTGGGAAATACGTTTTAATCCTATAACCATCAATGGAGTAGACACAAATGCTTTTTTTTATATTACCACCAATATTAGTGACGAAAATGGATCTATGGCTGATGGTAACAGATATAAGAATTGGATAGTAAATCAAAATAGATATGCTATTAATGTCTATATTGCTAGTATATACCCCGTAAATTCCGACATGCTATCTTGGTCCTGCCTTGATAAGAATGGTAATGCTTTTAGTCCTAGCTACAATTTACCAAGTAATTCATACTTTACAACAAAAACAACTGGATTGGGTTCCTATACTCTTACAAAAGTTTCAACTCCCTCTGCTAGCAGTGATACTCCTATACTCTCCAGTAGGTTTAACCCCACTAAAAAATATCCATTAGATTTGAATTTTTATTGGGTAGCTCCAACTTAATACCTGTATTAAGATAATATCCCAATTATAAAAGCAATTACCCAGAATATAAGAGCCAGTGTATATGCAACAGAATATCTATGCCATGGATACCAGCAGGTAATATAAGAATCTACTTTTAGTATTTCTGGATGTTCTTCCTCGTATTTTTTATCCTCTTCTCTAGAACTGTATTTATGAAATACATAGAAAGGTAAGAATACGAGGAAGATTATTAGAGCAACTGGGAACAAGAGTAGGAGAAGAATCTCCCACCCTTGCATTGATGACCCAGCATAATTACCATCTCTGTCAAAAAAGTATCTCATAGTAATCTATATTTTAGGTATTTGATTAATAAGTAAATCGGGAATAGAGGTAATACTATCCATACCGATATGAATAGAATAAGAGAGTGTATTTTGTGAGTATAGGGTAAATAATCCAAGCAAGCCCTTACAAAAAATACCGTGAATGGCAAACATACCAAGTAAATTATCGCTAATACCGTAGTCATCATTGTTCTTTGAAGTATTTGTTAATAATCTTGGTAAGCTTCTTATCAAATTCAATCATCATATCGAAAGCATCTGTATCTTTCATACTTCTCATCTCCTTATCAAGTAATTCTATGTTTCTCTTAATTGAGAAATAGGCCTTATATGCAAGGAATACTCTTTCATTTTCTTCGGTAAGCGGACGAACTTCTCCCTTTTGCCCATCCAATCTTGGGTATGTATCATCAGGACCCAAGGTTCTTGCAACTTTTACTCGGTTACTGAGCATTGCGAATCCACCTTTTTTATCAATAGATTCCACTGTAACTTTCTCAATGATGGGTCTTCCAGATAAGGTGAAGATAACTTCATCACCTTCTTTGAGCTTTTTGATTTCTTTCTTTTCTTTTTTCATATCTATTTTATTTAGAAATTTTCTTTATGCAAATATACGAAATTATTCTTTGTTTATTGCATTATCTATTTTATTTTTAATAAATTCATAGGCATTACCCCGGTAATCCTCTAGCATTTTGTATTCCTGTGGAGATAGAAATATTCCGTTTACTTTAAAAGCATCTCTTAGATGTTCTGGTATAGTGCCTTGATGAGTGATGTTATTATAACGGATGATGAAAAGTTTCTCTTGGTCTTCATCAATAACTCCAAGAGTGTTGACTGGTTGGAGTTTAGTTTGGTAAATACCACCAAAAGCCGAGGGCACCATTAAAATATTTCCGGGAATTTTAGTTACCCAGTGAGAATAATCTGGAGTAATTACCGCAATTTTACCCTCTTTCTCAAGCTCTTTATCATAAGCTAATCGATTAGACCAAAAAGCACATTGAAAACAAATTTGTTTTCTTGCCATAAGTTGAGGGATTTCCCGAGTTTCATCAAATTCCTCTAAATTAATGGGCTTGCCACATATCTGGCACTCATTTTTCTTGTCCATATTGCATTATTTTATAAGTTATATATGATAATAGAACCTCGAAACATATTGAAAATGGGTTATAAGCAATACTTTTGTTACTAAAATTGAACCATTAAAACTGATAAGTTATGGATAAACTAACAAATGAAATGATTAAAGACCTTGCTATTCGCTTAGGTCTAGAACCTGCTCTATTGAAGGCTGTTCAATTGGTAGAAGCAGCAGGTAGAGATGGGTTTTTAGCTGATGGTAGGCCTCAAATTCTCTTTGAGGGTCACATTATGTACAAAGAAGTACATAAGAAATTCCCTGACAGAGATTTAGCTTACCTTTGTAAGAGATATTCTACGATTTTCTTCCCTAAATGGGATAAATCGAAGTACTTGGGAGGTGTACACGAGTACAAAAGACTCGAATTAGCCAAAGAAATTGACGAAGAATGTGCATTGAAGTCTGCAAGTTGGGGAATGTTCCAGATTTGTGGGTTCAATCACAACCTCTGTGAATGTAAAGATGTCTTCGAATTCGTTCATAAGATGTCGGAATCTCATGCAAATCAACTAGAACTCATGTATTATTTCATGAAAAACTCTGGTTGTTTGAGTAATCTCAAAGAAAAGGACTGGGCTGGCTTTGCCAGAAAATACAATGGTCCTGGATATGCCCAGAATGCCTACGACCAAAAACTAAGAAATGCTTACGAAAACTTCAAAGATAAATTATGAAAAGATGTCACTTTAACAGCTGGGTAGCAAAGGTATTCCTTTTCCCCAGTTACAAAGCAATTACTCTGGTGTATAACTCGTTCTTCAAACACAAAATAGAAGAGTGTAAACCTGATGATATCAATCATGAGTGTATTCATCAGATACAGCAGATTGAGTGTAGTATAGCGGGTTTGATACTCGGTATCATACTCTGGTTATCCTTTGATATATCCTTCTGGTGGGTAGTGGCCCTGGTTTTTGGATTCTTCTATCTCTGGTATATTATCGAATACATAATCATCAGGTGCTTTGCCAAGTGGGATAAACAGAATGAAAGGTATCATGATGTAAGTTTCGAAGAAGAAGCTCACAACAATGATAAGAATCTGAGTTATTTGGAAGACCGTAAGCCATTTGCTTGGATTAAGTACATTAAATTGAGAAGCTACAAGAAATGAAAAAATTAAAAGTATTAGGGGTGTCTGCTGGTGCAGGCATCCTTTTGTTCCCTTTTAGAAAGAATTTGATAGCTAATATAGAAACTCGAGGAGTATTTTATACTAAAGGCTTAGAGCAGTGGAAATTGAACTTTGGTGGTATACCCTATTATAAAGATGAAACCCTCCCAGATTGTAAGCCAGACATTATACTTTCAAGTCCAGACTGTGGAGCATCTTCTATTATGAGGCTTTCAAAAGTAAAAGAATTGGGCAATCCCCAAGAGAATAAATCCCTGAATCTAGTAATTCAATCAATCTTACATTATAAACCTAAGATATTTCTTATTGAAAACTTACCTCGTTTGCTATCTTTGCTCCCAAAAGAATATCTTCAAAAAACCTTTGAAGACTATAAACTTATTTTTCACGAAAGGTCTGTTTTAGACTATGGAAACTCTCAGGAGTCAAGGAAGCGTTTACTCATCATTGGAGTACATAAAAAGACCGGTAAGAAATACTTGAATGCTTTTGATGAAGTATTCCAAGTAAAAACTCCAACAACTACTAGAAATCTACTTAAACCACTCACATTCTCTCAGGAAAATAATACTAACCAGATTCCATTCATGAGTAAAACTCTGGCAATGTATGACTATCGAAAACTCCCTGAGAAGAAAAATCTCACAGTAGCAAAGATACATAGACTCTGGGTTAGAGATTTCAAGGATGAAAAGAAATGGCCTATCAAAACTGCAAAGATGAGTACTCTCCCGGGAGTATATCGATTAGAGTATGATAAACCCCCATTAACCCTCAGACCTGCAGATAGGCAATTTAGACCTGATGGCTACCCTTTGGGAATCGAAGACTTCAAGGCAATTATGGGATTCCCTGATAAATTCAAAGTTTACCTTCATAAGAATGGTGATACCTTCGAAGGCGATTTTAAGGATTACCATTATTGGCTTAACAAGGCAAGATATACAATTGCCAAAGGGGCAGTAGGTGAAATAGGTTATTGGTTTAAGGAATGCCTCAAAAAGGCAAATACCAAGAAACCATGAGTTTCAGCTTTATATATAAAGTCTTATATATAAGTTTCTGGGGTACCTTGAAATATATAGATATATAATATACTACGTATATATATCTATATATTTATCTGCGTATATATAGCTATTCATATATCATATCGTAAGTAGTATATTTGGATATTATCTCACTTCGTTCGATAAAGGTAATCGCTTAGCGATTACCGATAGATAGTATCATTAAAGCGTACGACTATTTCGATTTGAAAAACTTTAATACACCGAATTATGAGAATGATTAATGCAAAGTACCCAATTACCGAATTGAACATTAATAACATCATTAAGTTCTTTCGGGTTATCTATCGGAATTTACCTTCAATACGTTTTGAGATTATTGAAACCAATCGTACTTTTCAATTCAAGTTCCACATTATTAAGTCAAACTTAAGTTCAGTAGAACGCTATTGGTTGAAGAGTAAGATTAAGAAATTCATCAAGTATGAAGACATTTAAGAGGGCCTTGTTTATTGTACTTCTAGGATTTACTATTTACCTTTGCTTCAGGAATTACAAACTTTCTCGAGAGGTTGATTCCCTGGAACAAGCGGTCAATGGAATCCCAGATACAGTATACACAAAGAAACCCTTCAAACCAGAGAAGAAGTACTCAGAAAAAGTTGAACCAGGTAAAATCTTAGTTCATGGTAATAAGCAGCCAACTCTCTTTCCTGATTCCATACTAAGGCAGCCAGTTATCAGTAACCAAGATTCCCTGGTTCAAATCGTTTTGAAGAAAGATAAGTTGAACTTAAGTCTGTTCAATAAGGAGACTAACACTTATTCAACTAGACTATTCCCAATCGATTTAGATAAGTACAACTACAACTGGTATGAAGGTCAATTAACTCGAAAGAAAGTTGCAAGGTTATCACTTAGTCCATACGTCTATGGCAAATACAGACCCTTCAATAATCTCTTCGATATGGGAGCTGGTCTTTCAATCAAGACTAAGAGATTTAATTACAAATTCGGAGTCAATACATTTTACTACCCAAAGATAAAATCTGGTATAGGTACTGACATCGAATTTCAAATAACGTATAACTTTTAAGTAATGGCAAAGACTATCTCAGAAACTAGAACTACATTAACTCGGGAGGAGCTATCAAACCTATCCCGAGTTTCTAGTGATGTTTTCTTTTTTAGCCTTTTTTGCTATGTGATACATCCAGTAAGAGGAAAGGTAAGATTTGATTTATACCCATTTCAGAAATCAGTTCTCTACAATTTCATTGCCCAACGATTCAATATCATTCTCAAGTTCCGTCAGGCAGGAATTACAGAACTTATTTCAATGTACTGTCTTTGGTTGGCGATGTACCATCCCAACAAAAAGATAAACATTATCTCTATCAAAGACACAACTGCTAAGAAGGTGCTTAAGAAGATTAAGTTCATGTACAAGAATCTTCCATGGTACCTTCAAACTCCCATAATCAATGGTAGAGCTGGAGAATACGGTTCTGCTTCCATGATAGAATTTGATAATGGGTCATTTATTGAATCAATTCCGACATCATCCGAAGCCGGTCGTTCGGAATCCCTTTCTCTTCTGGTAATTGACGAGGCAGCAGTAGTAAGATGGGCTGCTCAAATTTGGGCTGCTGCATTCCCTACTCTTTCCACTGGTGGAGCTGCCATCGTCAATTCCACTCCCTATGGAGTTGGTAATTTCTATCACTCAACTTGGGTAGATGCCATTGCAGGAGGTAATCCTTTTAACCCAATTCGATTATACTGGCAAATGCACCCAGAACGAGATATCAATTGGTATAACCAAATGTCTTCTGCTTTGGGAGCAAAACGAACTGCACAAGAAATTGATGGTGACTTCTTATCATCTGGTAATACAGTCTTCGACTTAGCCGATATTAAAGCTATCGAAGACTGCCTTAGTGATTACCCAGTTATTAAGAAGAGATTTAATGGTCAATACCGACAATTCTGTGAACCCGAATCAGATAAAGAATATTTCATTGGTGCAGACGTTTCAACTGGTAGAGCTTCTGACTACTCTTCATTTACTTGTATGGATAAGCTAGGAGAAGAACAAGTAGTATATAAGGGAAGAATGGCAGTGGGAGCTTATGCTAAGTTACTTGGTGATACTGGGAAGTTGTTTAACTGGGCAGTAATAGCTCCAGAATCCAATGACGTTGGTTTATCAGTAACTTCTAAGCTTCAAGACGAAGGCTACCCTAACCTTTACTACTACCAGAAGATGCTGAAGAAAAAAGGTAAAAGTAGACCTGAAATGGATAAATCCCCTGGTTGGTTAACCACCCAAAAGAATCGTTCAGTGATAATAGAAAACTTGGAAGAAGATATTCGATTAGATCACGTAATCATTAAGGACCCATTCTTTGTACAAGAAGCTTATACCTTCATTTATGATGGTTTAGGTAGACCTGTTGCAATGGGTAAACATAGGGCTAACAATTCAGCTGTAGATGTAGACCTTGAAGGAGATGTATATGCCGATGATGATATCTTTGGAAAAGCAATATGTAATCACATAAGGAAAGGAAAAACTAACGTAATCGTACAACCAAGATGAAAAAGTACTTCAATTTTAGTTGGGGTTGGGGACGTAAGAAGGACCCTCCCAAGAATGGTACATCCTCTAATAAAGAGGAAAAGCCTGCCACATCGATTTCGCCTGGTAGGGTTTCAGTTGACGATGATAGCGATAACTTAATTACATCATTACAAGGGTTGACTAAATTAGTTGAACCCTCTTTTCGTGTTGATGTGATACCTTTAATTCGGGATTTATATAAGGTAAATCCTGATATGGGCATTGCATTGCAAGATATGTTTAAGTTAGCTAACACCAGTCATACAGTAACTTTCCCTAATAATACCGATGAAGAGGCTTCAAAGATGAGAGAACATCTTAAGAAAGCCACCAAGGGATGGACCAGATATACTGCTGGTATAGATGGTTTAGTTAATAAAATGATTGTTCAACTTCTTGTAAGTGGGGCAATATCCGTAGAAGGAGTACCAAATGATAAGCTTGATGGTTTGGCTACTGTATTATTCCTTAAGCCAGAACACATCAAGTTTAAACGTGAATTAAATGGGGTGTATGCTCCTTACCAAAAGAATATAAATTTCTTTGTTAAGCAACAAGATTACATTAAGCTTAACCCAGAAACCTACTTCTATGTTGGTATGTTCAATGATACCGATGAACCTTATGGAGTTCCTCCATTTATGCCTGCATTGGATTCTCTCAAAGGACAAAATGATATGAAGATTAACTTCAAACATATCATGGAGATTTGTGGTATGGTTGGTTTCTTAGAAGCTAAGATGCAGAAATCTCCACAAAGGCCAAATGAGAGTATCAAATCTTATGAATCCAGATTATACCATGAACTCAATATCCTTAAACGTAATGTTAAAGAGGGTATGAAGGATGGGGTAGTTGCTGGTTACATAGATGACCATGAATTCAAACTAAATTCTACTACTAAGGAGCTCGGTAATATCGAGAAGCCTTGGAATATGAACCAACAATCTGTAGCAAATGGGTTGGGAGTTAATGGCTCTATCATTGGGGTATCATCTACTACTGGTGAAGGTGCAACTGGTATAATGCTGTCTAAGATGATTAGCCAGTTAAAAAATATCCAAATGCTTGTAGCTTATGTATTAGACCGACTTTATTCTCTAGAACTGCGTCTGGCAGGCTTTAATAATAAGGGGATGAAGATTGATTGGGGAACTTCTACAGTTTCTGATGAAGTTAAAATCCAACAAGGTCTTCAGTATAAGATACAGAACCTTGACTTATTGTATAAGGCTGGTATCATTAGTCAAGAGCAATATGCTTGGGCAATGGGTTATGATTCTCCTGATGAGAAAGAACCAAGAGTTTCACTTGAGGACCAATTTGCTAAGGGAGGTAATATAGACCCCCAAGAAGGAACTAAGAAGAAACAAAGGCAAGATGATAAAAACCAATCTGCTCGTAGGTCAAGAGATAAGAATAACCCGGCTCCTTCTCGAGGAGACCAAAATACTAAAGCAAGATGAGTAAATTTACAAAGAAAAACAAAGAGCATCTTGATTCTATGGTGATAGGTCAAGGCCATACCATTATGGCTGGGTATATCCCAGAAGCAGTGGGAGCCCAGACTTTCTCCGAGAATTATTACAAATGGAAGAATCCTACACCGGACACCATTGCTCAATTTGGATTTTGGGGAGGGGATATAGATTATAATACCTATTACCCTAACCTGGATAAATCGGAATTAACTCCAAAGGATGAAGAGTTTATCGAACCTATGTTCCGATTACTTTCAGAAACGATTGTATCTAAGAATTGGAACCCGACAGACTTTGGTCAGAATGGAGTACTAAAGGCTTCTATGAAGATGTTGCTTGGTCAAACAGTAAACTGTGACCATGAAACCAACATCGGTAATGCTATTGGTGCTGTATCACAAGTAATGTGGCAGGAATCCTATAAAGACGGTAGCTTTACTATACCCGCTGGTATCAACGGTATTCTGAAAATCGATGGTAAGGCAAACCCAAGAATTGCTAGAGGCATCCTTATGGAACCTCCTTCAATTCATAGTAATTCAGTTACTGTACAATTTAAGTGGGATAAATCCCATCCCCAAATGGAAGATAACGAATTTTATCAGAAACTGGGTACTTATGACTCTAAGGGAGTTATGGTACGTAGAATTGTTACTGAAATTGTTCGTTACCTTGAGACCTCACTAGTTTCACATGGTGCTGATTCATTTGCCCAGAAAATTGGTTCGGATGGTAAAATTATTAACCCAACCTTTGCCAAAAGAACTTGGGCATCCTATGAAGAGTATAGAGATGATAAATCGAAGCAATACTTCTTTACTGATTATAAATCAGATTTAACATCATATCAAGAAAAGAACGATACTCAGGGTTCTTTTAATGATAATGATGCCAATGATAATCATTCAAATAAAGATAACATGAACGAATTACAAAAATTTCTTGAAAGCCTTTTTGGGGATAACATGCTTACCCTGGAAGAAGGTAAAGAGATGAATCAGGAAAATGTAATTGCCTGCATTCAGACTTTGGTATCATCCAGAAACGAATTGCAAACTTCGGTAGATAATCTTACTACAGAGAAAACTTCTCTTACGGAACAGATTACCAACTTGAATGCCGAAGTAGCTAACTTGAAGGAAATGGCAACCGTAGGAAAGAATCATATTGCTTCTCTACGTGAAAATGCCGTAGAAACCTACAAGAAGTTGATGGGTGATAAGGTAGATGAGACAATCGTTACGATGCTCAATGCCGAGACTACTGGTATTACTACTCTTATTTCCTTGACCAAGGATTACCAAGCTCGCTTGGAAGAGAAGTTCCCTCTCACTTGCTCAAAATGTGGTTCTAAGGACGTCAACCGTGCTTCCTCAATTGCTGAGGATGATACCGAGGGTAAAACTGGAACCCAGGGTACTGATACCCAACGGAATTCAGAATCTCCGAGTACTAAGAATGTAATCGATAACTTGTATCGAAACAAAATCAAATAACTAATATAAATAATCCGCGTTATGGAAAAAACTAAAATCGTAAACGACCCTCAGCAACTTACTCTCTTTGGGGAAAGAACCCCGAGAGCGGTGATTTACAAAAGTGAGTCACACAAATTGCACCAGGCTTTCAATGTTAAAGCTGGAGAGAAAATCGTACAGGGTATGC
>PPYE01108828.1_pt1 | contig 10489 bp, 8 predicted proteins | sample 1559881 | NCBI WGS metagenome assembly PPYE01 (sample SAMN08240022, study PRJNA423297) | Human gut metagenome, whole genome shotgun sequencing project.
GCCGAAGCCTTGATACCTTTCCGGATTATGGAACCATCCCCCGAAAACCCAAACAGCCTGCAATGCAAAGGAGGCTATATCGTTTCCCGTGCCAATGGTGGAGATACGCAATTCTGCTTATGGGATACTACTGCCGGAAACTTGAAAGAGTCTTTCGCCACCTACCCCAACGCCGTACGCTCCGCTACCATGTACTACTCCAAGGACGGGCAGACAAGGAAACTCTACGTGCAGTTTGCAGGCTATCGTGAAGGCGACTTCATCGAAACTTATGATTTCCAGACAAAGAAATGGAGGATGTTTATGTTCTACGTACCGTTTGCAGAGATTTTACTGGCACGATAACCGGCTCCCTTACTGCTTTTTCTCCCGCAAGTCATCCTTGGGTATGGTCGTCTCACTGCCGTCACGCGTAGCTATGTAGTGAGGAGACATGATTTCGATGCCTGCTTCGTTGAAGGCATCCTGGATATTCTGATGCAAATCAGAGTAAATCTGGCTAAGGCTGTTGGCATCCCTGATATAGGCATTCACTTGATAAACCGGATAATAATCCTGAAGGGAAGTCTCCAATACAAACGGACGGGGATCATCTATCACTCCAGGAGTATTCAATGCAGCCTCTATCAACAGCTGATGTGTCTTCCGCCACGGAACATCGTAGCCAATACTGACCTCCGAATGGATAATCAATCCATACTCACGGGCAGACTGGCTGTAATTGACCGTATGGGAAGACATGATGAAAGAGTTCGGAATGGTCACCACCTCATTCTTCGGGGTACGGATGCGGGTGACAAGCGGCGTTTTCTCAATGATGTTGCCCGTAGTATCGTTCAGCTTGATGCGGTCACCCAGCTTGAAAGGCCGCATGTAGGTTATGACCAGTCCTGCAATGATATTGCCGATAACCGTACTGGAACCGAGCGAAACAATCAAGCCGACAAACACGGAGATTCCCTGGAAGACTCCCGACTTGGAACCCGGCAGATAAGGGTAAATCATGGCAATCATAAACGCATAAAGCAAGAAGCGCACAATATGATAGGTAGGAATGGCCCAATCCGGATAGAAGCCGTTTATCTTCAGCCGTTCAGCCTGCACCTCATTGGCAAGATAACGCACCAGTCTGACCAGATACTTCACCGCATAGCATATCACAAAGATAGTGAACAGATTGGGTATATAGTCGGCTATTCCATTCAAGATGACCTTTATAGGATTCCAGATGTAGGAGAATAATGTATAAGCCAAGCTCTTGGTCTGAGGGAAAATGGAGAATAATAACGGAACCGTCAGCAGCAACTGCAACAGCATGACTACATAACGCACCAGGTTGGCAACAAACACCAGCAGGTTGACCTGCTTCTGCGTATCCAGCAATTCATAATCCTGAATAGAGATCGGTTTCAGCTTGGTATCCTTCAGCTTCTGAATGCGTAGTTTGAGTTTTCTGAACAGCCAGTTGGTAAACTTGAACAAGAAGAACTGTCCCACAAGCACCAGGATAAAGTACAAGATACGCTTACCCAACTGCCACAAGCTATGCTCCTTCTGCATGGCTTTCAGTTTGTCCACCACGACATGCCTCTTGCTGGCGGCCAGCTGGTCGCGGGTACAGTTTTCCCACAAAGCATCCTGATCGGTAAAGGAAATGATGACCTTTTCGCCATACATCAAGTCCGTAACAATATCCGTACTCTCTAAATAAACAGAGTCCGGACGCAGATTGAAACGCGTGCCCAATGCTTCGATGACGTTGCTTACATCTTTGGCTCGCTGTTGGGGCGTATGCCCTCCACGCTTGGCATACAGATAGAACAAAGTGTCCTTCTCCACCACCACCGGAATACCCGGTGTCACCGTCCGCAACGAATCAATGCGTTGTTTCTGCAATGCCAGCTTCACCGAATCGGCCGCATAGCCCGCCAACTTCATCTGCTCCATTTCCATCCGCAGGTTCGCCTCATTCAGCCGGGCTGTTTCCAACTCCTGCCGGACAAGCGACAACTGAATCGAATCGGAGTCAGTCCTTGCCACTGTGACACTCCCCACACTATCCTCACCTAAAACACTGAGCACTTTATCTACCAACTGAGCTGACACTCCGTCCGCCAGCATCAACAGCCAACAAAGACAGAAAGCACGGATAACCTTCATATATAAACTTCTTGATTTGATTCTTTAATTATGCAAATATACCCAATAAATGCTTCAAACATACGGAATGTTTTTAACTTCCTACTCTAATCGACATAACTTTTTCATGCAAACATGAAAGTTCTGTATCCGGTTTGCACTATCTTTGTACTCAAAATTGACATACCTATGGATATATTGTTTCTTGTCGGAGGACTGCTCCTCATTCTTCTGGGTGCCAATGGCTTGACAGACGGTGCCGCATCCGTTGCCAAACGTTTCCATATACCGTCCATCGTCATCGGGCTTACCATTGTTGCCTTCGGCACTTCCGCACCGGAACTCACCGTCAGCATATCCTCTGCTCTCAAAGGCAGTGCAGACATTGCCATTGGCAATGTGGTGGGAAGCAATACGTTCAATACCCTGATGATTGTGGGTTGTACGGCCCTTTTTGCCCCGATAGCCATTACCCGTAACACACTGAAACGCGAAATCCCCCTTTGCATCCTTTCATCCTTCGCCCTGCTGATTTGTGCCAACGACGTCTTACTGGACAGCAGTGGGGAGAACATACTCAGCATCACCGACGGCCTATTGCTGCTATGCTTCTTTACCATTTTTCTGAGTTATACTTTTGCCATTGCAAAAAGGGATGGAAGTATGAAGGAACCGGAAAAGGAGCACTTACAGGAAGAAGACGAAATCAGGCTGTTACCCGCGTGGAAGTCCGCCCTATACATTATCGGTGGACTTGCCGGCCTCATCATCGGAGGTAATTTTTTTGTAGACGGTGCCAGCGGCATAGCCCGCGGATTGGGTGTCAGCGAATCCATCATCGGTCTCACGCTCGTAGCAGGCGGCACTTCATTACCCGAACTCGCCACCTCCATCGTAGCCGCCTTGAAGAAAAACCCCGAAATAGCCATCGGAAACGTCATCGGAAGTAATCTCTTCAATATATTCTTCGTACTGGGTTGTTCGGCCTCCATCACTCCACTGCGTCTGACGGGCATCACCAATTTCGATTTGTGGGTACTCGTAGGGTCCAGCATCCTGCTTTGGCTGTTCGGTATCTTTTTCGGGAAACGCATCATCACCCGGGTGGAAGGAAGCATTCTGATTCTCTGCTACATTGCCTACACAGCGGTACTGATATACAACCTCTAACAGCAAATTTACAAACACCCTACGCGGTATTTTAAAGATTATCACGTATTTTTAAATAAGGCAAGCTGTACCTCGGCATAAAAAATAAGCAAGCTTATTTTGTTCTGCTCTCAGTTTGCATTACCTTTGTGGTCTCAATATTGAACAACTATGGCAATTACAATCAAGAAAGTAACCACAAGACGGGAACTGGAGCGCTTTATCCGTTTCAACTACCTGCTATACAAAAACAACCCTTATTCCGTCCCCGACCTTTTCGATGACATGCTCAACACCTTCAACAAGAAGAAAAACGCTGCATTCGAATTTTGTGAAGCCGACTATTTCCTGGCTTATCGGGAAGGTAAAATCGTAGGACGTGTAGCTGCCATCATCAACCACAAGGCAAACCAAACCTGGAACAAAAAGGAAGTCCGCTTCGGCTGGATAGACTTCATCGATGATGCGGAAGTCTCCGATGCCCTGATTCGCACCGTGGAAGAATGGGGAAAAGAACGGGGAATGACACATATACAAGGCCCGCTGGGATTCACAGATTTCGATGCCGAAGGTATGCTCATCGAAGGATTCGACCAGCTCAGCACCATGGCCACCATTTATAACTATCCCTACTATCCGCAACATCTGGAACGCATGGGCTTTGAGAAGGATGCCGATTGGGTGGAATACAAAATCTACATTCCCGACGCCATACCCGACAAGCACAAGCGCATCTCCGATCTCATCCAGCGCAAGTATAACCTCAAGGTAAAGAAATACACATCTGCCAAGAAGATTGCCCAAGACTACGGTCAGGCCATCTTCGAACTGATGAACGAAGCCTATCAGCCACTCTATGGCTATTCTGCACTGAGCCAACGGCAGATTGACCAATACGTCAAGATGTACCTGCCCATCCTCGACCTACGCATGGTGACATTGATTACCGATGCCGATGACCAGCTGCTTGCCGTAGGCATTTCCATGCCGTCACTCGCCGAAGCGTTGCAAAAAGCCCACGGGCGTCTGCTTCCTATGGGTTGGTATCACCTGGCCAAGACCATCTTCTTGAAGAAATATCCCAAGATGCTCGATTTGCTGCTGGTTGCCGTGAAACCGGAGTATCAGAACAAGGGGGTAAATGCATTGTTGTTCTCCGACCTTATCCCCGTCTATCAGCAACTTGGTTTCGAGTATGCCGAGAGTAATCCGGAGCTGGAATTGAACGGCAAGGTGCAGGCGCAATGGGAGTACTTCAAGACGGAGCAGCATAAACGGAGAAGATGCTTTGTGAAAGGAATAAAATAAGTTCTAAATCCAGAATATAAGCTTGTCAGAAGTCCATAAAAGACATTATTTTTTTGCGAACCCCCGAATTTCTCATTACCTTTGTCGCAATGCGCAATATGAAGGAATAACGTACTTATGGAAGATAACAACAATATGACCCTGCCGCTGGAAGAAGCAGACAACAATATCACAGAGAGCCCCGTTTCCAGCGTGGAATATACCGACGACAACATCCGCCACCTCGACGACATGGAGCATATCCGTGTCCGTTCCGGTATGTACATAGGCCGTCTGGGCGACGGCTCACAGAACGATGACGGTATCTATGTGTTGCTGAAAGAAGTGATGGACAACAGCATCGACGAGTTCAAGATGGGTGCCGGAAAGCGTATAGAAGTGACTATAGAAGACAGTCTGCGTGTCAGCGTACGCGACTATGGACGAGGCATTCCGCAAGGCAAACTGGTAGAGGCGGTCAGCAAACTGAATACCGGGGGTAAATATGATTCAAAGGCTTTCAAGAAAAGTGTCGGACTGAACGGCGTAGGTATCAAGGCAGTCAATGCGCTGAGCAGCCGCTTCGAAGTACGCAGCTACCGCGACGGCAAGGTACGTATCGCCATCTTTGAAAAAGGAACGCTGTTGAGTGATGTGACCGAAGACTCGACAGAAGAAAGCGGAACCTATATCTTCTTCGAACCGGACGCCACACTCTTCCTGAACTATTCCTTCCAGAACCAGTTCGTAGAAACCCTGTTGCGCAACTACACCTACCTGAATACGGGCCTCACCTTCATTTACAACGGCCAGCGCATCGTTTCCCGCCACGGGCTGGAGGACTTGCTGAAAGATAACATGACCAGCGAAGGCCTTTACGACATCATCCACCTGAAAGGAGAGGACATCGAGATTGCCTTCACACACACCAACCAATACGGCGAAGAGTACTACTCCTTTGTCAACGGGCAACACACCACCCAAGGCGGCACACACCAGACTGCCTTGAAGGAACACATTGCCCGTACCATCAAGGAGTTCTACAACAAGAACCAGGAATATGCCGACATCCGCAACGGACTGGTAGCCGCCATTGCCATCGACGTGGAGGAACCCATGTTCGAGAGCCAGACCAAAACGAAACTGGGCAGCAACAACATGTGGCCTGCCGCGCCGCAGGAACACAAGCCCGCCGGCCCCACGGTGAACAAATACGTAGGAGACTTCATCAAGACGGAAGTGGACAACTACCTCCACAAGAACCCGCTTGTGGCCGAAGTGATGCTGCAAAAGATACAAGACTCCGAGAAAGAGCGCAAAGCCATTGCCGGCGTCACCAAGCTGGCACGCGAACGCGCCAAGAAAGCCAACCTGCACAACCGCAAGCTGCGCGACTGCCGCTACCACTTGAGTGACGGTAAAGGCAAAGACCAGGAAACCGAATCCTGCATCTTCATTACCGAGGGAGACTCTGCCAGCGGTTCCATCACCAAGAGCCGCGACGTGAATACCCAAGCAGTATTCAGCCTGCGTGGTAAACCGCTAAATTCCTACGGACTCACCAAGAAAGTAGTTTATGAAAACGAAGAATTCAACTTGCTTCAAGCAGCCTTGAATATAGAAGACGGCATAGAGACACTGCGCTACAACAAAGTCATCGTAGCTACCGATGCCGATGTGGACGGCATGCACATCCGCCTGCTCATCATCACCTTCTTCCTGCAGTTCTTCCCCGACCTGATAAAGAAAGGGCATGTATATATCCTGCAAACCCCTCTCTTCCGCGTGCGCAACAAAAAGAAGACAAGTTATTGCTATACAGAGGAGGAACGTGTGAAAGCCATTGAAGAACTGGGTCCCAACCCCGAAATCACCCGATTCAAAGGTCTGGGAGAAATCTCGCCCGACGAGTTCAAGCATTTTATCGGCAAGGATATGCGTCTGGAACAAGTGTCCCTGCGCAAGACAGACCTCGTAAAAGAGCTGCTGGAATTCTACATGGGTAAGAATACCATGGAACGACAAAACTTTATTATCAACAACTTGGTTATAGAAGAAGATTTGGCATCATGAGAAGAGCTATCTTTCCGGGAACATTCGACCCGTTTACTATCGGACACTCTTCGGTAGTGAGCCGTGCACTGACTTTTATAGACGAAATCGTCATAGGCATCGGCATCAATGAAAATAAGAATACGTATTTCCCCTTGGAAAAGCGCGAACAAATGATACGAGACTACTACCGGAACGAGCCGCGCATCATTGTGCAGTCCTATGACTGCCTGACTATCGACTTTGCCCGGCAGGTAGATGCCAGTCTGATAATACGCGGCATACGCACCGTGAAGGATTTCGAATACGAGGAAACCATTGCCGACATCAACCGCAAACTGACCGGCATAGAAACCATCCTGCTCTTCACCGAGCCAGAACTTACCTGCGTCAGTTCCACCACCGTGCGCGAACTGCTGCAATACGGCAAGGACATAAGCATGTTCATACCGGAGGGAATGGAGATTAGGGATTAAGGATAAAGGATTAGGGATTAAAATGGAAATGATGAAAAAACTATTTACTATTATAATATGTATATGCGCGGTGACGGCACAAGCGCAAAAGCCGAACAATGAAGCCCTGCGCAAACTGCAAATGGCAGAGTTTGCCATCACCAACCTTTATGTGGACAAGGTGGATGAAGACAAGCTGGTGGAAGAAGCCATCATCAAGATGCTGGCACAACTCGACCCGCACTCCACCTACAACAACGCCGAAGAAGTGAAGAAGATGAACGAGCCGTTGCAAGGCAATTTCGAGGGCATCGGCGTACAGTTTCAGATGATAGAAGATACCCTGCTTGTGATACAACCCGTGAGCAACGGACCTTCCGAGAAGGTGGGCATCCTTGCCGGCGACCGTATCGTAGCCGTCAATGACAGCGCCATTGCCGGAGTAAAAATGAGCACGGAAGATATTATGAGCCGCCTGCGCGGACCGAAAGACTCGGAAGTGAAACTCACCATCGTGCGCCGTGGCGTGGACGACCAGCTGTACTTCACCGTGAAGCGTGACAAAATTCCCATCCTCAGCCTGGACGCATCTTACATGATACAACCCAAAACCGGCTATATCCGTATCAACCGCTTCGGGGCAACCACCGCCGAAGAGTTTGCAGAAGCCCTGAAAAGCCTGCAAAAGAAAGGAATGAAAGACCTCATCCTCGACCTGCAAGGAAATGGAGGAGGGTATCTGAATGCCGCCATCGACCTTGCCAACGAATTTCTGAAGCAAAAAGAACTCATCGTCTACACCGAAGGAAGGGCCGCACGCCGCAGTGATTTCTTTGCCAAAGGTACGGGCAACTTCAAGAACGGCCGTCTCATCATATTGGTGGACGAGTACTCCGCTTCTGCCAGTGAAATCGTGACCGGAGCCATCCAGGACTGGGACAGAGGCGTGGTAGTAGGACGCCGCACCTTCGGCAAGGGATTAGACCGCTTCAATCATGGAGAAATGATTCATGCGGACAGTATCCATTTTGCCGACTCCCTGAAAGTGCAGACCAAGCGTATGGGGCGTACCGTTTACGGAGGTGGAGGTATCATGCCCGACTTTTTCGTCCCCATCGACACTACCCAGTACACAGACTATCACCGCAATCTCGTAGCCAAAGGCGTGGTTATCAAAGCCACTACCGGCTACATCGAGAAGCACCGGAAGGAGCTGCAGAACAAATACAAGAAATTCGAGGCCTTCAACGAGAAATTCGAGATAGACGATAACTTCCTTGCCGAAATACGTGCGCTTGCCGACAAAGAGAAAATCAAGTTTGACGAGAAACAGTACAACCAATCCCTACCGCTCATCAAGACACAACTTAAAGCCTTGATAGCCCGTGACCTATGGGACATGAACGAATACTTCCAGGTGATGAACAGCACGAACCAAAGCGTGCAGCAAGCTCTAAAAGTGTTGAACGAAGGCATCTACAGCACTATTATCCAATAGCCGACTTGAAACAAACTTAGGCGCGGATTATGCGGATTTAGTTTATCTAACTCCGCGTAATTCGCACCTAAAATCATTCTCCGAACAGCCACTTATTCAGCCACTTGTTGACGTAGATGTTGACCACAGCACATCCAGCACCGATTGCAGCCCCCGCCAACACATCCGACGGATAATGCACTCCCTCGTTCATACGGGAAACTCCCACGGAACAAGCCCACAGGGCAGACGGAGCTATCACATACCATTTAGGATACTTTACACTGAGCGAGGTGGCAAGGGCAAAAGCCGTCGCCGTATGTCCGGAAGGAAAAGACGGGCTGCCTTCATGGCTATATGCATGCACTCTGTCGGGATATTTATCATAAGGACGCTCACGGTCCACCAGATATTTCATTCCATAAGTCACAACAAAAGCCCCCGCTACACTTGTACCTACGTAGACCGCATCTTTCAGCAAACCCTTATCATGTTTTATCCAAGCGGCAACCGCCATCGCCACCGGAACACCGACAGCAACATAGGGCTCCGAACGTGAAATTATCTTATTATAGTTACGGACAAACTTGCCATCCCAACTGTTAACCCGGTGCAAAGTGTTAATATCCCAATTCTGTGCCGAAAGACCGGATACAACAAGGCAGATAAAATATACAAAAAAAATAGCCTTTTTCATAAGTCCTTTATATTAGTTTGACGCAAAGATAGGACAAATAGATAGAGTTTTCACAAAAAAATTCTATCTTTGTTGCCACATTTATAATAATTCGCTAATCATTTCATGAGACTGGAAACTTGCTGCAACCGACAGATTGATTGTATGGTATGTCCCCAAAAATCAGAAGGAGTATTGGTTTACCGCCACTACCCCAAGGGACAACATTTCTCTGCTGAAAAGTGCACACAGAACTGCATGATATTTATGCTGAAAGGTGAATTACTTGTAAACAGTGACGAATATCCGGGCACCACTCTCCAAAGCCGCCAGCTCATCTTGCAAGCCATCGGCTCCAAAGTAGAACTCCTGGCTTTGACCGAAGTGGAATATATTGTGTATTGGTTCACCGAGCTTCCTCTGATTTGCGAAGAGCGCTACAAGGAGATACTGAAACGCTCGGAAGCCCCCTTGACTTATACCCCGCTTACCGCGATTTCCATGCTCGAAGGGCTCCTGAAAAGCCTTGCCTGCTACCTCAACGAGCAACCCTATGCGTGCAGCAAATACATTGAAATGAAATGCCAGGAATTGGTATACATATTGACATGCTACTATCCGCTACACCAAATCAGTACATTCTTCTACCCCATCAGCACTTATACGGAAAGCTTCCAATATTTCGTCATGCAGAACTACGACAAGGTGAAGAATGTGGAAGAGTTTGCCCACCTCGGTGGATATACCACCACCACATTCCGCCGTCTGTTTAAAAATATGTATGGGGTCCCGGTCTATGAATGGATTCTGGACAAGAAACGTGAAGGAATTCTGAACGACCTGCAATACACCAAACAACGCATTTCAGTCATCAGCGCCCGCTATGGCTTTGATTCCCTATCCCACTTTGCCCACTTCTGCAAAGACTCTTTCGGAGACACGCCCCGCGCCCTGAGAAAACGTTCAGCAAACGGAGAAAAGATTTCCATTATCTGCAAAGAGCAAGGCAAAGACCAGGAGGACGAGTAAACCTTTTACTTGTCCGTAAACTTCGCATTCTGCCGGATTACGGAATTATTTCTTTAATCGCTTGCTTTATCGCTGGATTTCTCCTATTTTTGCGAAACATTTACAGAAGTATCCTGATAGAACAAATTTTCAAACTATTAAATAACTTAAATTCAATCATTTATGTGGTTAAGTAATTCATCTGTAGGAAGGAAAGTGGTGATGAGCGTTACCGGTATCGCCCTT
>PPYE01311960.1_pt1 | contig 10489 bp, 11 predicted proteins | sample 1559881 | NCBI WGS metagenome assembly PPYE01 (sample SAMN08240022, study PRJNA423297) | Human gut metagenome, whole genome shotgun sequencing project.
CAGTGCCCGAGAGGGTGGCCGGTAAGAGGCCCTTATAGGGCCAGAGCAAGCCACCGGCTTTGCCGGTGGTCCTGACTATGACCGTCGTTCAGAGAAATCATGGGAAGGACGCCACGCACCGCGGCGTCCTTCCCATGATTTCTTACTTCGCCAGCAGGCGCGTGGGCGAGGCGTATTCGCGCGCGAATTCGGCGAAGTCCAGATCGTGGCCGCGGATCTTGCGCAGGATGCGCGCGAAGAGCTGGGCGCAGTAGCGGCAGTCGGCCAGCGCGCGGTGATGGCCGCCGGCGTCGAAGTCGAAGAAGCGGCTCAGGTTTTCCAGGCTGTAGCTGTTCAGTCCGGGAAAGGCCTGTCGGCTCAGCTTGAGCGTGTCGAAGACGGCGAGGCTGTCCCATTGGAGGCGCTGCCGCCGCACGACGGGATTGAGAAAGCTCATGTCGAACGGCGCGTTGTGCAGCACCAGCGGCGACGGCCCCACGAAGCTTACGAGCGCGGCGACGGCGTCGTCGGCGCGGGGCTGGCCGCGGACCATGGCGTCGTCGATGCCGTGGATGGCGGTGACGCCGCGCGGGATCGGGCGTCCGGGATCGACCAGCATTTGAAAAGTTCGCTGCGAGCCGTCGGGAAGGATTTTCAGCGCGGCGATCTCGACGATGCCGCAAAAGGCGGGGCTCAACCCGGTGGTTTCGATGTCGAGGGCGGTAAAGCCCGTTTCGGCAATGGAGAGAGGCATGGCGCGCCTCCTTTCTGTTCGGTAGAAGCGGACGGCCCGAAAAGAGCCGTTCGGAAAAGTCTAGTGCACAAACGCGCGCTCTGTCAAGTGTCCGCTTGAGGTTCAAAAAAGCGCCGGCTCCGGGCGAAATGGATTCTCCGCCCGGAACCGGCGCTTTTGGATATTTTGTTGTCGCCGCTGTTCAGGGACGTTCCGGCGACGGCTTGCGCCGAACTTTCAGGCTTTGTTTGAGCGCCGGCGTCAGCGCTTCGACGGGGCAGGCGTGAACGCAGCGGCCGCAGCGGATGCATTCCGCGCCGTTGGTGCCGTGCGGCAGCTTCAGCGTCATCGGACAGACCGCGGCGCAGCGCCCGCAGGCGACGCACTTTTTCTCGTCGAAACCGTAGCGGAACAGGGCGATGCGGTTGAAGAAGCCGTAAAAAGCGCCCAAGGGGCACAGATATTTGCAGAAAGGGCGAAACGACTTCATCGACAGGACGATGATCGCAACCAGCAGCGCGCTTTTCCACGTGAACAGCCAGCCGGCCGCGCCGCGCAGTTTTTCGTTCAGGCTCAGCAGCGTCCAGCCGCCCATCAGCGTGCCCGAGGGGCAAATGTACTTGCAGAACCACGGATAGCTGACGCCGGTCAGATCGTCGCGCGCGAAAAGCGGCAGGATGACGACGAACAGCGCCAGCACGACGTATTTCAGCCGCCTCAGGGCGCGGTCGCCGGGCAGGTCGAGCCGCTTGCGCCCGAGCGGGATCTTGTACAGCAGATCCTGCACCAGCCCGAACGGGCAGAGCCAGCCGCATACGAAGCGTCCCAAAAGCGCCCCGAACGCGAACAGAAAACCCGCGACGTACAGCGGCAGCCGCGGCTCGAACCCCGTCAGCATGGCCTGGAAGGAGCCGATCGGGCAGGCTCCCAGCGCGCCCGGGCAGGAATAGCAGTTCAGCCCGGGGACGCAGATGTTTTTCAGCGGCCCTGTGTAGATCTTGCCTCTCAGAAAGCCCGCCAGATAACCGTTGGTGACCGCCGTCCACAACAGCTGGACGGCCTGCCGCAGCCGCCCGCTCTTTTTCCGGCCGCTAGCCAATGCCCACGCACTCCAGACAGATCTTGACGGCTTTCTGGAACACGGCGAAGTTCTCGCCGCGCCACAGTCCGGCGGCGATCAGGACGACTCCGGCGAGCAGGCACGCCCAGCCTGCGCCGTATCTTTTCATTATTTGGCCTTCGCCAGCATTTCGCGGATGATCTCCCGCCACTGCGCGGCGCTCCGCGCGCCCGTCACCTCGCCGACGATCTCGCCGCGCCCGTTCACGAAAAACGTCTGCGGAATGGCGCTGAAGTCGCCGAGATACTGCGCCAGACCATCGTCGAGCAGCAGATGGAGGTAATCGGCGCCGGTGCGCTCGACCAGGTTCTGCGCCTTTTGGATCTGCGTCTCGCTGCGGCTGCCGGTCATGTCGAACCAGTCGTAGAGCAGGCCGATGATCTGCACGCCTTCGGGGGCCATTTCCTTCGCCAGCCGGCCGAGGTCGGGCATCTCGTGCAGGCAGGGCGGGCAGAACGTGCCCCAGACGTTGAACATCGTCAGCGGAGCCTGCTGGAAGATTGCCTCGTCGTGAGGCTTCCCGTCCAGAGCCGCGGCCTTGAACGCTCCGATCTTTTTCGCCGCGAAAGCGGACGAGGCCATCGTCGCCAGAATCGTTACGACAAGCAAAAACTTTTTCATCATTCCGTTTCAATCCTTTCCGTTGTGGAGCGCGCCCGGCATTCCGCCAGCAGCGCTTCCTGTTCCATGTCGGCGCGGATGCCGAACCGCGTCAGGACAAAATCGTAGCGCGTCGGGTCGCACGGCGACAGGCGCGCAAAAGCGCGCGTCGCCTCCAACGCCGTCTTCAGGTCGGCCGCTTTGCGCCGCGTGAAGCGCAGCGAGCGGCACACCGCGTACATGTGCGTGTCCAGCGGCACGATCAGCTCGGCGGGGTCGAGGCCGCTCCAGCCGCCCGGGTCCACTTCGTCGCGGCGGACGAGCCAGCGCAGCATCAGAAAATGCCGCTTGCAGGCGCTGCCGCGCTGCGGACGGCTGAGCAGGCTGCTGGGGCGCCCGTTTTCCAGTTCGGCGACGAGGGAATCGAGCGCGCCCGTAAGCGAACCGCATTCCCTCCGGGCCGAGAGGAGACGGCCGCCGAGACTGCCCCAGCGGGAGACGACGCGCCTTGCGCCGCCCAACAGCGCCGCGACGTCGGCTCCGTCGGTGAAGCGGTGCCGGAACGACGCGAAAACGTCGTGCCAGTGTTCTTCGCCGTACCGTTCCACGGCCGCCCGCGGCGACGGGCCGAGCGCCTCGAGCACGGCCCCGACGCTTTTGAGGATCGTCGCCACGCGTCCGTAGGCCAGCGACGAGGCGACGAGCGCCGCGATCTCGCGGTCTTCGGGCGCTTCGTAGCGGTAAAGGAACTGCAGCGGGTCGGGCGAGACAAGCTCGCGCCGGTTGCAGCGTTCGTACAATTCCTCGAGATACAGCGCCAGTCTCTTGTGCCGCGGCGTCATGACGTCATCTCCTCATGATTTCCGAGTCATTATATCATAATTCCGCCGGCCGGAAAACGCGCCGAAAATCCGCGCGCTGTCCCCAGTATAGAGGAAGCGAGTCTCACGTTCCGTGACAAAGTTACGGAGGGAAAAATCCGCCGTCAGTCGAACAGGTAGCGGCCGCATTTGAGACAATGCTTTTTGCGGTCGCCGAAGGCGCAGTTTTGGCACAGCACGGCGGGAACGCCTTTGCCGAACGTGTAGGCGCCGCATTTGACGCAGTACTTCCAGCGCTCGCCGAAGCCGCAGTTTTCGCATAGCCGCGCCGGGACGCCTTTGCCGAACGTGTAGGCGCCGCACTTGATGCAGTAATTGCGGCGGTCGCCGAAGGCGCAGTTCGTGCAGAGCTGGGCGACGGAGCCGCGTCCATGAGCGGCGGGGGCCGCGAGCGCGAGAGCTGCGAGACAGAGCAAAATCGCTTTGCGCATGAACGGAACCTCCTTTCCCTTTACAGTCCGAGAACCCTGTCGATCTCGGCGCGGCGGGCGTCGAGCTTGGCGCGCGCGCTCGCCTCGTCCGTGTCTTTGACGGAATAGTAGATTTTGATCTTCGGCTCGGTGCCGGAAGGGCGCACGGCGAACCACGAGCCGTCGGCGCAGAGGAACTTCATCACGTTCTCGCGCGGCAGTCCGTCGAGCCCCTGCGCGTAGTCAAGCGTTTCCGCGATGTCTTCGAAGCGCGCGCCGCCGCGCAGTCGTGCCATCATCGCGGCGATGCGCCCGGCGCCGTCCTTGCCCTTGAGCGTGTGCGAGTCCTGAGCGTCGAGGTAGTAGCCGAAGCGCGCGTACAGGCCGTTCAGCTCGTCGATCAGCGTGCGCCCCTGCGACTTGGCCGCGGCCGCCATCTCGCAGATCAGCATGGCCGCGACGACGGCGTCTTTGTCCTGGGCGTGCGTGCCGGCCAGGTAGCCGTAGCTTTCCTCGTAGCCGAACAGGAACTCGCGCTCGCCGCTGCGCGCGAACTCGGTGATCTTCTCGCCGATGTACTTGAAGCCCGTCAGCGTGCGCAGCACGGTCACGCCGCGGCTCTGCGCCACGCGGGCTCCCAGCTCGCCGGTGACGATCGTGGTGATCATCGTCGACTTGGGCGTGAGGGCGCGGTGCGAGAGCACGAAGTCGGCCAGCAGCGCGCCGATCTGGTTGCCCGAAAGCAGCCGGAACTCGCCGCCCGCGGCGACGGCGCAGCCAATGCGGTCGCAGTCGGGATCGGTGCCGATGACGACGTCCGCGCCGATACGGCGGGCCAGCTCGATGCCCAGCGAAAGCGTGCTGCGCTCCTCGGGATTGGGCGCCGCGACGGTGGGAAAATCGCCGTCGGGCCGTTCCTGCTCGGCGACGACCCGCACGTCGGTGAAGCCGCAGCGTTTCAGGATGGCGCGCACCGGCAGGTTGCCCGAACCGTACAGCGGCGTGTAGACCACTTTCAGCGTGCCCGCGTTCCGCTGCGGCACCGACTGGCACTGCACGGCGTCGAGAAAAGCCTCGACGGTCTCCTGCCCGATCCAGGCGATCAGCTTCTCGTCGCCGGAGGGGATCTGCGAGAGGTCGGCGGCCTCCACGTATTCCGTCAGTTTGGCGGCGGGGGCGGGGCAGAGCTGGCAGCCGTGCTCGTCGTAAACTTTGTAGCCGTTGTATTCTTTCGGGTTGTGACTGGCGGTGATGACCACGCCGGCGGCGGCTTTGTGGTGCTTGACGGCGAACGACAGCGCGGGCACCGGCTCGAGCTGCCGGAAAATCTTCACCGGCACGCCGCAGGCGGAAAGCACGCGCGCCGTTTCCAGCGCGAATTCCGGCGAGCGGTGGCGCGAATCGTAGGCGACAACGACGCCGCGCCGCCAGTCCGCGATTTCCGCCTTGAGATAGCGCGCCAGCCCCAGCGTGGCCTTGCCGACGGTGCAGCGGTTGAAGCGGTTCGTGCCCGCGCCCATGACGCCGCGCATGCCGGCGGTTCCGAATTCGAGGTCGCGATAGAAGCGGTCTTCGATCTCCTTCTCGTCGCTCAGCGCCGCCAGCTCGCGCCGCGACGCCTCGTCGAGCCACGAAGCGCCAAGCCATTGTTCGTATCGTTCGCGATAAGTCATGGGCAGTCCTCCGTCGGTTTAAAATTTTGAAACGGCGGCGGATGTTCCACGTGGAACATTTGTCTTCGCCGCGCAAAAAGAGATTCACGTTTCCAACCTGATTTTAATTGAACGGCGTCGGCCCCGCAAGTTGCGGAAAACCACAAATCGGAAACGGGGCGATACAAAACAGCCCGCGCGAATAAATTTGCGCGGGCTGGAAATTTATTCTGATTCAGCGGCACACGTCCAACGCCAGTCCGGCCAGCGCGGCGACGCCGTAGGCGAAGGCGCTTTCGTCGACTTTGAAACAGGACGAATGGAGCGGCGCGTTATCCTTGTCCCTGAAGCCGACGCCGAGACGGAACATGACGCCGGGAACTCGTTCGGTGAAAAAGGCGAAATCCTCGCCGCCCATGGAGCAGTTCTCGAAGGCGACGATGCGGTCTTTGCCGACGACGCGCTCGGCCACGGCGACGAGCCGGTCGAACATGCCGACGTCGTTGACCAGCGCCGGCGTGCCTTCGCGGATCTCCACCCCGGCGCAGGCGCGCAGCGCTTCGGCCGTCAGCCTGGCGACGCGCGGGATGGCTTCGAACAGGTGTTCCCGCACGCGAGGATCAACCGTGCGGATCGTCCCCGTCATCTTCACGTCGGGGGCGATGATGTTGCTCCTGACGCCGCCGTGGATCGTGCCGATCGTGACTACCGCCGAGTCCTGCGGCGCCACCTCGCGGCTGACCAGCTGCTGCAAGGCCGTGATCACCTGGGCGCCGACGGCGATCGGGTCGATGCATAGATCCGGATAGGCGCCGTGTCCCTGCCGGCCGATGACGTCCAGCGAAAAAGTGTCGGACGAGGCGTTGAACGCGCCGCGGCGCACGCCCAGCGTTCCGGCGGGAATGCCGGGAAAAACGTGCAGCGCCGCCACGCAGGCGGGCGGATCCTTTTCGTCCAGCTCGCCCGCGGCGATCATCTCCTTTGCGCCCCGGCCGGTCTCTTCGGCGGGCTGGAAGAAAAATTTCACCGCGCCGCGGATCCGGTCGCGCACGCCGCACAGCGCCTTGACCGCGCCCAGCAGCACCGCCGTGTGAACGTCGTGACCGCAGGCGTGCATCACGTTTTCGTGTTGCGATTTGAACTCCACGTCGGTCAGCTCCGGCACGGGCAGCGCGTCCATGTCGGCGCGCAGGCCGAAGACCGGGCCGGGCCGAACGCCCCTGACCAGCGCTACGACCCCCGTTTTGCCGGCGCGGCGCACCTCGTCCGCGCCCATCTCGCGCAGCATCCTTTCCACGAACGCCGACGTTTCCACTTCCTGACCGCTCAGCTCCGGATGGGCGTGAAGATGATGGCGCCACGCCGTCACGTCGCCGACGACCGACGAAGCCAGTTTCAAAAGATCCATCGTTTATGCCTCCCTGTCATGCAGCATGTCATGGAAAAGCGGAAAAACATCTCTGCCGGGACGTTTTTCCGCTTCCATTGCTTGATTGTGTTCACCAGCCGAAGATCTGCATCAGCGTGACCGTGGCGCAGCCCATGAGAATCTGGAGAAGCAGCATGGGCAGGAACCAGCGCACGTATTTGCCGTAGGCGATCCCCGCCAGGCCGAGGACGCCCATGAGCACGCCCGAGGTGGGGATGAAGCAGTTCGTGAAACCGTCGCCGAACTGGAACGCGTGCACGGCCACCTGGCGGCTGATGTTGCTCAGATCGGCCACGGGCACCATGATCGGCATGACTGTGACCGCCTGGCCGGAGCCGGAGGGAATGAAGAAGTTGATGATCACGTTGGCCAGGAACATCAGGTTGGCCCCCGCGACGGCGCTGACTTTGCCGATGGGCATGGACAGGTAGTAGACGATGGTGTGGATGATCTTGCCGTCCGTCATGACCACCGAGATGGCGCGGGCGAAAACGATCACGAAAGCGGCGTACGTCAGACTGGACATGCCCTTGGTAAAGGCCTTGAACGTCTGATTCAATCCCAGCCCGCCGATGAATCCGGAAGTCAGCCCCATGATCAGGAAAACGGTGGAGTAGTGGGAGATGCCCCATTTCCAGTTCAGCGAGCCGTAGATGATGAAGCCGAAACTGAGCACCACGATCAGCGCGCAGACCGACTGCCGCCAGGTCATCTTCGCGTTGGCCGCGAGAACGCCCGCGTCTTCCGCTTGCGCCGGCGCGTTCGGATCGTAGATGAGGCTCTTCGCGGGATCTTCTTTGATGCGCCTGATGTAGATCAGCACGAAGGCGATCGTCAGCGCGATGTTGAGAACGTGCAGCACCACGCGGATGTTGAACCCCGAGGTGATGGGCAGGCCGGCGATCTCGTTGGCGATGCCGACCGTGAACATGTTGGCCCAACCCACGTTGAAGCCGGCATAGGAAGCCAGATACATCATGGCGAAGCCGACCACGGCGTCGTAGCCGAGGCTCTTGGCCAGCAGCACGCCGACGGGGATCAGGGCGATGACGGGATTTGCGAAAACCCCCACGGCGCCGCCGATCGACATAACGATCATGATGACGACCACGGCCCAGATCTCCTTGCCCTTCAGCATGCCGACGATGCGCTCCATGCCGGCGCGGATCGTGCCGGTCTGCTCGATCACTTCGACGGCGCCGCCGATGAAGAACACCATCGACATCATCACGGCCGACTGGATCATGCCCTTGGTGACGGCGTTGAAAATGTCCCACAGCCCTTGGGGATTGCTCGCCACCTGGTGATAAGAATTGGCGATGACGCGCTTGGTCTGCGGATCGACGTCGTACACGCCGGCGGGGATGATCCACGCCAGCGCCGCCATCACGGCCGTGAGGATAAACATGAGCGCGAACGTATGAGGAAGCTTGAGCGCTTTGTTCTGGACTGCCATTGTGATCCCTCCCGAAGATAATATAAAGCCCAAGAGTTATTTCGGTAAATTACCATAACCGCTTGAGCCAGACAAGCATGAGAGGAATAAATAAGTTTAATTTTCTGAAAAAACGGCGAGGGCGACCTTCCGCCGATGTCACCGTCAGGAACGCGCCATTTCCAGATGTGCGCTCGGCGAGAAACAGCCTGCGAAGGAGCGCGGCTCGTCGGATTTTTTTTCGACCGTTCGAAAAAAGCTTTTATGCGCGTTTTCCGCGGAGCCACTGCGTCGTTGGCACTGGCGTTTTGTCTGTAATGTCGGACATTTTCGCGAAAATGCCCATGGCAAATCTGACTGACTTTCTCTAATATAGGCACAAAATATATTTTCCCATCCCATGGCGAATATATTTCAAGCGGTGTGCTGTAAGGGCGGCGCCCGCTATTCCAAAGAAAAAAGAGGGGTGTTGTTATGAAAGGCTACGCGATGCTCAAAATCACCGACTTCATCAGCTACAAGAAAGGATCGATCGAGGAGTAGGTCTTGGAGCTTACCGCCGGCAAGGGCGTGGACCGCGTCGTCATCGCCGGCGGCTCTGTGGAGTCGTTCGAGCCGGCCGTCAAATCCCTCAAGCCCGGCGGCAAGATCGGCAACGTCAACTACCTGGGCAGCGGCACCTACATCAACATTCCCCGCGTCGAGTGGGGCGTAGGCATGGGCCACAAGCAGATCAACGGCGGCCTGATGCCCGGCGGCCGTCTGCGCATGGAAAAGCTCGCCCGCCTGATCACCTCCGGCAAGCTGGACGTCGCGCCGCTGTCGACCCACGTCTTCGAAGGCTGGGAACATCTGCCCGAAGCGCTGCAGCTCATGAAGGACAAGCCCGCGGAGCTGATCAAGCCGGTCGTCAAGATCTCCGACTGACGGGACATCGCAAAAAAACAGGCCTGAGTTCGAAATTCAGGCCTGTTTTTTGCCGTGCGGAGGTGAAAACGTGAAAATACTGGTCATCTCCGGCTTTTTGGGAGCCGGAAAAACGACGTTCATCGAGGAATTGATCCGACGCACGGGCAAGAACGTCGTCGTCATGGAGAACGAGTACGGCGAGGTGAACCTGGACAGCCAGGAGATCTCGCAGACGTCCGACGTCAACATCCTCGAGTTCGCCGAAGGCTGCATCTGCTGTTCCATGAAGGACGGCTTCGTCTCGTCGCTGCTGACGATCTCGTCCTCGCTGGATCCCGAGTGCCTTGTCGTCGAGCCGACGGGGATCGGCAAGCTGAGCAGCATCCTGGCGACAGCCAAAAAATACGAGTACGAGCGGATCAGCCTGCTCCGCCCGGTGACGATCGTGACGCCGCAGAGCTTTTACCGGTATCGGCGCGAGCATCCCGACATTTATCTCGATCAGATCGAAAATGCTTCGCGGATCGTCTTTTCCAAAGTCGAGAACGAATCGGCCGACGTTCTCGAAAAGATCGCCGCCGAGATCCGCGCGCTCAACCCGCGGGCCGAGCTCGTATGCCGCCATTACACGCAGCAGGATGACGCGTGGTGGAACGGGCTGCTGGAGGAAAAGCGCGGCGCGGAATGTTCCACGTGGAACACGGCAGCCGAAAGCGCCGCCCACGCCTCGAAAATCCACGAATGCACGTTTGCCGAGGCACGCCTGCGCAATCCGGCGGAACTGATCGTCCTTTTGGAAGACGTGGTCCGCGGCGAACTGGGCGACATCAGCCGGGCCAAAGGCGTTCTGCAGTGCGGCGGCGAATGGCTGCGTTTCGACGCCGCCGATTCGCGCTACTGCGTGACCGGCGCCGAAGGCTACGCGCAGGAAACGCAGTGCGTCTTCATCGGCCGCACCGTCAAAAGACGGGCCCTTTTCGACCGACTGAACGCCGGAACATCCTGTGCGGCTGAGACGTGACGAAAGACAGACACAAGCTGCTGCCACGGTGCGAAGAAGATCGAAGAGCCGCTTCGCGACAAAAACATGAGGACGGATACTGAGATAAAAACCAGTCATCCGTCCTCATGTTTTCATACTAAGGCTTGTCTAAAAAACATCACAGTTTGTACTATTTTAATAAAATAACACTGGCAGCGACAAGAACAAAGGCATAGAACGAAGCGTCAAGTTTTCATAGCAGGTAAAAATTCTACGGAACCATTTGATTTTCTGAAAGAAACATTCGATCAGGTGTCGTTCCTTGTAAACATGCTCATCTATAAACCACAGTTCGGGAT
>PPYE01187636.1_pt1 | contig 10488 bp, 7 predicted proteins | sample 1559881 | NCBI WGS metagenome assembly PPYE01 (sample SAMN08240022, study PRJNA423297) | Human gut metagenome, whole genome shotgun sequencing project.
TTGTAGAGGCTGCGGTGAATGATGACACCAATGGATTTAGTGCCATTGAGCAGATAAGCGGTATGGCAGGTATTGTCCGGCATGCCTTGGTCTCCAATCCGTCAATGGATATCATGATGTTACATTTCATTTACGATCCTTTTATTCCGAAGTTGGATAAAGGGCAGATGCCTGATGTAATTCTGAACCATGAGCGGGTGGCCAATCATTACCTGCTTCCTTCTGTTAATCTTGCTTCTGAGATTGCTGCCCGGATGCGGAGTGGTGAATTCACATGGGAACAGTTTGGCGGCACACATCCCAACCTTTTGGGACATGCCTATTATGCAGCTACCATAAACAAGGTACTCGATGAAATGTATGCCCCTTGCGCTACTGCCAAAGATGCTGCCAAGCCTCATGCTCTTCCTGCCGTGCCACTGGATGCATATAGTTATACAAATGGCAGATTGGTCGATATCCGGCAAGCCCATATAGGTAAAGGTTGGCAGTTGGTTGCTCCATGGACTCCCCGGCTTGCTGCCGAAACGCGTCCGGGTTTTGTCGACGTACCTATGCTTGAGACCAATCGTCCCGGAGCGAAGTTAACACTTGACTTTGAAGGGACTGCTGTCGGTATCTTTTGTGTGAGTGGTCCGGCTGCCGGGATACTGGAATATAGTGTCGATGGTGCCCCATTCAAAAAGTTGGATACGTTTACAGCCTGGAGTGGCGGACTGTATATCCCTTGGGTGTATATGTTCGATACGGAGTTACCAATGGGAAAACATCGTCTGGCTCTTCGGATGTCGAAAGACCATCATCCGCAGAGTAAGGGTACATCCTGCCAGATCAGGCAGTTTGTGGTAAATGATTCTTGTGAATAGAGGACTTCATGTCTCATTTAAAAGATTTAGGTTCTTCTTCAAATTTGGTGGTAAATTCTTTATTTCTTTATCTTCAAGTTGATAATTGTCCTTTTTGCTTGCTTTAATAAGAAAAAACAGACACCGACTGAATAAGATAGCTCAAGTTTCGGAAGTGAGTTTACATCGTCTGAACCGGTATCTTCATCCTTATACCTTTCTTCAATTAACATTGTTAACGTCTTTTGCAGGTTGGTAGGTTCTTGTGCGCAAATAACAAGTCTTTTGCATTTAAAGAACTTTTTATTCACACCCAAAGAACAAGCTTTAACTCTGTGTTAAAACAAAGCTTTTGAGGAGAGAAATCTTACTTTTTAAAGATATTGATTTTCAGATGGCTTATTCTAAGATTAGCTTCTTCACCTCACGGATGGACTCTTCGGGCGAAAGCTTGGATACTTGCTTTTTTGTTAACTATAAAAGAGGGCTTACACTTCCGAAAACTGAATTAGATTCCATGAGTAAAAGAAAACTTACCACCAAATTCGAAGAAGAACCCTTGAGCTTTGGGACCGGGATGTGAAACGTTGGATTAACTCCGAACGTGTGCCGGTGTACTCTCCTATTACCGACTTCTTGTATGACTTGCCTCGTTGGGACGGGAAGGACCGCATCCGGGCGCTGGCCCGCTACGTACGTATCTTGCGACGAATCGGCTGTAAGCGAACTGAAGCGTTATGCTTCGTTCATAGCGACCAGCAATCACAGTGATTTGCTCTCCGATCCTTCGGGAAGCCGCCGCTTCATTTGTATCAATATCACCGGCAGGATACGTAATGATGCTGCCATCAACTATCTGCAACTCTATGCGCAGGTAGCGCAGGAGCTCCGTGAGGGTGAGTGCTTTTATTTCTCTCCCGAAGAAGAGGCCGTTTTGATGGAGAACAACTAGGAATTTGAGCTGCAAACCCCGGTTGGACACCTCTTTCAACAGTCTTTTCGCTCTGCCGATGAGGGGGAAAAGTGCGAAACGCTGCTCGCTGTCGATATTTGGGGGCGCATACAAAAGAAAAGTGGTTTTAAACTGTCGGCTACGAAAATTGTGCATTTGGGCAGGATACTTCGTAAATTAGGAGTGCCTTGCAAGAAAATGAGAAATGGGAATTTCTATTGTGTGGTGGAGTTGTAGATGTATTGAACCCTAAACTCCGGTATTCGGATACTGTTAGGTTAATGCGTTGGATGGAATTAGATGCCGATTGGTATTATTAACAAATAAACAGCTATATTTGCATTCAACTCTCTGTCGTATTAATTATTATGGTGGACTTCGAACAATTTTATATTACATGGTATTCGCGCGCGAAATATTTTGCGCGCGAATATGTTCATTCTGAAAGTGATGCTGAGAATATTATTCAAGACGTTTTTTTGCATCTGTACGAGAGGCGTGATTTGATGGATGCATATACCAATCTGACTGCTTATCTTTTTACTTCTATCAAAAACAGATGTTTGGACTATTTGCGCAAATGGGTTCTTGAACAAGAAACTGCACAGGGAGTGCAAGATGAATTTGAGATGGAACTTCGGATGAAATATGATTCTTTGGAGATATTTAATACGCAGTTTTCTGATGAAACTGATATAGGAGAGTTGTTGGACAATGCACTTCAGAAGCTTCCGGAACGATGTCGCAACATTTTTATAATGAATAAGCTGGAAGGGAAAAAACAAAAAGAAATTGCAGAAGAATTGAATTTGTCTATCAATACCGTAGAGTCGCAGATGGGCATTGCTTACAAGAAATTACGTGAAGAATTAAAGGATTGCCTGCCTCTATTTATATTTTTGTTTGCTATTTCCTGATTTTTTTCATTTTCTTTTGGCGGATTTTTTCTCTTGCTTCGTTTACCATATAGAACAGACGCAATATGAATAGTCAAATTATTAAATATTATGCAGGAGAACTCAGTAAGGAAGAACGAAAAGCCTTATTGCAGAAAGCCTTTTCCAATCAGGAATTGAAAAACGAGATGATGAATTATCAGCATTTGCAATCACTGATGAATCTTCATCCGCAAGAGAAAAACGAGCTATTAGGTAAGGAGAGCCTAAAGTGCTTTATGAAAGCACGGCAGGCGGAAAAAAGGAAAAGATTGTTTTTTTATTTTTTACGCTATGCAGCAATTGTCTTTGTGTGCGTAGTTTCCACTTGGTGGATTACTTTCTCGTTCGTCGGTACGGATATGCTTCAGTCTGTTATTGCCCAGGAATTATCGGTTCCGGCCGGACAGCGTGCGCATATCCTGCTGCCGGATGGAAGTAAAGTATGGGTCAATGCAGGTTCAACCCTTAGTTATCCATCTCTGTTTAGTGATGAACGGCGTGTAAAACTGATTGGAGAGGCATTCTTTGAGGTAGCGAAAGGAGACAAACCTTTTATTGTATCGACAGGAAAGGTAGATGTAAAAGCACTTGGAACTCAGTTTAATGTATTTAATTATCCTAAAGAGGAATTATCAGTAGCTTTACTTGAAGGTTCTGTACGCATATACCGTCCCGAATATGAGCGACAAGGGGTTATATTGAAGCCCAATCAGCAATTGACAGAGAATAATGGACGTTTTCTTATAAGTCCCATTGATAAGAATCCTATTATCTGGAAAGAAGGTCTCTATGCTTTTGATAAACAAAAACTGAAAGATATACTGAAAAAGCTGGAACTTTATTATGATGTGAAAATATTTGTCAAAGATGTTTCCATCCTTGAATATGAATATACCGGAAAGTTTCGTCAACGTGATGGCGTAATGGAAGTCTTGCGAATTATTCAAAAAATTCATCCATTCAAAATAGAACAGAAAGAAGATACGAATGAAATCATTTTATATCGTTAACCTTATTGTCGAACCTCTAAAATCAAAGAAGATATGAAAACATAAAAGAAATTTCTTAATTATGTATAACCTTAATAAAGAAAGGTCGGCAGATGCGCCAACACCTGCCAACCTCGGGTTATTAAGTAATACGTATTCCAAACCCTTTCAAAAATTCAGAAATTATTAACTTAATCGGAAACAAAGATATGAAAATAGAACCTTTGTTAGCACATCTTTTGTGCCTAAAAATACATAGTAGGACGTTAAATATTATGAAAGTAGCTGTGTTTATGATGTTTTTCTGTGTTTTCCAGTTGTTAGCCTCCAATGGCAAAGCACAGAATGCAGTAATAGAACTATTCTCTAATTCTGTGACGGTAGAAACACTATTTGCGGAGATAGAGAAACAAACGGATTATTTAGTAGTTTATAGTAGTCGTGAACTGGATGTAAAAACTAAAATCCTGTTTTCAAAGAAGAAGGCCAAAGTGAGCGAAATGTTGGACGAACTTTTGCGAAATACGAATCTGAAGTACGAGCATACTAATAATTACATCGTATTCTCCAAAAAGGTCAGTGAATCTGATGTACGACAGCAGACCGGAAGAAAAATAACAGGGACTGTGGTGGACAATAACGGAGAGGCGGTCATTGGTGCCAGTGTACACGAAAAAGGAACCACTAATGGAGTCATTACTGATATTGAGGGTAAATTTAGTCTGGAAGTAGCGGATAAAGCTTGGTTGACTATCTCTTATATCGGTTATGTAAGCCAAACCGTACCTGTGAACGGTAAAAATCATGTAATCATAAAATTGGCAGAAGATACAAAGGTATTGGATGAAGTCATTGTGATAGGTTACGGTTCGACCTCATCTAAAAAGATGGTGGCTGCTGTTACTGCCGTAAAAGGGGAAAAATTACAGGATCTTCCGTTTGCCAATGTAACTTCTGTATTACAAGGACGTGCAACGGGAGTTATTGTGCAGAATCAGGGTGGTGAACCCGGAAGTGTACCTTCAGTGTCAATTCGTGGTGGCGGCAAGCCGTTATATGTCATTGATGGAGTAATCACTACGGATGATTGGGAATTCCGGACTTTGAATCCCAATGATATAGAAAGCCTGTCGGTTTTGAAAGATGCGGCTTCGTTGGCGGTCTATGGCTCTCGGGCAGCTGATGGTATCATCATGGTCAAAACCAAGGAAGGAAGAAAAGGAAAAACTTCTATCGTATATACATTTAATGCGCAGTTTAGCCAACCGACGGTTCTGGCTGATAAAATAGATTCTTACACCTACGCTAATGCGCAAAATCAGGCGGCAATGTCCGATGGACATGGAGAATATCACACATATAGCAAAGAAGAGATGGATATTATCCGTAATCAGTCCGACCCTTTGAAATATCCCAATACAGACTGGTTTGATTTAGGGTTGAAAAACTTTGCTCCCGAGTATAGGCATTCTTTGTCAATGACGGGTAACCGTAAAGATATTAACTATTACATTTCATTGGGAACTTTTGAGCAAGGCAGTTTGTACAAGTCTGATGCACTGAACTATTCAAGATATAATTTGCGAAGTAATGTAAATACTACATTTGAAGAAATTGGTCTTAAAGTGGCGGTAAATATTAATGCTGCATACGAAAAAAAGAAATATCCTTCGTTTAGTGCCAATACCATCTGGGATCATTTAAATAATAAAAAGCCGCTGGAGTTGGCGTATAATCAGGATGGAACCTTAAGCTCTATATCCGATCATCCTTTGATGGAGATGGACGAACGTTCGGGATATGATAAGAATGACGGGTTATATGTCAATACTCAGTTTGTTGCCGACTGGGCGTTGCCTTGGGTGAAAGGCTTGTCATTCGGAACCATGTTGAATTATCGTTTAAACTCCAGTCATGTTAAGGGACTTTCAGCCCGTGCTCCTCAATATAATCAGGATGGAACGTTGGTTGTTGTGACCAAGCCGTCATTGAAAGAAGAAGCTTACTTCGGAGATTCATACAGTCTTGAGTTAAACGCAGCTTATACACAGACTTTTGCGGAGAAACATACCATAGATGCGAAAGCCGTATTTACAGTTTCCGAAAATAATGGTAGCTACTTTTGGGCTTCACGCAAAGACTATCTGTCTGCCACTGTGGATCAGTTATTTGCCGGTTCAAGTATTGGCATGCAAAATTCCGGTAACTCAGATGAAGGAGGACGTATGGGACTCGTCGGACGTTTGAAGTATGACTTTGACAGCCGGTATTATATTGAAGGAAGTTTCCGTTATGACGGGTCCGACAATTTTGCGCCGGGACACCGTTGGGGCTTCTTCCCCTCTGTGGCATTAGCTTGGGATATCACGGAAGAGCCATTCTTTAAGAATCTCAATTTGAAGAATGTAAATCTTTTGAAACTACGTGGCTCTTATGGACAAACCGGAACGGAGTCGGGCGTAAACCGATTTGGCTATTTGTCAACTTATAGTTTGGCTGAAAACGCAATTTGTATTGGCGGTAATTTGCAATCAGGTTTCAATGAAGGGGCTTTGGTCTCACCGGAACTGTTAAGTTGGTATACTCGTAATTCTTTGAATTATGGTATTGATGTCGCGTTCTTTAATCATCGCCTGAAAGGTTCTGCCGATTATTTCTTTTACGTAACCAAAGGAGGTCTGGTCAGTCCGGCAGACCGGTATGTCGTTCCGTTGGGAACCGCTCTTCCTCAAATTAAGTCGGAGAATGAGCATCGCCGGGAAGGTTTCGAAGCCTCCTTGAGATGGGATGATAAGATAGGATCTGATTTCTATTACGAAGTCGGCACGAATATGACCTACTACAATAATTTGTACGTTAAGAATCAGGGTGAAGCATTGTCTGATTTAAAAAATCCATATAAGAGAAGTACTCATCAGACAGATTACTACGGAATTATGTATATGGATAACGGACTCTATCAAACTCCGGAACAGGTTCTCGGAGTACCACGAAGACTGCAATCTTCTGCAACTAAATTGGGTGATATTGCCTACGAAGATATCAATGGCGATGGTAAAGTAGACGGGGAAGATCAGGTCCGTTGGGGTATGCCGTCGGCACCTCACTTTACTTACGGTTTTGACTTTGTTTTGGGTTACAAAGGCTTCACTTTGTCGGGGTTGCTATATGGAACAGGAAAACGTAATATGGAATTTGGAGTCACGACTAAGAAAAATGAAGCTATATGGGTGTTGAATGATTATCAACTGGATTATTGGCGTGAAGACAATAGAGATGCTACTTTTCCCAGAATCTCTTTGGAGGCGTTGCCCAATGGTTCAAACAATCAGGCTGCTTCTACTTTCTGGGTCAAGAACGCTTCATTCCTACGCTTGAAAAATTTGACGTTGGAATATGATTTTAAATATAAATTGTTGAGGAATGTCAAATGGTTGAGTACATGTAGAGCCAATATTACGGGTGCAAACTTGTTTACGATATCAAATGTCATGGATTATTTCGATCCGGAAACTACCTCAACCAATGGAGGCTATCCGGTGCAGCGTGTTTATTCTTTAGGTGTAACAATTGGATTTTAATGATTATGAAAAAGATAAATGTAATAATAGCATTATCCCTTATTCTGGGATGTTCTGCTTGCAGTGATATTTTAGATAAAGGTCCGTTGGATAAGTTTTCGGAGAATGATGTGTGGAGTAGTCCGCAACTGGCACAGGCTTTCTTGTATCCGACGCTGAATGATGCGACTGGTAAGCTGATCTGGGATGATAAATGGACGGACAATGATGTGATACAGGATGATGGTAATGCTTCGAATGTGAATAAGGAACAGATAGATCGTTATCATGATGCCGGATGGAATGTGTATGGACAAATCCGCAAATGTAATCTGGCCATTCAGAAGATGGAAGAAAATGAAACATTTATAGAACAAGACAGGAAATATCTGACAGCACAGGCAAAAATGTTGCGTGCTATGATCTATTTCACTCGTGCACGCTTGTTCGGTAAATTAATGATTGTGGATCGGGTTCTTGATGCGGAGGAGAACATGGAGCTGCCAAGAACAAATACGATTAAGGAGACTTATGATTTTATTCTTAATGATTTGCAGGAGGCAGCACCTGATTTACCTGTGTCATTATCCGGTCAACAAGGCATGCTAAGTAGGGGAGCTGCTTATGCATTGATTGCGGAAGTGGCATTGCATGGAGCTTCCTATATTGAATCGGGCCAAAATGAATATTATGCTATAGCAAAGTCAGCCAGCGAAGATCTCTTTGACTTGGGTATATATGAATTGGATAAGAATTATGAAAAGCTTTTCAATGAATTTGATTATGCGCTGAACTCAAACGAAATTATCCTGGCTCAGTGGAGACATGAAAATAATACGACTTTTGCCGGTACGTGGATGCAATATCTGGTTCCAAATATCAGCAATGATAAATTAAAGGAATTTGCCAATCCCAAACTTATCGATAGTTTTGAAGGCTGGATCGGAATGTTCCCTTCTGTAGATTTGGTCAATGAATACGAAGTGATAGATGTGGATGGAAGTGCAAAGAACTGGGATGAAAGTAGCTACTACAAAGACTATCAGCAGAATGGAGGATATGTATCAAAGGCGATATACCGGAATAGAGATAATCGTTTTTATGCCACTGTTGTACAAGACTCTTCCAGATACTTTAATAGTCTGGTGACGATGCGTGAAAAAGGTAACTTGCATTGGGACAGTAAAACCGGCAGTGACTGGGGAACTGCATTGACAGGATATATCTATCGTAAGGGGGTATACACTGGTAGGAATTTGTGGAACTCAGACCCGACTTACTATCATCAGATCGTTATGCGTCTGGGACGTTCATACTTAAACTATGCTGAAGTGATGTTACGACTGAATGATATAGAAACAGCCATTGAATATGTCAATAAAACTCGTACAATTCATGGCGGTTTGCCGGCTCTTTCCAAAGGTTTGTCTTTGAGTGAAGCTTGGAAGGCGTATAAACGCGAACGCCGGGTAGAATTGGTGCATGAGGGTGACCGCTATTGGAGTCTGTTGAGATGGGGAAAAGCGGATGGTAAAGAAACAGTATCCGAACTGAATAAAACCCATCATTCAATTAGCATTTCGGAAGATGGAAAAACATTCAAGATTATTCCTCTACCTTATCAGACTGCATTTAATGAACGCGTATTTACAAAGAAAAGATATTTATATCCTGTTCCGGAAGGTGAAAGAGTAAATAATCCGTCATTAGACCAGAATGAGGGATGGTAATTTCAAATACAACAAAAAAAGTAAAGTTATGAAAACATTGTATCGCTATTTAGCATTGGCATTACTGATCGTATTAAATACTTCTTGTCTTAAGTCAGGTTTGGATGAACTTGAAACCTATGATCAAAATGATATTACCAATATTCGATTTGAATACAGATGGTGGGATGAAACTGCTCAAAGACTTCGTGTAATAGAGATGGCAGTGACGAAAACGATTGATACGAAAGCAAAAAAAGTAGAATGTTCTATCAAAGTTCCCGATGCAACCAGTGCCTTTACGGCAGATATCAGAGATCGAGTTTCTTTGAGCGCTTTGTCCGTGAATGTAGATGTGTCTACGGCAGCACGTGTCAGCCCGATTGGAGATTCTCCTGCAATGGGTACTTTCCCGGCAGATTTCTCCGCTAAGAAATTCGTTTATAGGGTGATGGCTGGAGATGGTGGCAAAGCTGACTGGACGATTGAAATTAAAGACTTCGATAAGTAAAAACTTTCAGATTGTTTTGTAGATTGATTATTTCGAACAGAAAAGAAGAATGAATAGCTTTTTGTTTGTTCGGAATAATTGATCTATGAAAAACAGGATGATAATGGTAACTTCTAAAAATATTGATTAATGAAAAAAGAAATATTACTTGTTTTATACTCTCTGATCATTGGAACTGCATCTGCACAATATCAAATTGATTTAAGTAAGGTGACTCCTCCCTCTGTCAGTTTTCTGCAACTGGGGAATGCCGGTCCCGCCGGAAAAGAAATTCGTGTCAACAATTTATATATGGAAGAAGGAGGCGTTCCGCAGTTACCGGTAATGGGAGAATTTCATTATAGTCGCATGGATTCAAGGTATTGGCGAGATGCACTGCTGAAAATGAAGGCATCTGGAGTGAATATCGTAGCTACCTATTGCCTTTGGTCCTTACATGAGGAATTTGAAGGAGAATTGTCGTGGGAAGGCAATTTGAACCTTCGCCGTTTTATAGAGATTTGCAAAGAACTGGGGATGAAAGTGCATCTGCGTCTCGGCCCTTATTGCAATGCAGAGATCAGAAATGGTGCGTTGCCCGACTGGATTATAAATAATAAAAACCTCAAGACGCGTTCAAATGATCCTTTGTATCTTGAATATTCCCGCCGATGGTATCAGGCCGTATATGACCAAGTAAAGGGATTGTTTTATAAGGATGGAGGACCTATTATGGGCCTTCAGTTAGAAAATGAATATGTACGGAAGGGGATGATTGTTTCCCATCTTCTAAATTTAAAAAGGATGGCTGTCGAAATAGGGTTTGATGTACCGATTTATTCGATGACTCACTGGATGGACAGCGAATACCCGAAGGGAGAAATAGTTCCTTATGCCGGTTTTTATATTGAAGCTCCTTGGACGACTTCCGGAAAAAAAGAGATCCCTACATCCAATTTTGAATATTTTACTTATAACCGACTTTCAGATAACATAGGCACAGAC
>PPYE01208642.1_pt1 | contig 10488 bp, 8 predicted proteins | sample 1559881 | NCBI WGS metagenome assembly PPYE01 (sample SAMN08240022, study PRJNA423297) | Human gut metagenome, whole genome shotgun sequencing project.
GTCAGGGACTGGCCGACGTTGACGTAGCGGTGGATGGAGACGGCGCCCTCACGGCCGGTGGCGATGGCGTCGATGGTGTACATGGGTCCGGTGGCGCAGTCGCCGCCGACGAAGATGTCGGGCTCGGCGGTCTGGAAGGTCAGCTTGTCGCAGTCGATGAGCCTGCCGTCCGGGGTCTCAGCCTTGGTGCCGGCGAGGACGCTGCCGTAGTCGGAGCGCTGGCCGATGGCCACGAGGACGTTGGAGCACTTGACGGTGACGGTGTCGTTCTCGTCGTACTTCGGCGCGAACTTGCCGCTCGCGTCGCGCACGCTGGTGCAGCGCATGAACTCGACGCCGGTGACCTTGCCGTTCTTGCCGATGATGCGCTTCGGGCCCCAGCAGTTGTTGATGACGACGCCGTCGGCTATGCCGGCGTTCTTCTCGTCGGGAACGGTGGGCATCTCCTCATCCTTCTCGAGGCAGTAGATGCTGACGCTGCCCTCGCCGAGGCGGACCGCGGTGCGGGCCACGTCGATGGCCGCGTTGCCGCCGCCGATGACGATGGTGTCGCCCTTGAGCTCGGTGAGCTCGCCGCGGTTGACGGCGCGCAGGAGGTCGAGGCCGCCGGTGACGCCCTTGAGGTCCTCGCCCTCTATGCCGAGCTTGGACGCGGTCTGGAGGCCGACCGCGACGTAGAAGGCCTTGTAGCCCTCTTCACGCAGCTGCTGGATGGTAATGTCCTTGCCGACCTCGACGCCGCAGCGGAACTCCACGCCCATCTCGCGCAGGACGTCTATTTCGGAGTTCACGGTGGCCTTGTCGACGCGGAAGTTGGGGATGCCGTTCACCAGCATGCCGCCGGGGGCGGCTTCCTTCTCGAACACGGTGGGCTTGTAGCCCTCGATGGCGAGGAAGTAGGCGCAGCTCATGCCGGCGGGGCCCGCGCCGATGATGGCTATCTTCTGCTCGAAGGGGGCCATGGTGCAGGAGTTCATGGGCGGGATGTAGCGGTGCTCGTCCTTCATGTCCTGCTCGGCGATGAACTTCTTGATTTCGTCTATGGACAGCGGCTCGTCGACGCTGCCGCGGGTGCAGGCGTCCTCGCAGTACTTGCGGCAGATGGAGCCGCAGACCGCCGGGAACGGGTTATCCTTCTTTATGAGCTTGAGAGCGTCCTTATAGCGGCCCTCGCTGGCCATCTTTATGTAGCCCTGGATGGCGATGTGCGCCGGGCAGGCCACCTTGCAGGGGGCGGTGCCGGTCGGGTAGGTCTGGATGGAGCCGATGTTGTCGCGGTAGTTCTTGTCCCAGTGGTCCTCGCCCCACTTGGTGTCGTCGGGCAGCTCGTGGCGCGGGTACTCGATGGGGCCGGAGCTGGTGCAGAGCTTCTGGCCCAGGCGAACGGCGCCGGAGGGGCAGGTCTCCACGCACTTGCCGCAGGCGACGCACTTCTCGGGGTCGCTCTCGGCCACGTAGGCGCTGCGGGAGAGGTTCGGCGTGTTGAAGAGCTGGCTGGTGCGCAGGGCGTTGCAGACGCCGACGGCGCAGTTGCAGATGCCGAAGATCTTGTTCTCGCCGTCTATATTGGTGACCTGGTGGACATAGCCGCGGTCCTCGGCCTTCTGGAGTATCTCCATGGCCTCTTCATAGGTGATGTCGTGGCCCTTGCCGGTCTCACGGCAGTAGTCGGCGAAGTCGCCGACGCCGATGCACCACTCGGCCTCGATGTCGCCGGAGCCCTCGTCGCGGATGCGCTGCTGCTTGCGGCAGCTGCACACGGCCACGCCGATGTGGCCCTCGTACTTCTTCAGCCAGTGGGAGAGGCGCTCGATGTCCAGCGCCTCGCAGTCGGCGGGGATGGCCTTTTCAACGGGGACGACGTGCATGCCGATGCCGGCGCCGCCGGGGGGCACCATCTCGGTCACGCCCGCGAGGGGCAGGAAGGCCATGCGCTCAAAGAAGTTCGCGATGACGGGCTGCTCGTCGCACATGTTGGGGTGGATGACCATGAGCTCGGCGCTGCCGGGGACGAACATGTCCAGCACCCAGCGCTTCTCGTGGTTGGGGTTCTTGCCGTCGAGATTCTCCCAGTGGTACTCGACTAGGCCGGTGTCGCACAGGACCTCCAGCGCCTTCTCGAGCCTCGCGGTCTCCATCTTGCTGCGCTTCTGGATGACCTCGAAGGTGACGGGCTTGCGCTTTTTGAGCACGAGCGCAACGTCCAGCGCGTCGGCCGTGGCGCTCATGCCGAACTTCTTCTCCGCGATCTGCATCGCAGCGTCCACGCCCCAGTATTCCGGCGCGTTGGTGTCGATCTTGTCGACGCCGAGCATTACCGTGGCGCGGTCGGTGATCTCCTTACATAGTTTGAAAATTTTCTCGTCTCTGGTCATTGTGCGGCATTCCCCTTTCATATTTGGCATGCATATGACGAAACTCATTGTGACCACTTTACGATAGTACGACTATTTTAGCATGATGCTAATTTTCTGTCAATATAAAGCGGGGAATATTGGCCCAGATGCTGCAAAAAAAATAATGCTTCACATGAGCGGGCGAAAGGCTTATAATATTAATAAATGGTCACGCAAGGAGACACCGATGAATTTCGACAAGATAAAGGCGCCTACTGTGCGCGAGAGCTTTGTCCGCGAGCTGGAGAACAAGATACTCTCCGGCGAGCTCAAGCCCGGGGACAAGCTGCCCCCGGCCAAGGAGCTGTGCGAGCTCATGGGCGTGAGCCTGACGGTGGTGAACGCGGGCATGAGCGAGCTTGCCAACAACGGCTTTGTGGAGACTATCCCCCGCCGCGGGACCTACATCGCGGACTACAAGAAAAAAGGCAACGCGGGCACGCTGTCCGCCATCATGCGCTATAACGGCGGCAAGCTCTCCAGCAAGGAGATCCGCTCGCTGTGCGAGACGCGCATGGCGCTGGACCTGCTCGTGGCCCGGCTGGTGGTGGAGCGCGCGACGGATGCCGAGTTGCATGAGCTCGAGCCTCTGCTCGACGAGCTGCGCGCCGAGCGCGACCTGGAGCGCTGCTGCGAGCTGGTGACGGAGTTTTATCACCGCCTCGCGGAGATCAGCGGCAACATCTTCCTCTCCCTGCTCTATAACTCCACCTTCGAGCCGCAGAAGGGCATATACGTCCTCTTCTGCGAGAAAAACGGCACCGCGCCCGTGGTCGAACACGCCGTGGAGGTCTATGAGAGCCTCCTCGCCCGCGACGTAAAGCGCGCGCAAAACGACATGTTCGAGGCCGTGCGCTCCGCTATAATCGGCGACAACGCCATCATCTGAGCACATATCTGTTACAGAGCGGGCAGCTTGAGGCTGTCCGCTTTTCTTCTTGACAAATATGCTCTACACTTGTAGAATATACTTAGACTCTACAATTGTAGAAGGAGGACCGGCCATGAACACTGACAAGAACCGGCTGCCGGACGGCGAGCTGGAGGTAATGCAGGCGCTCTGGGACTGTGAGGTCCCGGCGTCGCGGGCGGACATAGAGGCCCGGCTGCACGCGGCAAAGCCCATGGCGGCGACGACGCTGCTGACCTTTCTCTCCCGGCTGGCGGAGCGGGGCTATGTGAAGGCCGAGAGATCGGGCCGCAGCGCCATGTACACGCCGCTCGTGAGCCGCGAGGCGTATCTCGCGGGCCAGAGCCGCCGCTTTCTCGACAAGCTCTGCGGCGGGAAGCTCTCCGTCCTCGCCGCCGCGCTCTGCGACAGCGGGCTGAGCCGCGACGAGATAGAGGAGCTGCGCGGTCTGCTTGAGAGGGATGAGCTGTGATGGAAGGCATATTTCAGCGCAGCATAGTCGCCGCCATCTTTGCCCTGGCCATAGGCTGGGCCTCGGCGGAAAGGCTCCGCAAAGAATTTGAAGGCTCGGGAAAGGACGGGCGCAGGCTCTACTCCTCCTTTTCATATTACGCCGCGCTGCCGCTCTTTCTGCTCATATACGCCTCGGCGGTGCTCATCGCGTTGCGAGATACGGCCCAAAACATGCTGCTGAGCATGTTTTTCTACGTTTTTCTCACGCTCTCGGTCTACTATATAGTCCTCGCTCCGCTGATCCCCCGGCTGAGGCGGCACATCAGCGCCTGGGCCTGCGCCGCGCTCTGGCTGCTGCCAAATCTGCTGTATATCACCATGACCGATTATATGTACCTCTCGGAGCCGCTCTTTGTCCTCGAGCTCAAGGGCGAGCTCGCCATGACGCTGTTCTATGTCTGGTTCGCGGGGTTTGTGCTCGTCATGGCTTGGAAGATATGCGAGCACCTCTCCTTCCGCCGCCGCGTACTCAGAAACGCGGAGGAGGTAAAAAGCGAGCTCTGGGAGGAGGTCTTCCGGCACATCTGCGGCCTCAAGGCAAAGCTGCCGCCGCTCATGCGCTCGCATGATGTCACAACTCCGCTCTCAGTGGGGCTCTCGAGGGGCAAAATGGTCGTTCTGCTGCCCGTCAGGAGCTACACAGACGAGGAGCTCCGGCTGGTGCTCACGCACGAGGCGATACACATAGCGCGCAGTGACTCCTACTCCAAGTTCGCGCTGGTCAGCATAGCCGCGCTCTGCTGGTTCAATCCGCTGGTCTGGCTGGCGATGCGCAAGAGCGCCGAGGACATAGAGCTCTCCTGCGACGAGTCCGTCACCTTCGGCGCGGGCGCGGACGAGAGGCGGCGCTACGCTGACCTCATACTCAGCTCCGCGGGCGACGGGCGGGGCTTCACAACCTGCCTCTCGGCCAAGGCGTCCTCGCTCCGCTACCGGCTCAAGAACGTCATGCAGCCCGCGATGAAGAGCTCCGGCGCGCTGGTGATAGGCATCGCGACCTTCCTGCTCATCCTCATATGCGGGCAGGTGGCCCTGGCCTACGGCGGCGGCACGGGTGAGGAGCTGATCTTCAACTCCGACGACCCGGCGCGCTATGTTGTCGACGAGAGCGAGTGCACCGACCCGGAGGGGCTGAAAGCCTACATCGCCGCCCTCGAGCTGCGAGAGCTCACCAGCGGCTACGACTTCGACTACGGCCCCGACATACAGCACAGGGGCATGCTCTTTGACACTCCTAACGGTCAGCTCTATATCGGTTTCTTTGACAACATCCTCGAATATCTCGGCCCCGGCAGCCATCGAATCGTCTACTACTACCTCCCCAAAGGCACGGACTGGGCGAGGCTCGACTCCTTTTTCGACGACAGCACAGCGGGCGACGAGGCATAATGCATTATGTAAACCATTTGGAGGGTGAGCGATGGACAGCGCCATGATACAGCGCATAATCATAGCTGCGATGTTCGGCCTTGTTCTGGGTCTGATATCGTATTGGAGCATACGGCTGGGGCTTCGCGGCAGGGAAAAGGACGGGCGGAAGGTGTATGCTTCCTTCTCCTACTACGGCGCGCTGCCCTTCGTTCTGCTCATCTTAGGCGCAATATCACGACTGATGCTGGGGGACGAGGCGGACCCGATGCTGTTCACCAGCCTCTTCTCCGTAGCCGTGTCGCTGACGGTTTACTACGTGCTCCTCGCGCTGCTGATGCCCTGGCTGCGGCGGCGCATCAGTTCCTGGGCCTGCGGCGCGCTATGGCTGGTGCCTAACGTGCTGTACATTCTGGCACGAGACAACATGCGGCTGCCGGCCCCGCTGCTGGTTATCAAGACGAGCGAGGGGCTGATGTCGGCGCTGCTGGGCGTATGGTTCGCGGGCTTTCTGCTCATCATGGCATGGAAAACGGCGGAGCATCTGCTATTTCGCCGCCGAGTGCTGAAAAACGCCGAAAAGCTCAAAGTCCCGCTCTGGGATGAGGTATTCGGGCAGGTCTGTCCGAACAGGAACCGGCCGCCGCTCTATCGCTCGAGAGAAGCAGCGACGCCGCTGACGATCGGACTCCTTGCCGGCGCGAGGGTTGTCGTGCTGCCGGTGCGGGACTATACAGACGAGGAGCTTCGTCTGGTGCTCACGCACGAGGCTGTGCACATCGCGCGCTTTGACGCGGTCTCCAAGCTGGGGCTGGTGAGCATGGCCGCGTTCTGCTGGTTCAACCCGCTGGTCTGGCTGGCCATACGCCGCAGCGCGGAGGACATAGAGCTCAGCTGCGACGAGGCCGTGACCCTGGGCGCCGGCGAAGCGGAGCGGCGGCGCTACGCCGACCTCATACTCAGCTCCGCCGGCGATGAGCGAGGCTTCACCACCTGTCTCTCGGCCAGAGCCTCCTCCCTGCGCTACCGGCTCCGTCAGGTAATGAAGCCCGCCGCAAAGCGCTCCGGCGCTCTGCTCATAGGGCTTGCGGCTTTTTTCCTCATCCTCGGCTGCGGGCATATAGCCTTTGCCTACGGAGGCGGCACGGGGGAAGAGCTCATATTTGACGGCCTGGACACGTCGCTTTATACGATCAGCGACGGCTCGTGCACCGACCCGGAGGGCCTCAAGGACTACGTCGCCTCTCTGGAGCTCATGGAGCTCAACGGCAAATACGACTTAGACCCCGACGGAGTTCGACACAGGCTCATCGTCTTCGACGCGCCGGGCGATCAGGGCAAGCAGATATCTGTGGACTTTTACGACAACATAGTCGAGTTCCGGCCCTTGTTCATCAAATTGGACCACTGGGCCGAATACTACTACCTCCCCGCGGGCACGGACTGGGAACTGCTTGACTCCTTCTTCGAGTCCTGATCCGCCGGGCGGAGGGCGGAAAACTGTCGTAAGCATAAGTGGCATATCCAGCTTCATATAATTCACCACGACAAGCCGGGAGTGGTGAAAATGAAGACTGACATCGAGGAGCGGGCTGTCAAGCTCGCGGAGTACATTACCGAAAACCGCGCCACCGTCCGAGCCGCCGCCAAAGCTTTCGGCGTCTCCAAGTCAACCGTACACAAGGACATAACCGAGCGGCTGGAGGGCATCAGCCAGGACCTCTACAACGACGTCCGCAAGCTGCTCGACCAGAACAAGTCCGAGCGGCACATCCGGGGCGGCATGGCTACGCGCAAGAAATACAAGGGCATATGAAAAAGGCGGGGTCTCCGATTTGGAGACCCCGTCAGGCTTTTTCCGACGCCTCGCGCAGCGCCTCATACCACTCGTCCGGCACGTTCAGCGCGCCGCGGCCGGTGCCGAGGCGGATGTCCGGCTTGTTCTCGCCGTGGAAGTCGCTGCCCCCGCTCGGCAGCAGGCCGTATTTCTCCGCCGCCGCGTCCGCCGTGCGCTCGTCCGCGGCGTCGTAGAGCGGGTAGCGTGTCTCGATAGCCAGCAGGCCGCGCTTCACCGCGCGCGGCAGAAAGCGCTCCAGCCCCGCGGCGTCCAGTTTGAGCAGCGGGTGCGCCAGCACCGGCACCGCGCCGATACCGCGCAGCAGAGTTATGGCCTCAAAGGCGTCCGTGCGCTCCGGCGGCACGTAAAAACCCGCGCCGGGGGCCAGCAGCGTCTTGAACGCCTCGGTGATGGAGCTCACATAGCCCAGGCGCATCAGCTCCGCGGCAAAGTGCGCGCGGTTTATCGCCGCGTCCGGGTGCGCCGCCCTTATATCCGACAGATGCACCGGATACCCTGCGGCGTTCAGCCTCCGCTCCAGCGCGAGATTGCTCTCCGCCTTGCTGCGGCGCATCCGCTCCGTGAGCGCCCGGACAGCGCCGTAACCGCTCTCGGGCACAAAGAGGCCCACGATGTGCAGCTCGGCGTCCTCGAACACCGTTGTGATCTCAGTCCCCGGCACGGCGGCGGTGCGTTTGCCCTCCGCGGCGCGCAGAAAGCGCGGCAGGCCGTCCACGTCGTTGTGGTCGCAGAGCGCCACGGCGGTGAGGCCCAGGGCCTCGGCGGCGGAGACTATCTCCTCCGGCGTGCAGGTGCCGTCCGAAAAGGTGGAATGTGTGTGCAGGTCGCAGCTCATGGGCTCCCCCCTATTTTCCGTATATGCGCAGGCTCACACGCAGCCGGCCCTTGCGCGTCTCGCCCAGCGCGCCCTCGAAGCGAAAGCGCCCCAGGCCGCGCACGGACACCATGTCGCCCTCCTCGGGCCGCGAGGAGGCGGAGTGCGCCGGCAGGCCGTTCACGAACACGCGCTCGGCCTCGAAGAGCCTGGCGCTCTCGGCGCGGGAGAGGTTGAACGCCGCGGAGACCAGCGCGTCCAGTCGCTCCGACGCGGCGGTCAGCCTCGTCTCCTCCGGCGGGGCGGTGACGCTCTCGGGCAGGCTCTCCGCGCGCCTGACGCGGACGTTGGTGCGGCGCACCTGCGTGAGGCCGTCCTCGATGTGGCCCGCCACGCTCTCAAGGCAGAACACATACGCCCGGCCCTCCGCGAGCACGATGTCGCCAAGTACGCTCCGGCGCAGGCCGAGGCCCATGAGCGAGCCGAGGTAGTCCCGGTGCGTCAGCTCCTCGGCAAATTTCGGCGCGGCGGGCGCTATCTCGAGGCAGCAGATGGGCGCGCGCTCCCCGCCGAACACGGCCGCACGGCGTTCCGCCTCGGAGTAGCCTCCGTCGAGCGTATACGGCTCGGCAAGGCGCATTCGGCCGAGCTCCGCCTGCTCGCCGGGCGTGAGAAACTCCGAGAACGTGCATATCCCGCGGTCATATGCGCGGCGCGAGAGCTCGGCAAGGCGCTTTTTTGTCAGTTCCAGTTCGTTATCCAAGCTGTATGCTCCTCTCCCCCGCTCCCAAGTCATGCCGCGCCGGGGACGGGCGTAGGCTTTACGGGAGGCGAGGCTTTTGCAGGCTTTCATATCCGCCGCGTCGGCGGCGCTCTGGGGCGCGCCCATGGCGGCGCTGCTCGCGGGCGCGGGCATATTCCTGAGCGTCCGCTGCGGCTTTGTGCAGCTCCGGCACTTTCCGGAGGCGATGCGCCGGACGCTGGGCGGCGTTTTCTCGCGCGAGGGCGCGGCGAAGGGCGCGGTGACGCCCGTGCAGGCCGTCTGCGCCGCGCTGGCGGGCACGGTCGGCACCGGGAACATCACGGGAGTGGCTCTTGCGATAGCCCTCGGCGGGCCGGGCACGCTCTTCTGGCTCTGGCTGACGGCCATACTCGGTATGGCCACCAAGTTTGCCGAGGTCACGCTCGCCGTGCGCTTCCGCGAGCGCGGAGAGGACGGCCAGTGGCTCGGCGGGCCGATGTACACCATCAAGAACGGCCTCGGCGCGCGGTTCATGCCGCTGGCCAGGGCCTTTGCCCTCTTCGGGACTCTGGCGGCCTTCGGCATGGGCAGCGCCGTGCAGGGCGCGGAGATATCCGGCGCGGCGCGCACGCTGGCGATGGAGCTGCTGCCCGGTCTGCCGGCCGAGCGGCGCATATTTGCCGTTGCGGCCGGGGCGCTGGTGGCGCTCTTTGCGCTCTATGTTCTCTCCGGCGGCATGAGTCGGCTGGGGCGCGTCTGCGAGGCACTGGTGCCGCTCATGGGGCTCATCTATATCCTCGCCTGCCTCGCCGTCATCGCGGCGAACGCGGGGAGGCTACCCGGTGTGCTGCGGGATATCCTCGTCAGCGCCTTCAGGCCCGAGGCGGTCTGCGGCGGCATAGGGCTGCGCGCGTGCATCGGCTGGGGCGTGCGCCGCGGCGTGTTCTCAAACGAGGCAGGGCTCGGCTCCGCGCCCATAGCCCACGCCTCCAGCAGCGAGACCGACCCGGTGAGGCAGGGCTTTTTCGGCATATTTGAGGTATTTGCCGACACCATCATCGTATGCACGCTGACGGGCCTCGCGATACTCTGCTCCGGCGCCGCCATACCCTACGGCACTCCGGCCACGCTCTCGCTGTGCGTCTCGGCCTTTGCGGGCGTGTTCGGCGGGGCGGGCGCGGCGGCGATTCTCTCCGCGTGCATGCTGCTCTTTTCGCTCTCGTCGCTGCTGGGCTGGGGCATGTACGGGCAGCGCTGCTGCGGTTTTCTGCTCAGCGGGCGCTCGGCGCGGGGCTTTGTGCTGCTCTACACCCTCTCCGCCGTGCTGGGCGCGGCAGGGGCGCGGAGCATGATCTGGGAGATTGCCGATCTGCTCAACGCCCTAATGGCTCTGCCAAACCTCATCTCGCTCTTTCTGCTCTCCGGCGAGGCCGCGAGGCTCACTCGGGGATATTTCGCTCAGAGGCAGAGGGAATAGATCTCGCGCACCTCTTCCAGGCCGAGGGGTAAGACGCTCGGGAAGGTCTTTTTCCCGTCGTCCGTGCAGCGGCGGCTCATATACTCCGCGTCCTCCGCCGTGAGCCCGAAGTCCGAAAGGCGCTCAGGCATCCCTAGACTGCGGAAATACTCGCGCGTGGCCTCTATGCCGCCCTCAACGGTGCGCTCGCTCCAGATCTTCTCCGCGTAGCGCTCCAGCCGCTCCGTGAACAGGCCGCGGCGGGCGAAGAACTCCAGATACGCCGGCCACACCACGGCCAGCCCCGCGCCGTGGGCGATGCGGTCGTCCAGCGCGCTCATCTCGTGCTCGAGTTTGTGCGCCCAGAGCCCGCAGGCCCGGCCCGCACCCGTCAGCCCGTTGTGCGAGAGGCTGCCCGCCAGCATCAGCGT
>PPYE01208643.1_pt1 | contig 10487 bp, 8 predicted proteins | sample 1559881 | NCBI WGS metagenome assembly PPYE01 (sample SAMN08240022, study PRJNA423297) | Human gut metagenome, whole genome shotgun sequencing project.
ATATAATACATCCTTTTATCTGCTTCTCGCATCGTCCCACCATTCTCGAACTTCTCATCTTGTGGTACAAACCCGTGTTCGTTGGTAATTGAATAGCTCTCTAATGGAAGGTTGTCCCTATTCTTTTCGCCAGCGGGAAAAGTAATATCTGAGAACTTACGCTGTTCCCAAGCGTCTGAGAATCCTTTGAAGCGAATTGCGGGAGCATCTGATTTTTTCGTCATTCTGCACTACCTCCCAGCAATTTCTTCAACTCATTAAGTCCCAGCATATCATACTCATTACCCTCAAGGTCATCGATCATTCCCGAAAGCGTTGCTTCGGTTTCGCTGATCTGCTGTTCGACCTCGAAGAAAGTTGTAGCATACTTGTTTTGAAGGGCTTGAATTTTGCTCACCAAGCTGTCGATTACGGTATCAGGCAGTTTGTGAATGCTCTCAATGAGAGGAGCAATCCACTTCTTTTCAAGCAAATCCAAAGCCTGCTCATCGCTCAGACTTTCAATCGTATCCTTTGTTTTTGCCTGCAACGCAGCACTCTTTGCCTTGATCTCCGCCTTGATTTCTTTCTCGCTCTTGACCAAAGACTCTACCTTTTCTAAGAGTGTACGAAGCGCAACGCTTTCAGGAGAACGGTCTTTCTTCAGTTCCTTAATCTTTTTGGATACTTCTTTCGGAACGAAAGCATCGCCTTCCTCGGTGAGAACATCGTTGCAGCTCTCTTTATCCTCCTCTGTCATTTCATCAAGGATAGACTCATACTCAGAAGGGATTTCCGCCAAACGGCTTTCCAAACCGTGAAGCTCGTCCGTTTCTGTGGAGAGCAAAGTCACCTGTACCAAGTCGAACGGGATAATATGACCTACCCAGCCCTCTTGAACTTCCTGGTCTTTACCGTCCTTTTTCTTGATGACAAGGTTCGGATCGACCTTCTTTGTTGCAGCAAAGCCTTCGGTTTGCAACATTTCGAGGTCGATGGAAATACCTGTCCAATCGTCGTCAAGAAGCTGGAACGCCGCATATTTGTCGATAAGTGGAATTTCTTTCAATCGATCGAAAATATCAGCACTCAGAACGGTTTCAGCCTTAGAGATTTCGATGCTTCCCATCCGGTCGATAAGTTCTTCTTTCAGGAATGCCGGGAAAGTGGAAAAGGCGGCGTTAAAAGCATTCTCAAATCCGACCACATCAGGGTGGCTCTTGATGGCACTCTTAATATCAGGGGTAGACACATTCACATAAGGAATGCCACTCTCGGTAAACAACGCCTTTTTCAGCGCAGAGAACGCCGTCCAGAATTCGCTCATCTCGTCAATTTCTGCTGTCGGGATACCGCCAAACATAGACGCATAGACATCCCAATGCTCGGCAGCTTCAGAGGAATCAACATAGCGAGGAATGTTCAAGTTATAATCATTGCTGCGAATTTCTTCACGACTGACGACTCGTGAAAACTTCGGAATGCTTTCACGCTTAATAAAGGTATCTGCTATGCGTTTAATGTCAGACGCACGGAGCTTGTTATTTTTACCCTCTTTGATAAAGCCCTTGGATGCATCGATGATAAGGACATCGGTATTCTCACGCTTTTGGCGCAGCACCATAATGATGGTGGGTATTCCTGTCCCGAAGAAGATATTTGCAGGCAGTCCGATAATGGCGTCGATATGGTTATTCTCGATCAGATTCTTTCTGATTTCACCTTCCTCACCGCCACGGAATAGTACGCCGTGGGGAAGAACGATTGTCATAATGCCGTCCGGCTTGATATGGAACAGATCGTGAAGCAGGAAAGCATAGTCGGCTTTTCCTTTGGGAGCAAGTCCAAAACGAGCATAACGAGGATCACCCTCTTTGTTGGACGGGTCCCAAGCCTGCGAATACGGCGGATTGGACACGACCGCATCCACATAGAGAGGATTATAGGTATTTACCGGATCATTTTCGTCAAAGTACGGCCAATCCTCCTCAAGAGTATCGCCGTTACGAGTGACGATATTATCCGGTTTGATGCCACGCATAACCAAATTCATCCGGGTCAGGTTGTAGGTGTTCTCCTTCAACTCCTGAGCGAAGTATTTGATGTTGTTGTCATCGGTCATATACTTGGCAACGCTCTGACCAATATTGATAAGCAACGATCCCGAACCGCTTGTCGGGTCGTAAATCTTGATTTCGCTTTTGCCCTTCAAGTGGCTTGCAACGATTTCAGACATCAGCAGAGATACCTCGTGCGGGGTGTAGAACTCACCTGCTTTCTTTCCAGCATTTGCTGCAAAGTTACTGATAAGATATTCGTAGATAAAGCCGAGAACATCGTAGTCCTGCTTGCCGTCCATAGGAATATCCTTTATCAGCGTCAGAAGCCCGCTGATCGCTTTTGTTTGTGAACCGGAGCTATCGCCAAGTTTGGAAAGACCCGTTTGCAAAGTGTCAAATACTTTATCAAACACCTTCTTGTGCGTGTTGGAAATCAGCCGGCTGAACGCAGAGAGTGCATCACGGACATTTGAAACATCAAAGTCCTTCCCCATAGAGAGCCAAGTAGAAAAGAGGTCTTTATAGGCAATAAAGTAGCCGATATTCTCTTGAACCCACTTAACCGTTTCGTCATCTTCTTCTGATACGGTTTTCAGAAGTTCGTCGTCATAGTCATTTTCCTTCAAGAATTTGATTTCTTTATCAGATAGATACTTGTAAAAGATAAAGCCAAGTATGTAATCCTTATATTCATTCGCTTCGATTTTGGAACGCATTTGGTTTGCGGAAGCCCATATTTTCTGAGCAAGCTGTTGCTTATTCATCCTGTGAACCCATCCTTTTTCATTTTCTAAGGGAGATATACTACCCCACTGCTATGATACAACAATTAGTGTCCCATAAAACGGACTCACTTCTCGTCGGGAACAAACTCCATAATGTCATCGGTCGTGCAATTCAAAGCTGAGCAGATTTTCCCCAACACTTCAGTGCTTACATTTTCATCACGACTGAGCTTATTGATTGCGTATTTAGTGAGTCCAGCAGCTTCCTGCAAATCTCTTTTCTTCATATCTCGATCAAGCAGAATGTGCCAAAGTTTTTTATAGCTTACAGCCATCGTATCATTCCTTTCTCTCAACCTGCGAGTAAGTGCTAAAACACAACTTATATTATAGCACATAATCCCGAAATATCAACCATAAATCCCGATATTTCAAACTTAGTTCCTGATTTTCATACCTACTCAAACTCTCCTGCAACCGAATAGCTTGGGAACAGCGTAAGTTCTCAGAATTGGTACAAATAGAACGAGGAGGTTCACCAAGACCGATTGACGATTTCATAACGGATGCACCAAATGGGTTGAACTGGATTAAGATTGGTGATGCTCCAACACAAGGAAATTACATAACCAAAACCGCTGAGAAAATCCGACCTGAAGGACTGTCTAAAACGAGAGAAGTTCATCCGGGTGACTTAATTCTTTCCAACTCTATGAGTTTCGGAAAGCCCTATATAATGGGCATAGATGGCTGTATTCACGACGGCTGGTTGCTCATAAGAAACACCTATGGAGTCTTTGACTTAACTTTCCTTTGTCATCTACTTGGTACACCACAAATGCTTAGCCAGTACAGGTCACTTGCTGCTGGCAGCACAGTAAATAACCTTAATAAAGAACTTGTGGGAAACACAGTTGTAACTATTCCAAGTATAACCGAGCAGCGAGTTTTGGGCGATTACTTGGAGCAACTCGACAACCTTATCATCCTTCATCAGCGTAAAGGAAAAGCAGCCGTCACCGGCTGCTCCAATGATGCAAATAACTCAAAAGGTGTTTATTGTAAAGCACGGGATTTCGGATATAAATGTTACAAAAAAGTCAAATCTCAACAGATTCGATGCTTAATTGCAGTGTTCATCTTCTTCGTATAGGTTAATGATTGTTTTTCCGTGCGCTTTTGCATAGTCAAAGGCAAGCCCGGTGCCGCTTTTGGGCTGATAGCTTGTTATTGCTTTTTTCGACTCTTTTCGACTCGCCGGAAGGTATTCGTTATTATAGTAAAAGACGCAAAAGTCACTTGCCCGAATCATAACTTGATTGCGTTCCACATAAGCAGCTTTCCCGGCAGCAGCAACTCCGTCAGGGCAAATACTGTCCTCGTATCCATCTAATAGGAACTGCATCGTATAAGCGTCTGCATCAGGATAATCCGTCCGATAGTGTATTCTGCGAATTTGGGGGTAAACTTCTCTTAGTTCTGAAACCACCTTGTAGCAGAGGGTATTAAACTCGGAATGATCTCCAAACAAAAAGATTGCTACGCCCTGCTCAAGCAGATAGCAAATACTGTCCCGCAATCGACTTGCAAGCTCCTTCTTATGCTTAATTTTCCTATGCCCGATAAAACAACAGGTCATACAAACACCACCAAGAAAAACAGTAGAGCAAATGAGTATATTATTGTTCATCTGCACTAATTATTATATTTTTGCTCTATATATAAGTCAATAGCTTCACATCGAGAACAGAAAGCAAGTGGAGAATAACATATAATTATTATGGATTCGAGGTGGAGCAAATGGGCAAAGAAATTGACTTCAAAAATAGAGATAGATTTATTCAACTGGGAATCACAATTTCAGTTCTTCGTAAAATGCGAGGAATGTCGCAGGAGCAGCTTGCGGCAGAGGCAATGATGAGTCGTTCGCATCTTAGCGCAATCGAAGCACCGAATATCGTCAGACCCTTTTCCGTAGAGGTTCTATTTAATATCGCTGACGCGCTGAAGATTGAGCCGGGTGATTTGCTGAACACCTCAATTATCCCGGATCAAATTCTAAACAAAAAAGAAAAATAGGTGGCTATGGGACAATAAAGCCCATAGCCACCTATTTTAATATTGCGGTACCCCGTATCCGAGGATTTCGTAGTGACCTACGCTGTACTGGTTTACCCGACAGCTATCACCGGAGTTTCCCTCAACGGTATAAACGATACCGTTTTTGACTTTTTGAACAATACCGGTGTGGTCGGATTGTCCGTCCTGCGGACCCGACGACCCCTTGTTATCCCAATCAAAGAAAACAATCATTCCGGGGACAGGCTCGGCAGAACCGTCGATCCACTGTCCTCGTTCTTTGAACCACTGGACGCCGTTCACGCAGCCCGCATATTTCGGCACAACCCCGGTGTCGATATAGCCGCACTGATCGGCGCACCAGCTTACAAAACAAGCACACCATTCCACACGGCTTCCGAAGCCATACCAAGACCAATACGGCTCGCCGCCTACATTGCCCACCTGAGAAAGAGCGACGGTGACGATCTGATCCTCGCTATAACGGATGCCGTAAAGGACTGCCGCCCAAAGGGAATTGTTCTCATCCTTGAGCAGTTCGGCAAGGTATTCCCGCTGTTCTGCGTCAAAGCCGTATAGGTCAGCCATCTCATCCACCGTCAAATGAGAAACGGTAATATAAAGAGTTGTTTTTGTGACTGTCGTTTCCGTCTGAACGATGTTGCCGTTTCCGTCGTCCGTTTCGGTTATTTCCGTTTCCGAGTGACTTTCACTGCGGGAGGATATGGAGTTCATCTCCCAAAAAATGTCCGAGAGAATCTGCTTCTTGCTCTCGTCCATCGTGGCAACCTCCTGCGGATTGTCCGTGTCTGTATTCGTCTTGACTGCATAGACCGCAAGCACATCCTTCCACACGGCTCGACCGCCGCTAATCTCCATATTATCATAGGCTACCGAGTTTTTCTCCGCTTCCATCTTGGCATCGTAATCAGCGTTGATTTCCTGCACGGCAGTCTGCATCGACATTCCCGTGCCGGAATCCTCGCCGGAAAAGAATATCCCGAAAACCGAGCCGCAGATCAGAGCAATCAGGCAAATCACGACAATGACCGCAACGGCAACCCAGCCGCCTGCGGCGATAGCAGCGACCAATGCTTTTGTCGCCGCTATGATTGCTTTGACTGCGGCAATCGTTGCTTTAACGGCAGCTTTCACACCAGCAACTGTTGCCTTGGCTGCGGCTTTGGCGGCTTGTGCCGCTTTTTGCGATGCTTTCACCGTAGCCTGTGCGGTTTTCTGCGCCGCCTTTGCCGCCTGCTGTGTAGTCTTGATTGCCGTTTTCGTGGTCTTGACCGACCTCTGTGCGGCTTTGGCTGTACCTTTCCCGGCAGTCTTGATGGTTTTCTTACCGGCAGAACTGGCAGACTGTTTGATCGTCTTTTCCGTTTGCTCGACCGCCTTGATGGTCTTATTCCCGGAGGTGCGGACAGTCTGCCTTTTCATCGACTCAGTAGCACGCTTTTCACGAAACTTTTGAACACCGTCCTTTGCTTTGGACACATTCCGTTTCGTTTCTTCCAGTCCCTTGCGCCCCTGCTTATCAAACTGGTGCGCCGCTTCGTGCGTGATACGGTCAACGCCGCCTTCCACTCGGTCGGAGGCGTACTCCTCGGCATTATGCTCATCCGGGTGCGTTGTGTGTTCTGCCTTTTCCTTCGTCTGCACATAGGCGGAGCGCATACGGTCTGCGGCGATTGCCGCTTTGTTGATCTTCTTGATTGTGCCTTTTACGACATCTCTCGTTTTAATATCAGCCATTGAACCCTCCTTTCCGGGGCGTACCCAAACGCCCCTAAATTAAAAACGAGGGGTAAAGGTATAAACACCTTACCCCTCAAAGTGCGGGAGCTGAAAAGTCTTGATATTGCTGGCTTTTTCAGCGCCTATTTTTCGACTCTGCCCGTTTTCTTCTTGCGTACTCTGCCTGCTGAGCTTTGTAAGCTCTTTGAGCGCACTTCTCGCAATATTTCTTTCGGTTGCCCTTCTTGATAATCGGCGTACCGCAGGACACGCACTTTTCAAAGCGTGTGCCAAGAATGTCCGCTTCCAGCAAAGGCTCTGCCGGCAAAACAGCTTTGCGGAAATACTTGCAGAGAAGTGAGTATGAGATGCTCTGCACACAGGCGCAGGTTTCTCCGTCATCCAGCGCAAGGCAGTTGCCGTTGTCATAATTGGCACAAAGGCGCTTAATTAGGGCGTTCGCCCTCTGCCGTTGCTTCGGCGTGAGTCTTGGCAGCATCCGCACCACCGTCCTCCGTTATGCGCTTCGCCACGACCACAAGACGGCTGTTGTTGCGGCTGTACTCACAGGTAGACAGCGTAATGAGCTTATCACCGTATTCGGCGGTCACGCCGGTATCATAGAAAGACAGTTCCTTGCACTTGGCAATGAAGTCGTCAAACTCATTGGCACTCTCTGCGTCTATAAAGCGATAAAACTTGAATGCTTCGGGACTGTCGGTGTAGACCACCGTGCGGAATACAGCAACGATCTCATACTCCTGCTTATCCGTCAGTGTGTTGAATGTGATCATCCGATGCTCACTCCAAAAGTCTTTGCTCTTGAATTTTTCAAGGTGGGCAAACATCGAACCGTTGGACATATGGTGTCCATAGATGACAAGATTGTCGGACGGCTCCTGCACATCGCAATCCTCCTGCACATAGGGACAGCCATAGTCGGAGTATTCCTTATCAAAGCCGTGCTTTAGATAGAAATTCGGCTCATTCACCGACTGCATCACGGGATAATTGATGTTGGTATCTGCAATGCTGATCCAGCCCACCAAATCGCCGTTCTGCTGATAAAGCTCTGCAAGCTCCGGCAGAAGCATCTTTTCCTCGGAGTATGGAATCTGCTCCGCCGGTTCCGTTGCAGCATCCGTCTGTGCCGCAGCGTCTACAAGTTCAGCCAGCTCGCCATAAAGCGCAGCTTGCTTATTCGACTCCTTGTAGTGATCGATAATAAAAAAGGTGCTCGTGCCGAGGACGGCTACAAGCACTGCAATAAGAATTACATAGATTTTCTTTTTCATTGCGTTTCCTTTCATAAAGCGAGTAGGCACCCGCTGAAGTCAGCGAGTGCCTATAAGGTTTGTCTTGTTTATTTGCAGTAGATAGAGATTGCACGCTCGACAAATTTTGCAGTTCCTTCCCCACCTGCTTTATCAATATTCTCGGTAAATTCACCTCCAGCTCCATACATTGCACCAAGAGTTTGCAGTATTTCAGGGGTGCATTGATAATAATTCTCTGAGATATATGCCTGTAAGCGCTTCACCAAGGCTTGCGCTTCCGGCAATGCAGGATCGCCATCCTTGCATTTGCCAAAATCAGAGAAGATCAGCATCACTCCTCTTGCAAGCGCTTCTTCTGCATCCTTAGAGCGCCCCTTGTTCTTTTGCGTATATTCCTGATAGGCATTGGTGTGTTGCCACTTTTCTTTTGCTTTCGTAGCGTATTCATCCATCTTTGCCGTATCAAATGCAGAAAAGTCCATATTCATTCCTCCAACCTGTTTTAGTCCACGAGCGAAGGTGATAAGGTTTTCGATATGCTCTTTTTTCAATGTGAGCAAGCATATTTGCTGATCTAATGCCCGATCCCTATCAAAGTCCGGACTTTGAAGAATGGACTGAATCTCTTTGAGAGAGAATTCAAGCTCACGGAACAGCAATATTTGCTGCAAGCGCTCCAGAGCTGTATCGTCATACAGCCGATAGCCTGCTTCGGTATATTCCGCCGGATGCAGTAAACCGATTTTGTCATAGTACTGCAAGGCACGAATGCTAACCCCCGTGAGCTTGCTCACCTCATTGACGGTCATCATTGGTATCATCCTCCTTCGTGGTAATTATAGCATAAACCATTACGCAGCGTCAGAGTCAATACCTTTTTTGAAGAATTTAAGCACCCTCGCCCGGTTTGGTGGTCATCAGCTTATAGAGCTTCGTGTTCTTGGGGAATTTATTGGCAAACGGTACAAGGCTGGAGCCGACTTTGATCAGTCCGTGACCGGCATCCACATTGGTGATATAGGAAAGCTGGGTGTCCGAGATGTTCAGCAGCTTCGCAAGTTCCAATCTGTCTGTGGATGCCTGATTGAGCATCACGATGAACTCGGAGTTTGCCAGCATCGTTCTTGCCGTGTGGGACTGAAGCAGGTCGTCCACATTCTGCGTGATGCCGGTCGCATAAGCACCGTACTTTCGCACACGCTTCCAAAGGGTGAACAGGAAGTTTGCGCTGTACTCGTGCTGGAACAGAAGGTAGATCTCATCAATGAAGATGAAGGTGTTTTTGCCCTTGGCTCGGTTCTGCGTAATACGGTTCAGGATAGAGTCGAGGACGACCAGCATACCGATGGGCATAAGCTGCTTGCCGAGGTCAAGAATGTCATAGCAAATTAGGCGATTGTCCGTGTTCACATTGGTTTTCTTTGCAAAGGTGTTCAGAGAGCCATTGGTAAACAGCTCAATGGCAAGAGCGATTTCCTGCGCTTCGGGTTCGGATTGCTTGAGAAGCTCCGCCCGGAAGTCCTGCAAGGTCGGCACCTCGCCGGTGTAGTTGTTCTGCTGATAGGTACGGTAGACGCTTGCCGTGCAGCGGTCGATGATGGACTTCTGCACTGCACCGAGGTTGTTACCACCGATAAGCTGTTCGCACAGGGACATAATGAACTCGGATTTCAGAATGACGGGGTTTGCGCCGTCGCCGTACTCCCGGTTCATATCCATCGCATTGATGTGGGTGGGAGAAGTGGCAGAGATGTTGATGATCTCGCCACCCAGTGCCCTAACAAGAGGAGTGTACTCTCGCTCTGGATCTATTAGCAAAATATCCGAATCTCCCGATAGCATTTGATTGATGATTTCATTCTTTGCAGTAAAAGATTTACCACCACCCGAAACACCGAGAATGAACTCGTTGCCGTTCAAAAGCTGTCTGCGGTCTGCGATAATCATATTTTTGGAAATGACATTCTGACCATAGTAAACGCCGTTGGTGTGGCAAATGTCCTGCACACGGAACGGGATAAAGACCGCAAGGCTCTCTGTGGTCAGAGTACGGAACGACTCGATCTTGCGGACACCGAAGGGCATCGCCGTATTCAGTCCGTCAAGCTGCTGGAACTTGAGAATACCGAACTGGCAAAGGTGCTTTCTCGCTGTGGTAAGCAGAGCTTCTGTGTCATTGTCAAGCTGCTCCTTGGTGTCCGCTGTGTGAACCATCGTCAGAACGGCAAACATCATTCGCTGGTCACGGGTCGTCAGGTCGTCAAGGAACTCTTTCATTTCCTTGCGCTGTTGTTCAATGTCGTAGGGGAGCTGTGCGGAGAAGTTGTTGTTGGCATTCTGCCTACGCTGCCAGTTGGTCGCATTGGTTTCAACACCGAGCAGACGACTTTCGGCTTCCCGAACGGCTTCATCCGTGGGTACGGGGATAACATCAATGGACATCATCAGATTGCGGTTGAGGTCGGTCATTTCGGCAACCATACTGTCCTTGATATAAGAAGCGTACTCCCGCAGGAACAGCACTCTGCCGTAACGCTCTCCGATCTTGAAATAGTCGCCCGTGAACTCCATCGAATCAGGGCAGATGAAATCCTTGAAGTCGTGACCCTTTCTGCGGGTTTCCTTGA
>PPYE01541835.1_pt1 | contig 10487 bp, 5 predicted proteins | sample 1559881 | NCBI WGS metagenome assembly PPYE01 (sample SAMN08240022, study PRJNA423297) | Human gut metagenome, whole genome shotgun sequencing project.
CCTATACCCCCGATACACTGACACGTTGCGGGGGATGGTTTACAGACGCCGGTTCCTGGATGGGATTTACCCTTCCGCAGAAAGATCACTGGGTGAACGGTTTCTGCGGTCCGTTCAGTCTGGATATGAACCGACGCCAATGGATGGCGCAATCTGCTGTCACGGTAGGATATGCCGATCAGGCGAATGTTATATTTACTCCGGATTCCACTTGTTATTTCCCGGGAGAGTTATATCTTTCGGCAAGTTCAGAGGAAGGTAAAATCATTCAACGCTTGAATTTTTTAGATGCTTCTACCGCATTGCTCCGCATTCACTCCGATGCAGGAAAAGAACTCTCCTTAACTGCCAGCCAATGGGGAAAAGAGATACAAGTCCAAACAGACCAGAATACCGTCATCGCCCGTCATCCCTCCGGTGAGATTGTAGCATTAACTTTTACCCCGGATGTTAGCGTAAAGGGCACAGACAATAATTACCAGGCAAAAATCAATGGCAGCGAACACGACACCTACATAGCCATTTCTTTCTATACCGGAGAAAAAGAACTTTCTGCCGGATTACAGAAAGCGCAATTGGCTCTAAGCAATCCGCAGGAAGGGCTCAAAGCCAACAAAGAACGCTGGGAAGGTTATCTCACCAAGATTCTGCGCAAAGATATGAAACCTGAGTATGACCGTATCGCCGTGAAAGCAGTTGTTACACTTATCAGCAACTGGCGTACCCACCGTGGCGGATTGCTCCACGAAGGAATTGTTCCGAGTCATGCCGCATACTACTTCGTAGGATTCTGGGCCTGGGACACCTGGCGTTTCTCTGCCGCCCTGGCAAAATTCGATCCAGAACTTGCCAAAGACAACATCCGCGCCATGTTTGACTACCAGCAACCGGACGGCATGATTATAGACTGTATCTATACCGATCCTGCCGAGAACAATGCACGCGACAGCAAACCTCCTCTCGTATCCTGGGCTGTAGACGAAATATTCACCCATACCAATGATACGGCATTCATCAGCGAAATGTATCCGCAATTGATGGCCTATTACAAATGGTGGTACAACAAGCGTGACCATAACCGCAACGGTATGTGTGAATACGGTTCCACTGATGGTACACTGGAAGCAGCAGCATGGGAAAGCGGCATGGATAACGCCATCCGTTTCGATGATGCCAAGATGCTGAAAAATGACGGTGCGGAGGATGCATGGAGCATGGATCAGGAAAGTGTTGACCTGAATGCCTATCTGGCTTTGGAATGCAAGTTATTGAAAAAGTTCGCCGGTATTTTGGGAGTAACTTTCGATGGTCCGGATTACAGCAGCCAGGTAGCCGATTATTTCTTCGACAAAGAAAAAGGTTTCTTCTTCGATCGCCGCTTAAAAGACGGAAGCTTCATACAGGAACCGGGATGCGAAGCATACACCCCCTTATGGACAAAAGTTGCCACGGCCGATCAGGTAAAAGCCATGCTGCCCCTGCTGACCGATACAGCCAAGTTTTCTACATACATTCCCTTCCCCACAGTGGCAGCAGACCATCCGAAGTACAATCCGCGCGGCTACTGGCGCGGTCCTATCTGGTTGGACCAGACTTACTTCGCTATCCGCGGCCTGCGCAATTATGGATATAACAAGATGGCGGATGAATACACCCTCCAGGTATTCGACCGTCTGCAAGGCTTGAAAGAAGGCGCACCGATACATGAAAACTATGGCACACACACCGGTGAATTGTTAAAAGCTCCCCATTTCAGTTGGAGTTCGTCACATTTGCTGATGTTATACGATGATTACGGCAAATAAACTCTCTCTTTTTACCTTAATATAAATAATACAATACCAAGGAGGGCTGCACTCGTGATGAATGCGGCCCCCTGCTTTTATATCGTATTACCTGTTACCCCCAATACACTCTTTTCAGAAGTGATAAAAATTCTCCAATGAATGAGTAGAATGTTACAGGTGTAAGATTATATATCTTCCGGCTGCAACATGATATATCCTTCAGCCTATACATCCGTATGTGTTCACAAGGAAACTTCAAAACATCTGCCCCTTTTTTAAAAACAACAGGACATATTAAAAAAACATCAAGAGCTTTTATTAATACGTCCTGTTGTTTCTCCTGTTTCTTTATATACACATAGTAAAACACTTATTTTTCCTTCAGAAGTTTCAGCCTCTCCGCAAACGCTTTGTTCATCGGCATTCCGGCTGAAGAATTGATACCTCGAAATCTTTCAGACTGAAAAAAAATCCTTCAGCGTGCCCAATGGCCGGAAGGTGGATACATGGAGAAAACTCCGAAGATGCCGGAAAGTACACAGCCATAGCTGAAAAAACGTATATGCCGGCTGAAAGAATAAATACCCGGCTGAAGAATTTTAAAGCACGCACGGTTCCTTCAATCCCCATACGAATCATCAAAGGCTGAGCACAATGATGCCCGGTACGTACGGCAATGCCCAGACGGTCAAGCAACGTACCCATATCCAAATGATGAATATTTCCTACCAAGAAAGAAATGACACTGCTCTTATGCTCAGCCTCTCCGAAGATACGCATTCCGTTTATTTCTTTCAGACGCTGCATGGCATATAGGGTCAGTTCATGCTCATGGGCGGCAATGTTCTCCATACCAATGGCAGATACATAATCCAACGCTTTTGCCAAGGCGGTAGTGCCGATATAATCGGGAGTTCCCGCTTCAAACTTAAACGGCAATTCATTAAAAGTCGTTTTCTCGAAGCTGACACTTTGTATCATCTCGCCTCCCCCCTGGTAAGGTGGAAGCTTATCCAGCCACTCTTCCTTTCCATAAAGCACCCCCACACCGGTAGGACCATATATCTTATGTCCGCTGAAAGCAAAAAAGTCGGCATCCAAATCCTGAACATCCACTTTCATGTGAGGAACACTCTGCGCCCCGTCAATCAAAACGGGAACACCGTGTGCATGGGCAGTCGCAATCATCTCTTTCGCCGGATTGACAGTGCCCAACACATTACTTACATGAGCGAAACTCACCAGCTTGGTCCGTTCCGAAAAGAGTTTCTCATATTCATCCAACAACAGTTCTCCCCTGTCATTCATGGGAATCACTTTCAGCACGATTCCTTTACGCGCAGCCTGTAACTGCCAAGGTACAATATTGCTGTGATGCTCCATGACAGAAACAATCACTTCATCGCCTTCCTTCATCTGACTGTCGGCAAAAGAAGAAGCCAACAGGTTGATACTCTCCGTCGTGCCCCGTGTAAACACGATTTCATTGCTACTGCGTGCATTGATAAAACGACGTACAGTCTCACGAGAAGCTTCATGCAACTCGGTAGCCTGCTGAGACAGGAAATGCACACCACGATGCACATTGGCATTGACCGAATAATATTCATCGGTTATGGCTTCAACCACTTGGCGCGGTTTCTGAGTGGTAGCCCCATTATCCAGATAAATAAGCGGCTTTCCATACACCTCCCGATCTAATATCGGAAAATCTTCTCTTATTTTTTGTATATCGTACATGGCGTCTTATTTACATATCGCACATCCCTGACATTTATTCAACTCACCACGGAAACGTTTTTCCACCAACAGATGCAAACGGTCTTTCAATGCATCCAGGCGGATCGTATCTATTACTTCATTGACAAAAGCAAACATAAGCAATAAACGTGCTTCCTTCAGACTGATACCACGCTGTTGCATATAGAACAACGCATTTTCATCCAGCTGACCGACAGTAGCTCCGTGAGAGCACTTTACGTCATCCGCATAAATTTCCAGTTGCGGCTGAGTGTACATATGGGCATCACGAGTAGCACAGAGGTTGCGGTTGGTTTGTTGGGAATTAGTATGTTGTGCTCCTTCACGTACCAATACTTTTCCGGCAAACGCACCTGTCGCCTGATCATCCAATACATATTTAAACAGCTCATTACTAGTGCAATCAGCAACCTTGTGGTCAATGAAAGTATGATTGTCCACCTGTTCATTCTTATCGGCAATGACCATACCACACAAATTGATCTCAGCTCCACGTCCGGCCAAAGTTACTTCAGTTGTATTACGCGTAGTACCGTTATGCAAAGTCATACCATTCAAAAGCACATTACTGTCTGCCTCCTGGTTCACATAGAGGTTACTGAAACGCACTGTGCTGGTATGGGTTTCTTCCAGTTCATAAAGATCGAAAGTAGCATTTTCTTTTGCAAAGACCTCAATAACCTGAGTAGAAAGGAAATTTACATTATCCATGGCATGATCACAAATCAACAGACGAGCCTGCGCACCTTCTTCCAGCACAACCAGCACACGGCGGTTCACCATAAAATTAACATCAGCACGCAATATGTTCACCAGTTGAATGGGTTTGTCCACCACCACGCCTTTCGGCACATACAGCATAAAGCCATCCTGGGCAAAAGTTGTATTGAAGGCGGTCACACCATCCTTGGAAGTATCTGCCAACTTGCCATAATACTGCTTGACCAAAGCCGGATATTGTTCAGACAGCTCTTTCAAGCTGCCAAGCAACACTCCTTCCGGCAATTGTGCCTTCGGCAAAGCCTTACGATAAAAAGCATCGTTTACTACAAAATAAAGAGCGGTACTCATATTAGGTACATCGCACTTGAACACTTCATACGGATTCACCGGAATGTCGAGTCTGTTCAAATTCAAACCATAATCCGGCTCGAACAACTTGCTCACATCCGTATATTTATACTTCTCCTGTTTGCGGGTAGGGAAACCTAATTTTTCGAAATCTGCGAAAGCTTGCGCACGGGGAGCGTTCAGCACCTCGGCACTATGCCGGCAAATCATCGCCTCACATTGAGAAAAGAGATCAATATATTGTTGTTCTGCTCTCATAATCACTTTCTTCTTTAGGCATCAAATTATTATTCTCCCAACTCGGCTTTTATCCAGTCGTAACCACGCTCTTCCAGTTCCAAAGCCAATTCGGGACCCGCAGTCTTCACAATACGTCCTTTATACAATACATGTACAATATCGGGTTTGATATAATCCAGCAACCGTTGATAGTGCCATACTGACTCCGGGAATCTCCACCGGATATTGGAAAGACAAAAACAGACCTTCATGACTGCGATCCTCAGGACTCAAAGCCAACAAATCTTTTCCTTCAAAAGTCACCGAACCTTTCGTTACCTCAAAAGCCGGATTGCCTACCAACACAGACGAAAGGGTACTCTTTCCGGAACCGTTGGGTCCCATAATAGCATGAACTTCACCTTTCTTTATGCTTAGATTAATACCTTTCAATATTTCTTTGCCATTGACACTGGCATGTAAGTCTTTTATCTCTAACATAATTCTATTAAATTCTTAGTTCTTCATTTATCCTACACTTCCCTCTAGAGAAATAGCCAGCAGCTTCTGTGCCTCCACCGCAAACTCCATTGGAAGTTTATTCAGTACTTCTTTTGCATATCCATTGACAATCAACCCAATAGCATCTTCCGTAGGAATACCGCGCTGATTGCAATAAAACAACTGGTCTTCGCTGATCTTGCTGGTTGTCGCCTCATGTTCCACCACAGCTGTCTCGTTATGAATATCCATATATGGGAATGTATGAGCACCACACTGGCTCCCCAGCAACAAAGAATCACACTGACTGTAATTACGGGCATTGTCTGCTTTCTGAGCCACACGTACCAGACCACGATAAGAGTTCTGGCTCTTTCCGGCACTGATTCCTTTACTAACAATGGTACTACGGGTATTTCTGCCTAAATGAATCATTTTAGTCCCCGTATCAGCCTGCTGATAGTTATTCGTTACTGCCACCGAATAGAATTCAGCAGTAGAATTATCTCCACTCAGGATACAACCGGGATATTTCCAAGTAATGGCCGATCCGGTTTCCACCTGTGTCCAGCTTAATTTGCTATCCACTCCTTTGCAATGACCGCGTTTTGTCACAAAGTTATATACTCCTCCTTTGCCTTCGGCATCTCCCGGATACCAGTTCTGTACGGTAGAATATTTCACTTCTGCACGGTCGTGCACCACAATCTCCACTATGGCCGCATGTAATTGGTTCTCATCCCGCATAGGGGCCGTACATCCTTCCAGATAAGAAACATAACTATCATCATCCGCAACAATCAGTGTACGCTCAAACTGACCGGTATTGGCTGCATTGATACGGAAATAAGTGGAGAGTTCCATAGGACAACGCACTCCTTTCGGAATATATACAAACGATCCGTCACTGAATACTGCCGAGTTCAAGGCTGCAAAGAAATTATCCCGCGGCCCGACCACCGAACCCAGATATTTCTTCACCAAATCGGGATGCTCACGCACCGCTTCACTGAACGAACAAAAAATAATCCCTTTTTCCAACAAGGTTTCTTTAAATGTAGTCTTGACGGATACAGAGTCCATGACAGCATCTACTGCCATACCGCTCAACGCCATTTGCTCCTCCAAAGGAATACCTAATTTATTGAAAGTTTTAATCAACTCAGGATCTACCTCATCCATACTTTTCGGTCCTTCTTTTTTCTTTGTAGGGTCCGCATAATAGGATATAGCCTGATAATCTATTTCAGGGATAGTGAGGTGTGCCCATGCAGGCATCTCCATGGTCAACCAGTAGCGGTATGCTTTCAGGCGAAACTCCAGCAACCACTCCGGCTCGTTCTTCTTTGCAGAAATCAAGCGGATAACATCCTCATTCAATCCCCTTTCTATAATATCTGTGTGAACTTCTGTGGTGAAGCCATATTTGTACTTCTCCTGCGTCAGTTCTTTCACATATTTATTGGGTTCTTCTTGCATATCTATCTTATATTTCTATTAATTGTTCTGTTACATTCTTAAATACCGGAAAAAAGATACCGGACAAGTCCCTCATAGAATAATATAACACTGATTCCTTCTTTTTTGTTGCACTGATCATCTCATTGTTCGGATCTATATATTCTATCACATGAATAGCTAACCCTATCAGTATCATATACTTCAATGCTCCCAATCCGCTGCCTAACCAACGGTTCAGCCATCCCAGGTGCACAGCATCCAATGCTTTTGTCAACAAAGAGGCGACGAACGCAAAACCTAAAGGTACAGCTATCCAGATCAATATAAAAGCCAAGACCTGTGCTACAGTCGTCGAAGTACCTAGAACCGGCGCCAACCTTTCGGCAACAATGCCAAACAAGGCACGAGCCATCAGCAATCCGGCTATCAACCCTACAATAGACGCCATCTGCTTCACAAATCCTTTTATTAATCCCATAATGACACCCACACCAATCATAGCCAATATAATAATATCTATTGTCGCCATCTTTATCGTTATTACAAAAAGCAGTAATGCCATTCTGAACAAAGCGAAGAATCTGCCAGCCCACGCGCTGGGCGAGGTGCCAGATCCTTCGCTATGCTCAGGATGACATTACCATCTATATTCTCAGACTTCAGTGTATTACAAAGTCTGTTTAACCTCTACTTCTTCGTAAGCTTCAATAATATCACCGACCTTGATATCGTTACAGTTTGTCAGACTGATACCACATTCAAAGTTAGTACCTACTTCTTTCACATCATCCTTGAAACGCTTCAAAGCATTGATAGCACCAGTAAAGACTACAATACCATCACGAATCAAGCGTGCCTTATCAGAACGTTTCACCTTACCTGTCTTCACCATAGCACCGGCAACCAAACCGACCTTGGTAATATTGAAGACTTCACGCACTTCGATGGTTGCAGTAATCTGTTCCTTCAAAGTAGGTGCCAGCATACCTTCCATAGCAGCCTTCACTTCTTCAATCGCATCATAGATAACAGAATATTTGCGGATATCCACACCCTCCTGCTCAGCCAGTTTGCCGGCAGAACTTGAAGGACGAACCTGGAAACCTACAATAATCGCATCTGATGCAGCAGCCAAAGTCACATCCGACTCGGAAATCTGACCGACACCTTTGTGGATCACATTAACCTGTACCTGTTCTGTAGACAGTTTTATCAATGAGTCGCTCAACGCTTCGACAGAACCGTCCACGTCACCTTTAACAATCACATTCAGCTCATGGAAATCACCCAAAGCCAAACGACGGCCCACTTCATCCAATGTCAGCAGTTTCTGAGTACGCAAGCCCTGCTCACGCTGCAACTGTTCACGCTTGTTGGCAATGTCACGAGCCTCTTGTTCCGTATCAATCACATGGAAAGTATCACCTGCCGCAGGAGCACCGTTCAGTCCCAGAATCAATACCGGTTCGGAAGGACCGGCCTCCTTGATGCGCTGGTTACGTTCATTAAACATGGCTTTCACCTTACCATAACTAGTACCAGCCAAGACTATATCGCCCATTTTCAGCGTACCGTTTGCCACCAACATAGTAGCCACATAACCGCGTCCCTTGTCCAAGGACGATTCAATGATAGAACCGGTTGCCTTGCGGTCGGGATTAGCCTTCAAATCCAACATTTCAGCTTCCAGCAATACTTTTTCCAACAAATCGTGTACACCTGTACCTTTCTTTGCCGAAATATCTTGCGACTGATACTTACCACCCCACTCTTCCACCAGGAAGTTCATGGCAGCCAGTTCTTCCTTAATCTTATCCGGATTGGCGTGCGGCTTATCCACCTTATTAATAGCAAATACGATAGGCACACCGGCAGCCATAGCATGATTAATCGCCTCTTTGGTCTGCGGCATCACATTATCATCGGCAGCTACAATAATAATAGCAATATCCGTCACTTTCGCACCACGGGCACGCATGGCGGTAAATGCCTCGTGACCCGGAGTATCCAAGAATGTAATATGACGTCCGTCTTCCAATTTCACATTGTAAGCACCGATATGCTGGGTGATACCACCTGCCTCACCGGCAATTACATTTGCTTTACGAATATAGTCCAGTAATGAAGTCTTACCATGATCAACATGTCCCATTACTGTCACAATCGGAGCACGCGGCTGCAAATCTTCTTCGTTATCTTCCTCTTCTGTAATAGCCTGTGCTACCTCAGCACTTACATATTCTGTCTTGTATCCGAATTCTTCCGCTACCAGGTTGATTGTCTCGGCATCCAGACGCTGATTGATAGAGACCATGATACCGATACTCATACAAGTAGCGATAACCTGAGTAACAGGAATATCCATCATACTTGCCAGTTCGTTCGCAGTAACGAACTCGGTCAGTTTCAATATTTTGCTATCTTCCTGTTCCATCTCCTCCTGTTCCATCAGGCGGTTCTGAACATTTTCACGTTTCTCCTTACGATACTTGGCAGCCTTGTTCTTAGTCTTGTTAGTCAGACGTGCCAATGTTTCCTTAACCTGCTTTGCCACATCTTCATCACTAACTTCCGCTTTTACAACAGGTTTCTTGAAACGGTCTTTATTAAATTTGCCTCCACCCTGATTGTTATTGCCATTAGGTTTGGAGTTATTGTTCCTATTCGGTCTGTTAGCGTTATCGTTACGTTGGTTATTATTAGATGCTCCTCCAGCATTTGTTGTACCGGCAGCATTTATATCCACACGTTCCTTATTTATTCTATTGCGTTTTTTCTTCTTTGCAGCATCATCGTTAACCGAGTTTTTAGAAATCTTATCGTCTCCCTTACGGATTTCTTTGATAATAGCATCCTTCATCAGTTTACGCTGTTCCTGACGCTGCTTATCTTTCTCTTCTCTCTCTTTCCGTTTTTCTTCCTTCGATTTCTTTTTCGGACGGGTAGACTGATTCAATGCAGCCAGATCAATCTGACCTACTACATTAATTTTCGATTTAAATTCAGTAGGACGAATTTTAAATACATCGTCTTCTTCTTTTTCCTGAACGGGTGCTGCTTCGGGTGTTTCTTTTTCCATCTCTTTCACCTGGGGTGTCTTTTCTTCCGTCTTTTCAATTTTAGGCTCTTTCTTCTCTTCCAGAACTGGAGCAGGAGCAGGTTGAGGAGCAGGTTCCGGTTTCTTTTCCTCTACCACCACAGGCTTCGGCGTTTCCTTCTCGGGTTGGGGAGTTTCCTTCCTCTCAACCACCTTTTCCACCACGGGTTCTGCTTTCGGAGTTTGTTCAATAACTTTCGCAACTGGTTCTACAACCTTTGGCGCAGTTTTCTTGTTCAAATTGTCCAGATCTATTTTACCCACTTGCTTCAGTTTGGGGCGTGCCTCTTCAGGAATAACAGTTTTCACCACCTCTTCTTTCTCTTTCTTAGATTCAAAACCTTCGATAGAGATAGAAGCTTTGTTGCGGTCCTTGTTCTGTCTTTCCTGACTAAATTTTTCAGACTCTATTTTTAAATTTTTATCTGTGCTGAACTCTTTCACAAGTACAGCATATTGTTCTTCGGTAATTTTCGCATTAGGACTAGCCTCAATGGTATAGCCCTTCTTCTGCAAGAATTCAACTACCGTCGTTATTCCTACATTTAAATCTCTTGTTACTTTGTTCAGTCTAATCGTCATACTCGTTT
>PPYE01433725.1_pt1 | contig 10485 bp, 7 predicted proteins | sample 1559881 | NCBI WGS metagenome assembly PPYE01 (sample SAMN08240022, study PRJNA423297) | Human gut metagenome, whole genome shotgun sequencing project.
GCTGGAAAGCAGGGCTTTTTTCTTATGTTCAGCCTTCGGGAAAGCAGTACCCGGTGCGCCATCGGGGACGAGAACAGCTGCGGAGGCGACCGCCGCCAGCGGCGGAAACAGGGAGCCGGAGCAGGGGCAGAGGTCGCAGAGGTGGAGTCCCGCGCCAAGGGGCTCCGACCGATGCGGGCACCGCAACCTGTCAGGGCCCGCCGGTCAGCGTCCCGGTTTTCCAACAGTCCGGTGGACTGTTGGAAAGTGCGCGGGTCCCAACGTGGTCTGATTAGTGGGAAAGGGGGCACCATCCCCTGAGGCTCGCGTTCAGCTCGCGGGGAAGGTGCACCAAAGAAACGCCTTACAGAGATGCGGTCGGGGAAAGACTCTGTCGCAACGCTTTTGCCAGTTGATCGGGGCAGGAGGTTCCTTTGTCCAGGCATTGGATGCCTTCCAGCTGTGTGATGGCCTCTTCTGCCGGCATACCGACCAGCACACGGATCAACGCCTGGGTAAAGCCGGGACATCCCAGAACGAATTCCACCGAATGAATCACGCCGCCCTGCACATCCAGATGAATTTCCTTGGCGCAGGTGCCGGTTGTTTTGTACACGAACATAGTCGATCCCTCTCTTGATACATTTTACTGGTCAAAAGCTGACGTTTCTTTTATACTGTAAGGTATACACCTTCCCATAATAGGAAAGTCAACAGTAGAGAGGAAAAACACAATGAAAGGATATCTTTCCATCGGTGAATTTGCCGGACTGCGCCACGTCAACCCAAAATCTCTTCGATACTACGAGCGCATCGGGGCGCTGGTCCCCGCTTATACCGACCCGGACACCGGTTACCGGTACTATGCCCCGGAACAGGTGATCGAAATGGATATGATTCTGATGTGTCTGGAACTGGGAATCCCTCTGCGGGAGGCCACCCGGTATCGGAAGTCGGACGGCACGCTGGATATTCGTCGGTTGCTGCAGGAAGGACAGCAAAAGGTACAGGAGAAACTGAGCTACCTCCAGAACAGTCTTCGCCAGATGGAGGATGCCCTGCGCCGCGTGGAAACGGCAGAGCAGGTCGGAAACCGGGAAGGAACCTACCGTCGCACGCTTCCCCAGCGAATGATTCTGCGGGAACCGTTTGTCTGCGATGGGGGAAAGCTGAGCTTCAAACAGGCGTCTGCCCGGATTTTTCAAAAGGGGCAGTCAGTGGGGTTGCTGCCGGTCTTCACCTTCCCCATTGGGCTGATGGCAACACGCACGGGCGAGACCTTTGTCACCGATATTTTTCTGGAAGTACTGCCGCAGCCGGAAAAAAATTCCAGCCTGGATGTGTTGCCCGACGGCGTGTATCTTTGCGGGCAACGGTCCGGACAGGCACTGGAAAATCCCGGTCAGATGATCGAAAGCTATTTTGCACAGCACGCAGAGGCCCAACAGCTGATCATCACCAACCTGAGTTCGGCGAATTTTGCCCCCAATGATACCGTTCTGGAACTGCAACAGCCATGCAAAACCTGAAAAACGCCCCACGGTGTACGCCGTGGAGCGTTTTTGTTTGGGATTTCCACTTGACTTTCCTATAATGGGAAAGTTTATAGTAGAATACGGTGCCGCTGCGGAATGGTTCCGGCGGCTTTGTAATGGTAAGGAGAAGGTATGGAAAAGGTGGAACAAAATTCTTTGGGCACGGCGCCCATCGGCAGGCTGCTGGGAAAATTCGCGGTGCCCAGTATTATCTCGATGGTGGTCAGCACATTGTACAATATTGTGGATCAGATTTTTATAGGCCGCGGGGTGGGATATCTGGGCAACGGTGCCACCAATGTGATTCTGCCCATTACCGTGATCGCCCTGGCCCTGGGCCTGATGATCGGCGACGGCACCACCGCCTATTTCAGTCTCTGTCTGGGACAGGGTGAAACCAAAAAGGCGGCGCAGGGGGTAGGCAATGCCCTGGTGCTCACCGTGGCGGTAAGCATTCTGCTTACGCTGTGCTCTTTTGTGTTTCTGCGCCCCTTGTGCCTGCTGTTCGGCGCCACCGAGACCATCCTGCCCTATGCGCTGGAATATGGGTCGATCATCGTGCTGGGCTTTCCCTTTTATATGTTCAGCATGGGGTTCAACTCGGTGCTGCGGGCAGACGGCAGCCCGGTGTATGCCATGTTCACCACCCTGAGCGGGGCCATTCTGAACACCATTCTCGACCCTCTTTTCATCTTCGGGTTCGGGATGGGGGTGACCGGTGCGGCCATCGCCACGGTGCTGGGACAGATTGTCTCCACCCTGCTGTCCTTGCTCTACCTGCGCCGGTGCAAAGCAATCCGGCTCACCCGGGATTGTCTGCTGCCGCAGGCCAAACTATGTCTGAAACTGTGCAGCCTGGGCATTTCCAGCTTCTTTTTGCAGCTGGCGGCCACCATCGTCATCGCCGTGATGAACAATGTGCTGGTCCGGTACGGCGCGGCATCCCGGTATGGTGCGGAAATCCCCATGACCACCCTGGGCATCACCATGAAGATCAACCAGATCATCACCGGCATTGTGATCGGCATTTCGGTGGGGGCGCAGCCCATCATCGGGTACAACACCGGCGCCGGAAAGTGGAACCGCGCCCGCAAAACCTATTTTCTGGCGGTGGCATGGTCCACCCTTGTCATGGCGGCGGGAACGATGGTGTTCCAGCGGTTCCCCAAAGCAATCATCGGCATTTTCGGGGCCGAATCGGCGCTTTACCAGGAATTTGCGGTGAAGAGCCTGACCATTTTTCTGCTGCTCATTTCCCTCAACGGATTCCAGCTCTGCACCGGGGTGTTCTTTCAGGCCATCGGCAAACCGGTTCAGGCCACGGTGGTTTCCCTGCCCCGGCAGGTCCTGTTCCTGCTGCCGGCCTTGCTGATTCTTCCCCGCTTTTTGGGGGTGGAAGGGGCGCTGTAGGCCGGTCCGGTGGGGGATGCCTGCGCCTTTGTGCTGGCTCTGATTCTGGGGGGCCTGGAACTGCGCAACCCTGCCCATCGCCAAGTATGATTTTTACAAAGGAGAAGTTTGTATGTCCTGTTTGTTTACCCCCGTCACCATCGGCCATCTGACACTGAAAAACCGCCTGGCCATGCCGCCCATGGCCACTGCCAAAGCAGATGAGGCGGGACGCGTGACCCAGGCGGTCTGTGACTACTATCAGGAGCGGGCCCGATACAGCAAGATCGGACTGATCATCACCGAGCACAGCTTTGTCTGTCGGCAGGGCAAGGCCCATCCCGGGCAGACCTCCCTGGCGGAGGGGGCGGACCTTGCGGCCTGGCGACATCTGACAGACGCCGTGCACGGGGAAGGGGTCAAGATTTTTGCCCAGCTCAGCCATGCGGGGTCGGCGGCAACATCCGCGGTGACCGGTCAGGCCCCGGTGGGGCCCAGCGCGGTCTTTCACCCCAAACAGACCAAGGAACTGCCGGAGGCAATGACGGTGGAACAGATTCACGCCGTGGCCCGGGCTTTCGGAGACGCCGCCCGGCGGGCCCGGGAAGCCGGGTTCGACGGGGTGGAGATTCATTCCGCCCATGGGTATCTGCTCAATCAGTTCTATTCGCCGCTGGTAAACCGGCGCCAGGACGAGTACGGCCCTCAGTCGGTGGAAAATCGGACCCGGTTTCACCGGGAGGTGTTGCAGGCCGTGCGCCGGGAAGCGGGAGAGGAATACCCGGTGGCGGTCCGACTGGGAGGCTGTGACTATCAGGAGGGCGGCAGCACGCTGGAAGACTGCGTGGAAGCCTGCCGGATTCTGGAAGAAAGCGGCGCCGATCTGCTGCACCTGACCGGCGGCATGAACGGGTTTGTGCGTCCGGGCCACGGGGAGCCGGGCTATTTCCGGGACATGACGCTGGCTGTGAAAGGCAAGGTCGGCATTCCGGTAATGCTCACCGGTGGTGTGACCACCCTTGCCCAGGCGGAAGAACTGCTGGAACAGGGCTGCACCGACCTGATCGGCGTGGGGCGGGCCATCTTCCGGAACGCCCACTGGGCCGACTGATAACCGGCAAAAAAGGCGGATGTCAGGCAGCCCCGGACATGGGCGGCGGGCCCCTGTTTGGCACAAATATCCCCGGGAAATGGCTGGGTGACCTCATCACGGAAATCCGGACAGGGTTTGTGTATACTGAGTTCAAACCAGAAAAAGGAGACCGGCAGCCGGGCCGCAGACGCGGGGCAGCCCCGGTTTCTCCGGACAGGAGGCGTGCGCACAATGAAAGAATTCTGGAAAAAATGGAAACGGGCCATCCTTTTCACAGTGGGCGGCGCGTTGGCGGGGCTTGCCTACTACGCCTGGGTAGGGTGTTCCACCGGCACCTGTGCCATCACCGCCAACCCGCTGAACACCATGGTGTATACAGGACTGATCGGGCTGCTGTTGTCCGGCAGCCTGGGAGGATGCTGCGGCGGAAGTTGCAGCCGCAAACCGCCGGAATAAGACCAGAGGCCGCTGTACGGATGTACGGCGGCCTTTTTTGTATACACTTTTGCGAAGAAAAGAAGAAAAAACGGGATACTTTGCATAAGAATTTTTCCACAATATCGTGCAGACTGTCCCTTGCCCCGGGCCGGAAAAGAGGCTACACTGAAACTGTAAAACCATTCCGGAAAAGGCGGTGAAGAAGGTGAAATTCTGGCAAAGCATTGTGCTGGTTCTGTTCTTCCGGTATGGGGCAGGGTATGTGGTGCTGCTCCTGGGCCTGCAGGACAATGCCAGCCGCATGGTGGCCATCAGCGTGGCGACCCTGCTGCTGGCAGCGGTGTTCCTGGCGGGCAACGGCTACGCCCGCCGGACCATGCTGCGGGTGCGGCTGCCGCTGCTGGGCTGGTCCCTGGCGCTGGCTGTGGGGGTGTGGATGCTGGGACAGATGTCTGTTTTTATGATGCTGCTGTTCCGGCCAGAGTGGGATACCTCCTTCATCATGGGGCCGCTGCCCATGCAGCTCCTGGATCTGGTCCTTCTGGCCCCCATCACCGAAGAAGTGGTGGTGCGCTGGGGGCTTATCACCGGGCTGAGCCAGAGACTCCCCTGGCAGCTGGCGGTGGCGCTGTCGGCCGCGCTGTTCGGCTGGGGGCACAGTTGGTTCAAGCTGCCCCAAACCCTGATCACCGGGCTGGTGCTGGGGTATCTGTGCTGGTACACCGGATCGGTGGTGTACGGCATTGTGGTTCACATCTTTGTCAATGGCTTTCCGGTTTTATTCACCCCGACGTGGCAGCAGGGGGCTTCGGAATACAACCTGATCGTCAGCGGTCTGGTGGGGCTGGCGGGGCTGGTGCTCACCCTCTGGGTGTTGCGGCGGATGCTGCGCTGCGCCGACCGTCTGGCCGCTGCCTGAACATCCCTTTCCAAAGGAGGGAGCCTCATGAAAAAGACCATTCGCCGGTATTTCTGGCTGATTCTGTGCGGGGTGCTGCTGGCCGTCTGTGCTGCGGTGCTGGTGGTGATGCGCGGCGATCCCAACGAGGACCGGCTGCCCCGGGAGCTGGACACGGAGTTTGCCAGCGGGTCGGGCATTGTGCTGGAGGACGCCACCGCCCTGCAGAAAGAATCCCTGTACAAGCTGGCCAAGGTGTGGGGGTATGTGAAATACCGCCACCCGTCCATCATTGCGGGGCAGATCAACTGGGATGCGGAGCTTTTCCGGGTGATGCCCCAGGTCCTGCAGGCCACGGATGAGAAGGCCGTCAACACCGTCCTTCTGGACTGGCTGAACCGGTTCCCCTTTGAACAGGCCACCGCCGAGGCCGCCCAATCCGAACTGGAGATGCTGGCCGGCGCCCCGGGCACCCGGAACGACAGCAGCTGGATCTCCGACCGGACATTTCTGGGCGAGGGGCTGTGTGCCTATCTGGAAACTTTGTCCCGCACCCACGCGGGGGACTGGACCTACGCCTATACCGCCCGGGAAGACGGCCAGGTGGATTTTTCCAACGAGGATCCCTGGCCGGATTTTGACGGCACCGACGACGGCCTGCGGCTGCTGGGGGCCTTCCGGTTCTGGAACGCCTTCACATATTTCTCGCCCAACGTGGACATCACCCGCATCGACTGGGACCAGGCCCTGCGCAACGCCATCGACGACATGCTGGCGGCCCGGGACCGGACCGGGTACGAGCGGGCCCTGGGCCGTCTGACCGCCCAGACCGGGGACGGCCATGTGATGCTGGAAACCCCTGACCTGAGTTTCGTGCGTTTTTACGGCAACCATTGCCTGCCCTGCACCTTCCTGTCCATCGACGGGGAAGTGGTGGTGAAAGCGGTGCCCGCCGACTGCAAGACCCTGCAGCCCGGGGATGTGCTGCTGGCGGTGGACGGGATGACCATGGCCGACCGCATCGCCGAACTGAGCGGGTATTTCCCCCTGCCGGAACCGGACAAGTTCGCCAATGTCCTGTTCTATCCCCTGATGAGCGTGGCCGGGGAGACCTCCCGGGTCACCTTGCGGCGGGACGGGGAGGAACTGACGGTGGAGGTGGCCAACCGCACAGGCTATTACGGAGGCCCCGCCCCCGCCGAAAGCGGTCTGCTGGAGGACGGGCGCATCGGCTACATTGCCCCCGGCACCCTGCAGGAAGGGGAGCTGGAAGAGCTGATGACAACCTTTGCCGATACCGACGGCCTGGTGGTGGACCTGCGGCAGTATCCGTCGGTGATCATCACCTATCTGCTGGCCGAGTACCTGAACCCCAACCCCACGGCCTTTGCGATTCTGGAGGTCCCCAGTCTGGCGGACCCGGGACGTTTTTTTCAGATGACCTACAGCAGCGGGGCGGGAGCCATGGCCCAGCAGGGGCTGTCCGACAGCACGGAACCGGTTCCCCTGTACACCGGGAAGGTGGTGCTGCTCATGGACGAAACCAGCCAGAGCCAGGCGGAATTTGCCATCATGTCCCTGCGGCAGGCCCCCGGCGCGGTGGTGGTGGGCAGTCCCTCGGTGGGGGCGGACGGCGACGCCCTGTACATCAGGCTGCCCGGCGGATGCAGCACCCGGTTCACCACCCTCGGTGTGCTGACCCCCGAAGGGGAAGAGACCCAGCGGGTGGGACTGCAGCCGGACGTGGTGTGCACCCCCACCGTGGAGGGCATCGCCGCGGGCCGGGACGAACTGCTGGAAAAGGCCGTGGAACTGATCACACAATCCTGAATGTGCGATTTTCAGGGACCCTGCCCTTTGGGGCAGGGCCCTTTTTTTGCCTCAAACACCCGCCATCCCGCCCGTTGGGCCAAAAGCCGGACCGCCGCGACACAAGCCGCCACAAACCGCACCCGCCGCCCGCTATAATACAGGCAACGGCGGGGGAAAGCTCCCGCTCGCAACCAAACGGGAAGGTGGAGAGCAACACGAAAACACACGCACAACCATGGGCAAAACGTCTGGGCGCGCTGGTTCTGGCCGCCGTCATGTACATACCGGCCCTGACCCCGGCCCGGGCGGAACAGGCCCCCATTCCCCGGGAAAATCCTTCGGCCACCGCCGAGACCGCCACCGGAGAATCCGCCACCGCCGAAACCGGCGTCCAGGCCGCATCCCTGCCCGCCGCCCCGGCGCCGCTGGCATCGGACGCGGTGCTCACCGACGCGGTGTCGCCGGTGGGAACCACCATCAATCTCTTTGATTACTGGATCACCACCCAGGACGCCCCCGATAATGTCAATCCCCCCGACATGGACCAGGGCATCAACCAGGGCAAGCTGCTACAGTTCACCGCCTCGGCACCCCGGCGGCCCAACGGCGGTATCAACGACTACACCGGCAGTGCCAAGCCCCGCACCGGCATCGTCCAGGACCTGCTGGACAACGGCTATCCCATCCTGAGCCAGGGGGACCAGTCCCTGGCCTATCTGTTCAACCCCACCCAGGCCAACCCGGGCAAGGCGTCCTACCCGGGGGTGCGGGACCTGCTTCAGATCGACGACCAGGGCTACTATTACTACGACAGCGCCCTGAACTTTGCCCAGTATGACCCAAGCACCAACGCCTTTATCCTGTACGATGCCCCCGGGGTGAATTCCGGCGGGGCGTCGGGGCAGCGGGGACAGTTCTTTCCCTTCAACGTCTACAGCCAGGTCAAGAACCTGCGCTCCAACAACGCCGCCCTCAACCACTATTTCGGGGTCACCATGACCACCCGGTTTGTGCAGCAGCCCTACGGCACGGTGGACGGCACCCCCGGCGGCACCCCCGTGACCTACGAGTTCACCGGCGACGACGATGTGTGGGTCTTCATCGACAATGTGCTGGTGGGGGACCTGGGCGGCATCCACGATGCGGCCTCGCTGAAAATCGACTTTGAAAACGGGCAGGTGACGGTCAACGGCAGCCCGGACGGCACCATCCGGGACAAGTTCGAAGCCGCCGGTGTGCCCTGGACCAACACCGGGTCGGACACTTTTGCCGACGACACCTACCACACCCTGAAGTTCTTTTATCTGGAGCGGGGCAATTACGACTCCAACATGAAGCTGAAATTCAACCTGGTTTCCATCCCCCAGAGCGACCTGATCAAGAGCGACCAGATCGGCGACCCGGTGCCCGGGGCGGAATACCGGCTGTACTACGCTGGCGAGGACTATTCCTACACGCCCCAGGACCTGATTGCCACCGGCGTCACCGGGGCCGACGGGTATTTTGTCTTCCAGAACCCGGACGGCACCCTGCTGAGCCTGAACAACCTGAAAAACGAGTACGGCGGCACCGGCAAGACCGGCAAGTTTGTGCTGGTGGAGACGGTCACCCCCGAAGGGTATCGCTCCCCGCCGCCCATTGAGCTCTATTTCCCGGAGGATTACCCCGAACTGGCCACTCTGCTTTCGGCCAATCCCTGGGACACCGGCGCCTACGCCAGCCCCGTTGTCACCGTCACCCTGCCGGACAACCCCCAGGGCATCGACGGCACCACCTATTCCGCCGACAACGGCACCTATTTTGCGGTGGTGCTCAAACGGCAGAACGCGTCGGGCAGCGGCAGCAGCACCCAAAGCGACTGGTATCCCGTGTCCGGCGACCCCATCACCGGCTGGCAGGTGGCCGGTTCCACCGACATGCAGGCGGTGCTGGAGGCCGCCCGGGCCACCCCCTATCTGTTCACCCTGGACAGCAGCGGTGCCTACAAGGACACCATCGACAACCTGCCCGGGGATATCCTGACCTACTACTACGTGCTGGCCACCAACGGCCGTCTGGACGGGGACAACGCCCAGTATACCGTGGCCTTCTACCGCACCTCGGCCCCCACCCTGGCGGCGGCCACCCCCGCCGATACCGTCCGGCTCAACGCCGACCCCGTGGAGGAAAACGAGGAATTCCAGCGGGAATTTTCGGTGCGGCTCTTTGTGCCGGACATCAAGAACTATCTGTTTGTGCAGAAGGTGGGGGAGGATGACGCCCAACCCCTCATCGGGGCCGGGTTCGCCCTCTACCGCGCCGCCGATGTCACCGACGGACAGCTGAACCCCGGCGCCCAGCCCTACGATACCGTCACCACCGCCGACCTCAGCCAGGATGCCGGGGACATCATCACCCTGAACGGGGCGGGGGTCTTCCCCCACAACCAGGCAATCCTGCCCGCGGGCACCTACTACCTGGCCGAAACCACCGCCCCGGACGGATATGCGCCGTCCACCCAGCTGGTGGAAGTGGTGGTGGACAACACCGACGTCTACGCTGATGCCGGCACCCCCGACGACGATGTGGCGGTGCTGCGGGGTGTGGGCAAGGTGGTGCGCAGCATGCTGCAGTTTGCCGTGCCCGACGACATCAACGCCACCCTCACCGACATCAACGCCGCATTGTACACCGCCGACAGCTACACCCCCGGCACCGGCAACGACTGGGCCGTGTGGACGGCCTCCGGCCTGCCGCCGCTGGCGCTTTCCTACTACAGCAACAACCAGATTCTGGAATACGGCCCCACCACCCCCGGGGACCCGGTATACTTTCTCATCAACGCCGGGTGGTCACGGCTGAAGATCACCCAGAACTACGCCGCCGGCACCGACCAGGACCTGAAGATCGACCTGGGCGGCCAGGACATCAGCAACCTGTTTTCCCGCAGCACCATCGTGCGCTTCCGGGATGACCCCACCCGCCTGACCGTGGGCAAGGTGGTGGAGGGGGAACTGGGGGACCGGCAGCAGCCCTTTGCCTTCACCCTGACCCTGTCCAACCCCGACGGCACCCCCGTCGCCGGGGAACACGGCGGGCTGCTGTTCAGCGAGATGGGCACCGCCGAAACCGCCCTGCGCCACGGCGAGACCCTGGTCATTGAGGGGCTGGACCCCGGTACCCTGTGCACCGTGGCCGAAACCCCCGACCCCGACTACACCACCACGGTGCAGCGCAACGGGCAGGACCCGGTGCAGGCCACCGAACTGCAGCTGGAACTACCGGCAGGAGGCACGGTCATCACCTTCACCAATACCAGTATCCTGCAGCCCACCCCGACGCCCAGCCCGACGCCTACGCCC
>PPYE01276100.1_pt1 | contig 10483 bp, 10 predicted proteins | sample 1559881 | NCBI WGS metagenome assembly PPYE01 (sample SAMN08240022, study PRJNA423297) | Human gut metagenome, whole genome shotgun sequencing project.
TCCTCGTAGCGGTCGATGATGAGGCCCGGAAACCCGTCCGCCTCCGAGAAGAGCACGCGGCAGCAGTTGGTGTCCGGCTCGCAGTCAGGCAGCGCACGCGAGCCCATGGTTGCCTTGCGATAGTCCCACGCCCACTGGAGCTTGCGCGCCCAAAATGCCTCGTTGATGCTGTCGTTGGCATTGCGGCTCACGACGCGTACGCGAATCTTGCTCTGCTCGGAGAGAAGGCCCACGCCCTGCCAGGTGCCGTTCTCCTCGACCACGTCCACCACGTCGCCGTTCTGGGCAGCGCGTCCGTCCGTGGGCGCTGGCTCCATGCGGATGACTTCGCCCTCGAAGACCCAGGGGTGTCCGCCGGCAAGGGCGCGGGCGGCCCTTCTCGTAACGATGACTTGCGGATATGGACGCTGCTGCTTCATGGATATACCTCTTGTGGGTGAGTCGTGGCTTGCTCGTTACCGTGGCGGTGCCTAGCTGCACCCCTTCCCCCGCTTCCGTCGCCGAGGTCCCTGGAGGCGGCCCCTAGAAGTGTCGGCCGTATCGGCCACCGCCAAAGCCACGACCGCGGGCCTTGGAGCCCGAGAACATCGTGCGCGTGGGTTTGGTGGTGGAACGTCCGGACTGTGGGATAATGCGTCCTTCGTCGTAGTTAAAGCCGGGCAGGTCCCATACGGGCACGAGCTTCCTGGTGAAGTACTCTGTCTCGCGCAGGGGACTCACCTCGTCGGGTGCCATGAAGGTGTAGGCGTGGCCCGTCGCACCGGCGCGACCGGTGCGGCCAATGCGGTGCACGTAGTCCTCGGGATCCATGGGCACGTCAAAGTTGACCACGGCGTCGATGCCCTCGACGTCGATGCCGCGGCTCATCACGTCCGTGGCAACGAGCACCTGGACTTTGCCCTCACGGAACCGCTCGAGTGCCTTCTCGCGCGCCTTCTGCGGACGGTCGGCGTGCATCACGTCCACCTTGAGGCCGGCACCCTTGAGAATCTTTGAGACGTTGTCCACGCGATGCTTGGTTCGGCAGAAGACCAGCACGCGCTCGGGCTGCACGCCTGTGCCGCCGCCGGTCTTGATGAGCGCCTCCAGGAGCTGCGTCTTTTGGCCCTGCGTGACGGGGCAGAGGTGCTCCTCGACGGTGTCTGCGGTCTGCCCCACGCGCGCGATCTCCACGTAGGCGGGGTCTCTCAGCAGGGCGTCGACGGTGCTCTTGATGCTTGGGGGGATGGTTGCCGAGAAGAGCAGCGTCTGGTGCTTCTCGGGCAGGGCGTGCATGATGCGGCGCACGCTGGGCCAGAAGCCCATGTCGAGCATGCGGTCGGCCTCGTCCAGCACAAGGATCTGCACCTTCGAGAGGCTCACGTGGTTGTGCTCCATGAGGTCGAGCAGGCGCCCCGGGGTGGCAACCAAGAGGTCACAGCCCTTCTCGAGCTGCGCAATCTGCTTGTCGAACTTTGCGCCGCCCATCACGATGACCGCGTGCTGGGCGGTCTCCTTGCACACCACGCTTACCACGTTGTCGATCTGAGCCGCCAGCTCACGGGTGGGCGTGACGACAAGGGCGAGGGGCTCCTTGCTGGGAGCCTTCTGGCCCTGGACGAGCTGCAGTGCCGGCAGGGCGAATGCGGCGGTCTTGCCGGTTCCCGTCTGAGCGGAGGCAACCACGTCGCGTCCCTCAAGGACAACGGGAATTGCCTGCGCCTGGACGGGGGTGGGGGTTTCAAAGCCAAGGGCATCGACCCCGGCGAGGATCTGCTCGTTTAGCCCGAGCTCGGCAAATGATGTATTCATGTTGCTCAGTATGGGGCATGTACGTGCGCTTTTCCACCATCACGACAATATCGCCGCATGAAAACGGGGGACAGCCCACGCGCTCTCCTCTATACTGTCATGGCGTGCGTGCCAGTTGGGGTACGCGTGGCGAGAAGGACCTTGCATGAGCTGGAACAGGGCAAACATGGCTCCGCTCAGGGAGCGAATGCGTCGAATGCGCTAGCTGTGCCGCGATTGCCGTCGTCGGCGCCCGTCCGTCTTGTTCGTTCACACCAGCCAAGGAGACACGCATGCCCATCAACATCCCAGACGGCCTGCCCGCCAAGAAGATTCTGCACGAGGAGCGCATCTTCGCCCTTGAGGAAGAGGTCGCGGAGCGCCAGGAGATCCGCCCGCTCAAGGTGGCAATCCTCAACCTCATGCCCACTAAGATCGAGACCGAGACCCAGATTCTGCGCCTCATCTCCAAGTCACCGCTGCAGGTGAGCTGCGACTTCATGCGCGTCTCAACGCACGAGTCCACGCACGTCTCGCAGGACCACCTCGTGAAGTTCTACGACACATTTGATGCGTTCCGTGACAAGAACTACGACGGCCTCATCGTCACGGGCGCCCCGGTGGAGCAGATGGACTTCGAGGACGTCGACTACTGGGACGAGCTCTGCGGGATCATCGACTGGTCGCAGGAGCACGTGCTCTCCACCATGTACCTGTGCTGGGGCGCCATGGCCGGCCTCTGGCACCTGCACCGCATCCCCAAGAAGCAGCTTGGCTCCAAGCTCTTTGGCGTCTTCCCGCAGCGTCTATGCGACGAGTACAACTTCCTCACCAATGGCTTCGACGAGGTTCACTACATGCCGCACTCCCGCCACGCCGCCATCGACACCAACGAGCTTGCGCGCCACCCCGAGCTGCACGTGCTCTCGGAGGGGTTCACCAGTGGCCCGGCCATCATCGCCACCGCCGACTTCCACGAGGTCTACGTGACCGGCCACTTCGAGTATGGCCGCGACACGCTCTCCGACGAGTTCTGGCGCGACTTCCACAAGGGACTCCCCATCCGCCTGCCCGAGAACTACTTCCCGGACGACAACCCCGAGAGCCAGCCCATCTTCACGTGGCGCGCACACGCCAACCTGCTCTACCGCAACTGGCTCAACTGGGTCTACCAGATGACCCCCTACGACCTGGACCTCATTCCCCAGACCATCCGGCAGCTCCACGCGGACGCTGATGGCATGGTTGACAAGTTCTGATGTCGGAAGAGACGGGGCGGCCGGACGAGGGGCATGTGCGCCTTACGGCGGAGCTCCTGGAGCAGTTGCTTGCGTCGGCGACGCCCGAGCAGTACCTTGCGCGCGCAAGCCTGGAGGAGCGCTCGCTCGCGGAGTACGCCGAGGCCGTGCGAGAGGCGCATGGGCTCAAGAAGTCGCAGGTCATCCGTGCGTCCGGGCTCAACCCAACGTTCTGCTACCAGATTTTCGAGGGCTCGCGTCGCCCTGGCCGCGACAGCGCGATCATGCTGGCCTTTGGGCTGGGCTGCTCGCTCGTCGAGGCGCAGAGGTTGCTGCGGCTTGCCGGCGCCTCCGAGCTGTGGTCACGCAACCGTCGCGACGCCATCATCATCTTCTGCCTGGAGCACGGCATGGACCGCGCCCAGACCGACGACGAGCTGTGGCGCCTGGGCGAGAAGACCCTGCTCGACGGGGAAGCGTAGTGGACGCGCCCGAAGACGCGCAGCTCATGGCTGCGCTCGAGAAAGACGAGGCCTATCGCGTCGAGCGTGTGCTGGCAAGCGGTGAGGCCGGATCGACCGAGGTCGTGAGCCGTCCGGGTGCGGAGCACCTAGGCGAGGGCCCGCTTGTGCGCAAGCGCATAAAGCGCGACGTGGCAAACGCAGAGGTCTTCTCGCGCCTCTCGTCCGTGGGCGGCGCGCACCTACCGTATGTGGTTGAGACGTACGACCTGCCTGACCAGGTAGCTATTGTCCGCGAGTACGTCTATGGGGCGTCGCTCGCCGCGTGCGTGGCCGAGGCCGGGCGCATGGGCGAGACTGCGGCGGCACGCGTTGTTGCCGACGTGTGCGACGCGGTTGCCGCCCTTCATGGGCAGGGCATCGTTCATCGCGACGTGTCGCCAAAGAACGTGATTCTCTCGCCGCGCGGGGCGGTCCTTATCGACCTGGGCATTGCGCGTGCCTACGTCGAGGGCGCGCAGCGCGACACCACACGGCTTGGTACCTGGGGCTTTGCTTCTCCCGAGCAGTACGGCTTTGCTCAGACCGACGGCCGCTCCGACGTTTACTCCGTGGGCTGCCTTCTCGGCTACATGCTCACGGGCGTCACGCCAGATGCCGAGGGGTATGCGGCGGCGCTTGTGGACACTGCCGTCGTGCGCCCTGAGCTGCGGCGTATTGTCGAGAAAGCCTGTAGCTTCGAGCCAAGTGAGCGCTATCAGAGCGCGGGCGCGCTGCGCGATGCCGTGCTCCAGGCGGTGCCGGACGCGGCATCCGCGAGCGACAGCAAGGCTCCGAGCGCAAAGGCCAGCACGCGCGAGAAGATTCCCCGCACGCTGGCAAGGCCAGGCCAGCTGGTGGCGGCGTTTTCCGAGGTCAAGCCCTGGATGCAGGTGCTTATCGTTGCCCTGGTGGTTCTCGGCGCGTTTACGGGCATTCTCTTTGGCTCGGCTGCCGTCTACGCCACCAATGCCATGGTTGGCGACCATCCCGTGGAATCGCTCCTGGTGCTTCTCGGTGTGACCGTCTACCTGGTGCTTCTTATGGTTGAGGAGCTTCCGGCGGCGATGCTGGGCGTGGGCCCGTACGCTGCAATGAAGTACAGACGGCGCTCTGCCCGAGCGAGCCTGCTGGGAAAGCGGCTTCTCCTGGGCCTGGCAGCGCTTGCGGTGTTCATTGCCGTCCTCGCGATGTGCGTGGCGCTGACTCCTGGAGGTTAGAGGGGTTCTCGCCGCACCCGCCGCGTCTTTTAGCAGCAAGCTAATGAAAGCGGCCCGGCGTTTTGCCACCATCCATTGCGGATGGAGGCGGACGTGGAAGATTCCTGGTATGCCATAGCGCGCGATGCGGACCTCGACGAGGTGCTGTCGCGTGCGGCCCTCGATGAGCGAGACCTCTCGGCCTGGGCGCGAGACCGCATGGCCACGGCCGGCGTGCCGAGAAACGACGCCATACATCGAAGCCGCCTCAACCAGACCTTTGCGTACCAGATTCTTGCGGGAACCAGGCATGCCTCGCGCGACAAGCTGCTGCAGCTTGCCTTTGGGATGCAACTAGGCATTCGCGATGCCTCCGAGCTGCTCGAACGTGGGGGTGCGTGCCGCCTGCGGCCCGACTGTCGCCGGGACCTCATTGTTGCGTACGCCCTCCATCACGGGATGGGCGTCGAGCAGTGCGACGACCTTCTCTGGGAGCACGGCGAGCGGACCATCATGCCGGGAAAGTCCCGTGGCGACAACCGTTCGCAAGACCGCCCGCAATGATTTAGCTGCCAGCTAATGAAGGCCCTGGCGGCCAGCCATAGCATCGGTTCAGCGTTCTTGAAGGTTGTCACTCGTGGGCAGGAGTAGCCATGGCAGAAGGAAAGAAGAAAAGCAAGGTCAAGATTATTCTTATTGTTGTTGTAGCACTAATTATCATTTCCGCCATAGCCGGTGGGGGCTCAAAGGGGTCGTCATCCAGCAGCTCGTCTTCCGCTTCGGAATCGACGCAGACAGAGACCGAGAAGACGACGAGTACAAGTACCGATGAATCAAAGGCCGATTCGCAGACATCTGTGCCCGAGGCGGCGCCGAAGGACGATGTCCCCGCGGAATACGCTTCCGCCCTTGCTCAGGCGACCGCTTATGCGAACACGATGCACATGTCCAAGCAGGGGGTCTACGACCAGCTGACCTCCGAATACGGTGGCCAGTTCTCAGCCGAGGCCGCCCAGTACGCCATCGATAACGTGCAGATGGATTGGAACGCCAACGCGCTCGCCAAGGCGGAGAGCTATTCCGACAGCATGCACATGTCCAAGCAGGGGATTTTTGACCAGCTGACCTCTGAGTACGGCGAGCAGTTCACCGCCGACGAGGCCCAGTACGCCGTCGACAACGTGCAGGCAGATTGGAACGCAAATGCCCTGGCAAAGGCAAAGTCCTACCAGGACGACATGCACATGTCACCAAGCGCGATCTACGACCAGCTGACCTCTGAGTATGGCGAGCAGTTTTCTGCCGACGAGGCTCAGTACGCCGTCGACAACCTGTAACTTCTCACAGTCAATCCAAGACAGGGAGGAACCAGCCATGGCAGAAGTAAAGTCTAAGCTCGTTGAGTGGCACGATAACGCCAAGAAGGTATCCATTGGCTCTCTGATTGCGGCCGCAATCCTTGGCGTGGTGTATTCCTCGCTTCAAGACAGCGCAGCCAAGGCTCTGTCTGACGTCACCGCCAGCACGATAACCAATTATCCGGCTACGCATGCCTACCAGAGCGCCACGGCAAACGCGCAGGCAGCAATGGCATTCTTCTACATCGCTGCTGGCGTGGCCACGATTGCGGTTCTCGCCTGGGCGGCATCCAGCTTGCTGATTGCCTACAAGGAGTCGTAGCGGCGTTTCTCTCGGCGCAAAGACGTTAGTAGTTGGCCGGGCTCGCGGCGTGCGTCGCGAGCCCGGCCTCTTGATGCGCTGCCCCTACTCGTCCCACACGCGGAACTCGAAGTGGCCATCCTCGTAGACGCCGTAACTGTGAGTTCCGTCTTTGGGAATGCCAACCGAGCCAGGGTTGAACACGGTAATTCCAGGGTGCGAGTTGCTCGTCTGGTTAACCTTCTTATGCGTGTGCCCGTACACCAGCGCCGAGCCTCGCGGCAGCTCAGGCCACACGTCAACAGAGTTGTGAATCCCCGGCCCCCACACGTGTCCGTGCGTGAGGAAGAGCGTCATGCCTGCGCCATCGTTGGCCTCAGGGTCGAGCAGGACGTTGTACTCGGCCATGCAGGGGAAGTCGAGCACCATCTGGTCGACCTCGGCCTCGCAATTGCCGCGCACGGCGATGACCTTCTCGGCAATGCCATTGAGCATGCCGATGACCTTCTTTGGTGCGTAGTCCTCGGGAAGGTCGTTTCTCGGTCCGTGGTAGAGCAGGTCGCCGAGAAGAACCACGCGATCGGGGTTCTCGGAGTCGATGGCGTCCATGAGTCGGGCGCACCAGTCGGCCGCGCCGTGGATATCGGATGCGATGAGGAGCTTCATGAGGTACCTCCCGTGGTCGTGTCTCGTCTCATTGTAGACGCCATGCACGGGTGGGTGGCTTGATGCCGAGGACCGCCTCCGGGCCCAAGCCCCGGAACTACGCACGGTCGCGCTTAAGGTTTGTGGCGACCTGGGCTTTTGTCCGTCTCGCCCCCCACCGTGCGTAGTTCGGACACCTGTCGGGCTTGCCGGGCCACCGTTTCCTGCCGGTGGGGGCGGCCCCCGGTCACTGCGGGGCAGGAATCCGACGGAATCCGCGACCGGGAGGGTCCGAAACGTCGAATTCCTGCCCCACAGTGGTGTCGAGAGGTGGTCGTTGCCAGCCACCGGGCACCGTCCGGGGTGCCAATCAAACTCCCGGGTGATCCTTGCGCCTGATGACGTCAAAAAATCTCATGTGTTGAGACTTAGATAATGTATAAAGTCGAACCACAGGGGGCATAAGACACAACGTACAAGAGCGAACAAGGCGCTGAGCACGGCAAATGCCGCGACGGCGCAGGAGGAAAGGAACGCACACCATGGGCAAGATTCTCGGTATTGACCTTGGTACAACCAACTCTGCAATGGCAGTCCTCGAGGGCGGCGAACCCACCATCATCGTGAACGCTGAGGGCGACCGCACCACCCCGTCCGTCGTTGGCTTCCGTGCCGACGGCGATCGCATCGTGGGCAAGGCTGCAAAGAACCAGGCTGTCACCAACCCTAAGAACACGGTTTTCTCGATCAAGCGCTTCATGGGTCGTCGTTACGACGAGGTCGGCTCTGAGCTTAAGACCATCCCGTACACCGTCAAGAGCGGTACCGGCAACCGCGCCGTTGTCGAGATTGACGGCGAGGACTTCACGCCTGAGCAGATCAGCGCAATGATCCTCGGCAAGATGAAGGCAGACGCTGAGAAGTACCTCGGCGAGCCTGTCACCGAGGCCGTTATCACCGTCCCCGCATACTTCAACGACGCCCAGCGTCAGGCCACCAAGGACGCAGGCAAGATCGCTGGCCTCGACGTCAAGCGTATCGTTAACGAGCCTACGGCTGCGGCCCTCGCCTATGGCCTGGACAAGAAGGGCACCGAGCAGAAGGTTCTCGTCTTCGACCTCGGCGGCGGCACCTTCGACGTCTCGCTGCTCGACCTCGCCGATGGCGTGGTTGAGGTTCTCGCTACCAACGGCGACAACCACCTGGGCGGCGACGACTGGGACCAGCGCGTTATTGACTGGGCTGCCGACAAGTTCCAGCAGGAGAACGGTATCGATCTTCGCAAGGACCCCATGGCCCTTCAGCGCCTGAAGGAGGCCGCAGAGAACGCCAAGAAGGAGCTCTCCGCCGCGCAGCAGGCCGACATCAACCTGCCCTTCATCACCGCCGATGCCACCGGCCCCAAGCACCTCAACTACACGCTGACCCGCGCCGAGTTCGAGCGCATCACGCGTGACCTTCTCGACCGCTGCAAGGCCCCTGTAACCAAGGCACTCCACGACGCCAACATGCAGATCTCCGACGTTGACGAGGTCATCCTCGTTGGTGGCTCCAGCCGTATGCCCGCCGTTCAGGAGCTCGTCAAGCAGATGACCGGCAAGCAGCCCAACATGTCCGTGAACCCCGACGAGGTCGTTGCCGATGGCGCTGCCGTCCAGGGCGGCGTTCTCACCGGCGACGTCTCCGGCATCCTGCTTCTCGACGTCACGCCGCTGTCGCTCGGCGTCGAGACCATGGGCGGCGTCATGACCAAGATGATCGACCGCAACACCACGATCCCTACGAGCAAGGCCGAGGTTTACTCCACGGCCGCCGACAACCAGACGTCCGTCGAGATTAACGTCCTGCAGGGCGAGCGCGAGATGGCCGCGGACAACAAGTCGCTCGGCAAGTTCACGCTTACCGGCATCCCCGCCGCGCCGCGTGGCGTGCCTCAGATTGAGGTCACGTTCGACATCGACGCCAACGGCATCGTGAAGGTCACCGCCAAGGACAAGGCCACCGGCAAGTCTCAGCAGATCACCATCTCTGGCTCCACCGCCCTTTCCGACGACGAGGTCGACCGCATGGTCAAGGACGCCGAGTCCCACGCCGAGGAGGACAAGAAGCACAAGGACGAGATCGAGGTTCGCAACCAGACCGACTCCCTCTGCTACTCCACCGAGCAGACCCTGAAGGACCTTGGCGACAAGGTGCCCGAGGATCAGCGCAAGAACGTCCAGGAGGCGGTCGACGCTGCCAAGAAGGCGCTCGAGGGCACTGACATCGACGCCATCAAGGCCGCTGGCGAGAAGCTCCAGGAGGCCAGCCACAAGCTGGCGGAGGTCGTGTACTCCAACACGCAGGAGCAGACGGCAGGCGGTAACGCCGGCGCTTCCAATGCCGGCTCCGGCTCCTCCGATGACGTAGTCGACGCCGACTACGAGGTTGTCGACGACGACAAGAAGAAGGACTAGCCTCGAGTTCGGCGCCGCGGCTGTACTGCGGCGCCGGATCTCTAGGAGAACCTATCGAGGGGGCGGCCGCCAAGGCCGCTCCCTCTGGTACGCATGAGGAGGGTGACGTGAAAGTGCCGATCGAGGATGCAGACGAGAAGAAGCCTGGCGTCGAGCAGTCGGACGAGGAGAACCCCTCGTCCAAGGGCGCGCCGGCAGCCAAGGAGGCCGCGGCATCCGCGACCGCCAGCTCTGCCCCCGGTGACATAGATCCGGAAGACGACGCGGCGATGCGCGCCGCCGCCATGAAGGCAGCGGACGAGGTGCTCGAGCAGGAGGCCGTCGAGGACGCGAAGAAGTTCCGCACCGAGCGCGACGAGCTTCAGAAGAAGCTCAGTGATATGACGGAGGACATCGAGAAGACCAAGAAGGAGGCCGCCGAGTCCACCGATCGTCTCGTCCGCCTTCAGGCAGACTGGGACAACTACCGTCGCCGCACCGCCCAGGAGCGTCTGGACGAGCGCGAGCGTGCAGCGGAGAAGCTCGTGGTGAGCCTCCTGCCTGTCATCGACGACATGGAGCGCGCGCTCGAGCACGCTTCCGGCCTTGGACAGGACGCTACGGCTGAGCAGTTCAAGCAGTTCGTAGACGGTGTCTCGGCCGTCCACGACAAGATGGTGGGCGTCCTCTCGAAGGAGGGTGTCGAGCCAATCGATCCCGCCGGAGAGCCGTTCAACCCGCTCGAGCACCAGGCCGTTGGCCGTCGCGAGGACAAGGACGCCTATGACGAGACGGTCGACCAGGTCTACCAGAAGGGCTACCGTATGGGGAAGAAGGTCATCCGCACTGCGATGGTGACCGTTACCTACGGAGGCCCCAAGCGGCCAGCGGAAGACGCGACAGCCGACAAGGCCGACAAGGCCGAGGACAGCGACGCCGCAAAGGAAAAGTAGCGTAACGGCGCCCGGGCCGCTCGGTCCGGGCGCATCGATATGAGAGGGGGCTCGTGCGAAACCATGGCCAATGGGAAGAAAACG
>PPYE01187638.1_pt1 | contig 10482 bp, 8 predicted proteins | sample 1559881 | NCBI WGS metagenome assembly PPYE01 (sample SAMN08240022, study PRJNA423297) | Human gut metagenome, whole genome shotgun sequencing project.
GTATAAAAATGATGAATAAAAACCAGGTGATTGCAGAATTGCATTGTTAGAGTGGTTTTGAAATGTAAATAAAGTTTAATTTCAATGTTTAAATTGAACACAAACACAAGGTGTAAAATCCGGATTTAAAAATGAAATGGGGGGGAATGCGATGCTGGTATTTGAATTGGCATTCAAAATGCAGTTTTTTGAAAAGACTGCATATGAAAAGAGTTCCGAAATGATTGCTCAGGTAATCGATCGGGCGCTGTGCAAAACTGAGAAATATGCGGTTTTCCATGAAAAGCAGGAATTTAAGTTCTATGTGTTCGATCGACCGTATCAGCCGGAACCGGATAAAAGTTATCTGCCGGGAAAGCTTTACACGATACGGATCAGGACGGTGAAACCGGAGTTGGCGGAGTATTTTTTGAATCAGCTTCCGGGAAGCAGGACGGATAAACTGCATATTTTAAACGGTGAGATCCGTGTAGTTGTCCAGAAAATGTTAGAAAGGATCTACAGTTTGACGCCGGTGATTATACGGGCAGAAGGGGAGTACTGGCGGTGGAATCATTCCGTAGATGCGTTTGAAAGACAGCTGAAAGAGAATTTGCTGAAAAAGTATTACAGCCTGACGGGGGAAAAACTGGACGAGGATTTTGAGTTATATCAGATGCTGGAGTTTTCAAACACGAAGCCGGTAAAAGTCCCGTATAAAGGAATTACATTGTTGGGCGATAAAATCAGTCTGACGGCAACGCAGGACCCGAGAAGTCAGCAGCTTTTGTATATGGCGTTGGGGACGGGAGCGGGAGAACGATGCAGCCGTGGAAGCGGTTTTATGAATTACAGATATCTGTAAAGGGGGAGAAGGATGCTGGAAGAACTTCGGGAGTCTTTTCAGGCGATGTTGGAAGAAAAAGGGGAGCGGTTGATTCTGGATGAATATCTGCCGAAAAATGGAACATACAGACTTCTTTTTCTGACGGAAAGTGGGTATTGGATTGGGGATACGCTGGAGATTCAATACGATCGGAAAGAGGGAAAAATTGCAGGCAGTGAGTCGAAGTATTATGATCTGATCTGTTATCTGGATTATTGGAGCAAACTGATCGATATGAATAAGCCAGTGGATTCCAAAAAGGTGATCCATTCCAATCAGTATTTATCCTTTTTTGTAAAAAAAGACAGTATTTCAGGAGAAAAACTGACGGACGAGGTGATAAACGGATATTTTGATGTTTTGAAAAGTCCGGAGAAAAAATATAAAAAGGGAAAAACGCGGGAATTGTATGGAAGCGTAAAAGAAAAACTGGGGGAAGTCGATTCAGAATTGTTGGAAAGAATCCGGAAAATTGTGTTGGAAAGACAGGCTTTTGGCGGGATTGATTTTTCTAAAAAAGATTACTGTAAGTTGTTTTTTGTCTGGGAAAATGAAGATAAAACGAGAGCTGTTTATCAACAGGAAGGGATTCGATATCTGCTTCCCAATCTGTATAACAGCAATGATTTTAACAGAAAGCAGGATGGAAAAATTCTGGGACTTCCCAATAACAATATGGGGATGAATTCCAAAAAACCATATCTGCATCATTATTCCAGAAAAGTAACAGTACCGTATCTTTTGGATCAGGATGAGACGTTGTTGCAGATGCAGCTGTTTGATTATTTGTCCGGTTTTGCAGCAAAAGATAAGGTAAATGTTTATGTTTGTCCGGATGATGCGATCAGAATAAAAGCGTTCAGAAATACAGAAGAGCCTCCGGCAGTTTCGGGAGGATATTACCTGAGACTGAAAAAAGGGAAAGAAGTGGAAATACATGATTGGGACATTGTCTGCAATTATGAACCGGAGCTTGAACGGATATTTCAATTGAAAAATTTAATTCATGTGGCGACTGATGAAGAAAAAGGACTGAGCAGCTATGAAAAAAGTTATACCAGATTATGGGAAATTCGTGGAATTATAGATCAAAGTTTTTTTCAGGGAAGAATGACTGTAAATTTTTTTACCGCTGCCAAAGATTTAGACATGGGCCACATTGGAATCGAACAGATTTTTCTGGAAAACAGACGATGGTTATTCGCCTGGTTCTGGTTAGGACAAACAAATGGTGTGGAAACGTTTTGGGAGCGGATGACATGGCAGCTGATTCGAAATGCGCTTCAGCAAAATAGTGAGAATGTTAGAAAAACTGTAAAAAGACAACTGAATGTCAGATGGTCGCTTTTGGATTATTTTCATGAAGACAGGGGGATGGAAGAACGTATGAATCAGGTCAGGAAAGAATTGAAACAACATTTAACAACAAAAGAAGAATGGGATTTTTCTTCAAAGGACGAATTTTGTTATGCGGCAGGGCAGATGGCGGCATATCTGCTGGATTTATCGCAGGGAAATTCGAAGCCGTGTTCGTGGCTCAATAGTATTTTGGAAGTGAAAACGTCGGACATTGTAAAATCGAGATTGTATGATCTTTTCCGAAAGTACAATTACAAGGTGGAACGTTTCGATCCAAAGTATGGAAAGGCAGTTCAGCTGATTGGGCATATTATGGGAGTGACGGACAAGTTTGTGATCCATCAGGAAATGGTGGTGGCTGGATTTATGGATTCCAGTCTGATTTATGAGAAGAGTGAAAAAGCAGTTGCGCAGGAAAACAGGGGAGAAAAGAAATGAAGAAAAGAGTTTATGGTGTATTGGGTGTTGCAGCATTGATGGCGAACTGGAATGCAGATTTTTCCGGATATCCGAAACGGACAGCAGGAAATGAGATTTTCGGGAGCGATAAAGCGTTTAAGTATCCGATGAAAAAGATGTGGGAAGAACAGGGATATCCGGTTTTGTATATAAAATCCATGAAACTGGATGGAAAGAAGCAGGAGCTGCTTCCGAGAACATTAAAAGAACGATATGAATATATTTTTCAGGTAAAAGATCTGAAAAATGAGAAAACGCCGGAAGTATTGCAAAAGTTATTTCAAGCAGTCGATGTCAAAAATTTTGGCGCGACATTTGCAGAAGCAGATAACAATATTTCTATTACCGGAGCAGTTCAGTTTGGGCAGGGAATGAATGTTTATGAGGATGCAAGAATTGTAGAACAGCCGATCTTATCTCCGTTTCGAACCGCTTCAAAAACAGAGGAAGAAAAGAAAAATTCTACGATCGGAACGAAGATCTGCTGTGAGGAAGCGCATTATTTTTATCCGTTTGTGATCAATCCGCTGGCATATCGGGGATATGAAGAACTGGGCGCAACGACAGGCTATTCGGAGGAGGATTATACGTTGTTTAAGCAGACCGCACTGACTGCAGCGACGGCTTATTCCACGAACGCGAAAGAGGGATGTGAAAATGAATTTGGTTTATTTGTTGAAACGGACAAAACCCTATATCTGCCCAATTTAACAGAATATATCAAATTCGAAAAAGAAGAGGATAAAAATAAAATCAATCTTTCAGAGTGTGAAAAAATCCTGAGAGACGTTATGGACAAAATTCAAAAAATTGAAATTTATTATAATCCTGCAACAACCAAACTGGAGGGAATCCCGGAACAGAGTCTGCTCTTTCATATCGTTACCGGAAAAGAGGTGGTTTGATGCAGGCACTGAAATTCCGGCTGAAAGGGAAACATGCTTTTTTTAAAATACCGGCAGTAAACAGTTATTATTATTTTACTTATGCTCAGATTCATAAAGTTGCATTGCTCGGTATATTTGGAGCGATATTGGGGTATGACGGCTATCAGCAGATGCAGAAAGAGGATCGATTTCCGGAATTTTATGAGCGGTTGCAAGCGTTAAAGGTGTCAGTAATTCCATGTGTAAAAAATGGGATTTTTCTGAAAAAAGTGCAGACGTTCAACAATTCGATTGGCTCCCTTGAACAGGGCGGGAACCTGATTGTTCAGGAGCAGTGGCTGGAAAAACCGGAGTGGCTGATTTATGTTTTGCTCGACTGTGAAGAAAGCGAAAAACTGGCCGAAATGCTGGAAAAAAAGCAGAGCATTTATATTCCTTATCTGGGAAAAAATGATCATTCTGCTGACATTCTGGAGGTTGAAAGAGTGGAAGTGGAAACAACAGATCCTGCAGGTCAGCGGATCGACAGCTTATTTCCGGAGGAGAGTTTTCTGATGGATGAGTTGGAGGCGTACAGTTTTAAATACCGGGAAACACTTCCAGTAGGGCTGAAAGAAGAAACGAATCAATACGAGTATCGGAAGTTTGCTTTTTCAGATGAAATTGTAGAAGAAGCGAAACAAACAGTCTTTCAGGTACAGGGGAAAAATATCATATTTTACTGAAAATAAGGCTGCAGGAAAAAAGAAAATTTTTACTGCAGCCTTATTTCCTAAAGAGGGGAAAGATTGAAAAATAAAATTTTTCGATCGTGAGATTTGTGTCTGCGCGCACTTGACACAAACTCGATATGCACAAAAAGCGTGCGCAGAAATGAGCGGAAAAGATGAATTTAAGTGTAATTTTTCACGGAGATTGGGAGGTTTATGCACACAGAGATCCTGTTTCCGGGAAAAGAGAATTATTACAGGAACATATCGCGCGCTGTGAGAAGTATCGGATCAGGATAAGTCAGGAAAGAAAGCTGCTGAAAATAGAAGAAAATTTTTTGACTAAGTTAGGTCTTGACAAAGATGATTTTGCAGGAAAACTTGTAAAAGAAATGATAGATGCTGTGATTTTATTTCATGATTTGGGGAAAGGAACACCGGCTTTTCAAAAGAATAAGATGGGGAATCCAAACACGATACCGACCAAATATTGGGGAGACGACAGCAGTCATTCTTTTTTATCCGCGTTTTTGTATCTGGATTTTTATTTATATGAAATTAAAAATGGTTTCAATAAAGTGGAAAAAGAGCAGAAGAAAGCGTTGATTGCACTTGCTTGGGAACTGTCTTATGTAATCGCAAAACATCACAGCAATTTCGAATCTATGGAAGCATATCTGAAAAACTTTCAGTTGAAAGCAGAGGAACTGCTGAGAAAGTGGAAAGAAGAACCGGTTCCGGGATTTTCCCAATTGCGCTTTTTTTACGAGATCCCGATAGCGAAAAGTATAAATCAATACTTTATGTGCAGAAAAGCGTTTGGGAGAACAGAAAACGATATTGTACACTATTTTTTTATCCGTTTGGAATATTCGATTCTGGTAGCCTGTGACTACTATGCGACGACAGAATTTAACAGTGGATTTGAGATGGATTGTTTTGGAAAGGCTGACGCTTCCAAATTCAGGGAGATTTATGAGCGTTCGCCTCTGATGGAATCGATTAGGAAGTATGGAAAAGAAAGTTATCCGAGAAAGAAATGGGATGGTAAAGAGAAGATCAATATCCTCAGAAATGAGCTCTTTTTGGAAGCAGAAGAAAATCTGAAGGCTGCAGAAGAAGACAGTATTTATTTTGTAGAGGCGCCGACTGGAAGCGGAAAAAGCAATCTGGCATTGAATCTGAGTCTGAAATTTTTGGAGCATGCGGATAAAGTATTCGAAATCTATCCGTTTAATACGCTGGCGGAACAAAACAGACATACGCTCGAAACTATTTTTGGAAAAACAGAGGCGATAAATGATATTGCAGTTGTGAACTCGCTGACGCCGATCAGAGGAAGGGGAAACGTAGAAGAAAATCCGGAAAAATATTATAAAGAAGCGCTTCTGGATCGTCAATTTCTAAATTATCCGTTCATTCTTTCCAGCCATGTTACCTTTTTTCGTACACTTTTCGGAACTGGAAAAGAAGATATTATGAGTTTTTTTCAGTTATTGAACAGCGTCGTTGTACTGGATGAAATACAGAGTTACCGGAATGCGATATGGACAGAAATTATGATATTTTTAAACAGCTGTGCAGGGCTGATGAATATGAAAATTATTATTATGTCTGCGACGCTTCCGGATTTATCTCAGCTGGTGGATGGAAAATGTAACGTAGTGAAACTGATTCGTAATCCTGAAAAATATACGCTTCACCCGACATTTGCGAACAGAGTAATCTGTAATTATGAACTGCTGCAGGAAGAAATTACGTTGGATCGGCTGCGGCGGCATGTTTTGGAAAATATGCAGTTAAGGGAGAAGAGCGGGGCTAAAATACTGATCACATTTATCAAAAAACAGACAGCTTATGATTTTTTTCATAGAATGAAAGAGGCTCTGGGAGAACAATCAGAATGGCAGTTAAAATTGTTGACGGGAGATGATTCGATTTATGAAAGAGAATCGATTTTGAAACCAATTCGGGAAAATGTATGGAAAAAGGTAATTTTGATTTCTACACAGATAGTTGAAGCCGGCGTTGATATTGATATGGATATCGGATATAAGGATATTTCGAAACTGGACAGCGAAGAGCAGTTTCTTGGAAGAATTGCAAGATCTGGAATCAAAAACGGAATTCCTGGAATTGTGTATTTTTTCAACTTTGATCAGGCGGAGAAAATTTACAGAGACGATTATCGGATGGAAAAGTCCCTTACATTGGGAAATGAAGAGATGCGGACCGTATTAAAAGAAAAGCGATTTCAAACTTATTATGAACAGGTGATGCATTATTTGAAAGAAATGAAAAATCGTAAAACATCGGAAGAGGGTTTGGAATATTTCTTTTCAGAATCCCTAAAAAAACTGGACTTTCTCAAAATACAAAAGCGAATGGAACTGATCGAGGAAGACTGCTGGCATGTAGATATTATTTTGTGCCGGAAACTGGTGATGGAAGATGGAACGGAAAAAGATGGCAGGAAAATCTGGGAGCATTATAAAGAGTTGCTTTCTGATTATCAAATGGATTATTCGGAGAAAAAAGTAAAGTTATCGGAATGCCAGAGTGATCTGAATCTGTTCCGGTATCAGATTAAACGGAATATTCAGATTCCTTATAATGAGATGATAGGAGAATTATACTGCGTTTATGACGGAGAGCAATATTTTCAGGATGAGAAAATAGACCGTGAGAAGCTGGAAGGAGACCATATGTACTTTATAGATTTATAGAAAGGGGGATATATATGCGAGTAAACGGTACATTGATGAATTATTATTTTCATTGTAAACGGCAATGCTATTTGCATGGAAATCGTCTTAATCTGGAAGATAACAGCGAAGAGGTTCAGATCGAAAAAGCACTTCATGAAGAAAAAGCGCAGAATGAAAATACGGAAATTCAGCTGGAAAATATTCGCCTGGACAGACTGACAAAAGAATATTTGACAGAAATCAAAAAATCGGATGCTGACCCGGAAGCAAGTAAATGGCAGCTTTTATATTATTTGAAGAAGTTAAAGGAAAAGGGGATTATCAGAAAAGGGAAATTGGAGTTTATTGAGAAAAATAAGGAAAGCAAGAAAACTTTGATTGTAGAATTAGGAGAAAGTGAAGAGGAACAGTTAGAAAAGTATATTGTCGAGATTGAAATGCTGGTGCAGCAAAAAGAGGTGCCGCCGCCAATCAATGGAAAACAATGTAAGAAGTGCGCATATTATGAATATTGTTATATTTAGGGGGGAGAATATGGGGACGACAAAATATATTATGTCAATGGGCGAATTATATCGGAAAGATAATTCACTTTGTTTTCGGAAAAATGGACAAAATGTTTATATTCCGGTTGAGAATACAAAAGAAATTTATTGTCTGAATGAAGTGACAGTAAACACAAAACTTTTGGATTTTTTGAGCCAAAATCATGTTGTTATTCATTTTTTTAATTATTATAACGGATATTCCGGGACTTTTTATCCCAAGGATCAATATAACAGTGGACGGTTGCTGATTAGACAGGTTCGTGCATACGAAGAGCAGCGGATGCAAATTGCAAAAGCAATTGTAACAGGAATCGGGAAAAATCTCAGTTATGTGTTATATCATTATTATAAGCATGATAAAAAAGAGGTAAAACCTGCGATTGACTGGTTGAAAAAGGAACTTCCTGAAAAAATTGAAAGAGCCGAAACCATACCGGAACTGATGGCTTATGAAGGGGAGGCATGGATTCAATTTTATGGGTCGTTTCAGTATTTTCTTCCAGAAGATTTTATGATGAATAAACGGGTAAAACGTCCACCGGATAATCCGATCAATGCGTTGATTTCCTTCGGAAACACATTGTTGTATACAAAAACTATTTCAGCAATCTATCGGACACATTTAGATCAGAGAATCAGTTTTTTACATGAACCATCAGAAGGAAGATTTTCACTCAGTCTTGATTTGAGTGAGGTTTTTAAACCGGTGATTGTATATCGGACGATTTTTGATCTGATCAATAATCGGAAGATTCAGGTAGAAAAACATTTTGACAAAAAGGTAAATTATTGCCTGCTAAACGAAGAAGGGCGCAGGATATTTATTGAAGCATTTGAAAGCAGAATGGAATCGGTATTTATGCATCCGGTTTTAAAGCGAAAGGTCAGTTACCGAACGGCAATAAAACTGGATTGTTATAAGTTAATTAAGTTTATTTTGGAAGGAAAAGAGTTTATCCCGTTTTTGCTTGAGGAGGGTAAATAGAATGAGAAAAATTTCGTACAACTACGCTTTTGTTTTCTATGATGTAAATGAAAAACGGGTGCAGAAAGTTTTTAAAATCTGTAAAAAATATTTGTCACATTTTCAGTTTTCTGTGTTTAGAGGAGAAATAACACCATCGAAACTCGTCGAGTTGAAAACTGAGTTAAATCGTGTAATTGATAAAAATGAAGATTTTATTTGTATTATCAAAGTGATGAATGATGATGTCTTTGGGGAGGAGGCTTTGGGAAAAAAGGACATTGTAACGGGCGAAACTCTGATCCTGTAGGAGAAGCAGAATCGTTGAAAGTAAAATAGGGGAATTGATTTACCAGGTGATTTTTTGTGTGTTCCGTTATAAACCCTTTAGAAATAAGGGAAAATGAGCATATTAGGAATGGCTATTAAGTTTGACTTACACTTGGAAAAAATTTGAAAAAGCTGGTATTTTCAAGGAATTTGAGATATAGTAAAAACGGAAAAGCTGATAAAAGCGTTGGATTAATAGAAACATGAGATGTATTGAAATATGACATCCAACACGGATGGCAAGCATCCGTTTAGGGATTAATAGAAACATGAGATGTATTGAAATAACAAGCTGTATCGGAGGTAATGGCAGAGAGCGGCGGGATTAATAGAAACATGAGATGTATTGAAATGATTTCACAGTCAATGGTGAATGATGGACTGTATAGATTAATAGAAACATGAGATGTATTGAAATCATGATGGACATAAACATGAATCGGGTACAAAGAGAGATTAATAGAAACATGAGATGTATTGAAATATGACCGCGAGCCATCCTCGTGCTCTTTCCCCACTGGATTAATAGAAACATGAGATGTATTGAAATAAATTTTCTTTTATGCTAATGAATTTCGCACCCGTGATTAATAGAAACATGAGATGTATTGAAATCCACAGGTTGTATCTACCAATCTGATATTTACATGATTAATAGAAACATGAGATGTATTGAAATTCTTGCGTATATAACCGTATTTGAAGCAGTATAGTGATTAATAGAAACATGAGATGTATTGAAATATGTCTTTGCAATTCTTTGCCAGCTATATCCGGTTTGATTAATAGAAACATGAGATGTATTGAAATCGCAAGATGTCTTTTATGTCACTAGCTGAGTAATAGATTAATAGAAACATGAGATGTATTGAAATCAAACAAGCGTGTCTGCAGTTATGGTGCACGGCTGATTAATAGAAACATGAGATGTATTGAAATAATTCTTTTGATATCCCGTAGCTCTTGCAACCTGGATTAATAGAAACATGAGATGTATTGAAATGTTTTCAACCAGTTTTCCCAATCTGGCAAAAATTGATTAATAGAAACATGAGATGTATTGAAATTTGTTCCAGGCAGATGCCATGATTGCCAGAACACGATTAATAGAAACATGAGATGTATTGAAATGGGGTTTTTTCAACTTTTCATGGTCATTGCCTCATGATTAATAGAAACATAAGATGTATTGAAATAATCGATCTGCTTCCGGACTTTCTGGTCTAGCTCCCTGATTAATAGAAACATGAGATGTATTGAAATTACAATGCCTGAGCGTACTCTAGTGTCTGCAACGGATTAATAGAAACATGAGATGTATTGAAATGAGCAGCCTAGCGTTAGGTGTGTTTCTGATTCCGGGATTAATAGAAACATGAGATGTATTGAAATTCTCCAGTATTTTGAGGTATCATATTTAAATAAAAAGCAATATTTTGAAATTTTACATCAAAGGCTCTACGGGATATCAAAAATCTAGTATGGTAAAAAGAGAGGACAAGAAATGCTGAACATTTTTTATGGAGATATGAAAGAAGCTGTTTACAATACGGCAGGTTATTTTAAATATGATTATGAAGATGAATGGATTGTAGATCCTTTTGTAAAGAAAATGATTCTGGACGTGGACAAATCGACCGTAATGGACAGCG
>PPYE01483806.1_pt1 | contig 10482 bp, 10 predicted proteins | sample 1559881 | NCBI WGS metagenome assembly PPYE01 (sample SAMN08240022, study PRJNA423297) | Human gut metagenome, whole genome shotgun sequencing project.
ATTATCTGCGCTTTTGGCTTGGCATCTGCCGCACCTCGCTCGCCGTATCGGCACTTAGAATTATGCGGTATTGCCCTATGTTTTCCCGTGCCGGACAGGGCCGGTACGGGGGTATTTTGATTTGACCTTTTAACATTATAAGGCATAAATGTGGAAAAATAAAGAACAACCGGTGGTCAAAACAGGTAAAATGTGTAGAATTGCGCAAAATTATGAGCATGGCCGCGCCCTGCCCTTGCACGCAGTGCGCTGGTTGGGTATAATGATAGACAGTCAAAATATTCCGTTAAGGAGAATGAGTACAAATGAAATTAGGTATCGTCGGTTTGCCCAATGTTGGCAAATCCACTTTGTTCAATGCGCTGACCAGCACCCAGAATGCTCAGGCAGCCAACTATCCGTTCTGCACCATTGAGCCGAACTCCGGTATTGTTCCGGTTCCTGATGCCCGGCTGGACAAACTGGCCGAGATCTGGCAGACAGACAAAAAGACCCCCGCCATTGTGGAGTTTGTGGATATCGCCGGTCTGGTCAAAGGTGCCAGCCAGGGCGCTGGTCTGGGAAACAAGTTCCTGGGCCATATCCGCGAGTGCGATGCCATTGTACATGTGGTGCGCTGCTTTGACGATGACAACATCATCCATGTTGTGGAGGATGTGAACAAGCCGGAAAGCGTTGACCCCATCCGCGATATTGACGCCATCGACCTGGAGCTGATCCTGGCCGACCTGGAAGTTGTCAGCAACCGCCTGGGCCGCCAGCAGAAAGCCGCCAAGACCGGCAATAAGACCGCTGCTGCCGAAGCTGCCTGGCTGGCAGAGCTTGCCGCTCATCTGGAAGGCGGCAAGCCCGCCCGTTCCTTTGCCTTTGACCCGGATGACGACAGCCAGAACACCGCTCGCAAAGAACTGGGTCTGCTCTCCGCCAAGCCGGTGATTTATGCCTGCAACGTGGGCGAGGATGACCTGCTGGGCGGGTTGGACGAGAACCCGTACTATCCGTTGGTTGCCGCCCGCGCCAAAGAGGAAAACGCACAGGCAATCCCCATCTGTGCCAAGACCGAGGAAGATATCGCCGGTTCCAGCCAGGAAGAAAAGCTGGCGTTCCTGCACGAGATGGGCATTGAATCCACCGGCCTGGATAACCTGATTAAGGCAAGCTATGATCTGCTGGGCCTCATCAGCTTTTTGACGGACGGCAAAAAGGAATGCCGCGCCTGGACCATCAAGCGCGGCACCAAAGCCCCGCAGGCTGCCGGCAAAATCCATTCCGACTTTGAGCGCGGCTTTATCCGCGCCCAGGTCATCAGCTATGACGCACTGGCCGACAACAACTTTGACTATGCTGCGGTTAAGGCCAAGGGCCTGCAACGCACCGAGGGCAAGGAATACGTTGTGAATGATGGCGATGTGATCGAATTCCTCTTCAACGTCTGATAAAAAGGAGCAATACCATGATCATTGGCATTATGGGCGCTATGCCCGATGAAGTTGACCAGCTGTGTGCCAAGCTGGAGCAGGTGACCAAAGAAACTTACGCCGGGGTGGAGTACCACCAGGGCATGCTGAACGGCCGCCAGGTCGTTGTGTGCTGCGCCGGTATGGGCAAGGCAAACGCCGCTTCCACCGTGCAGGTTCTAATTACCAAGTACGGTGCCGAGAAGATCATCTTCTCCGGCATTGCAGGCAACATGACCAGCAAGATCGGCATTGGTGATGTCTGCGTGGGCGAAACCGTGGTATATCACGACGCCCAGAACGACATGATTGCCCAGAGCGCACCGTTCACCGCAGAGTACCACGGCGACCCGGCCCTGGTCAAAGCTGCACTGGATGCCTGCAACGCCTGTGGTGTTAAGGCCATTGCCGGCAAGATTGCCACCGGTGACCTTTTTGTTGGCGATGCCGCCACCAAAAAGGCTATCGAGGACAAATGCCAGCCCGACTGCGTGGAGATGGAAGGCGCTGCTGTAAGCCAGGTTGCCGCCCGCAACGGCGTACCCTGCGTCATCCTGCGCGCCATGAGCGACAACGCGGACGAGAGCGGTTATGAAGTTCTTGTCGTGAAAAAGTTCAGCATCGGCGAGTACATCAAAACTGCCACTGCCATTGTGGCAAATATGATCGAAGCACTGTAATTGGGGAAAACACTTTTAGGGAAAGTATAAAACAGATGAAAATTACACGTGAAGAAGAAAGCAAAATAAAAGGCACACCTGAGGTTTCTGCTCCGGCCCCGACTGAAACGCCGGAACAGCCCGCAGCGGCCGCAAAGCCTGCCACGCGCTGGGCGGCTATTCCGCTGTGGGGGCGGGTACTGCTGATTCTTGGCATTGCACTCCTCTTGTTGGTATTCGTTGGCTATGCCGCTTTGCAGGGCATGCTGGGGCGCATCCGTCGTGCATCGGCCACCGAGGCAGTCTCCCAACAGGAAGAGACCTTTGAATCGGACGAAAACGCCGATGATACCTTGAGCCCGGAGGATGTAATCTGGAACGGGGCCGACACCAGCGTGATGCAGGACAAAGACATTGTGAACCTGCTGCTGATTGGCCAGGACCGCCGCGAAGGCCAGGACCGCCAGCGGTCCGACAGCATGATCATGGTCACGCTGAACAAAAAGACCAAACAGATCAGCATGACCTCCTTTATGCGGGACCTGTATGTACAGATTCCCGGCTACAGCGACAACCGCATCAACGCAGCCTATGCCTTTGGCGGCATGGATCTGCTGGACAGCACGCTGAACACCAATTTTGGTGTAGAGATTGTTGGGAATGTGGAAGTTGACTTTGGCGAGTTCCAGACCTTGATCGACAGCATTGGCGGCATTGACCTAGAACTGACCCAGGACGAGGCAGATTATATCTGCGGCAGAAAGCGAGATGTAACCTACCCACAGCAGCTCCGCACGGACTGGAACCTGCATGAAGGGGTAAACCACCTGACCGGCGAGCAGGCCCTGATCCATGCACGCAACCGCTCCCTGGGCAACGATTATGCCCGCACCGACCGCCAGCGTGCTGTGCTGATGGCGATCATCAATAAAGTGAAACAGATGGATGCTGTTTCCATCGTCAACTTTATTAACCAGGTTCTGCCACTGCTGACCACCGACATGACCTCCGGCGAAATTCTGGGGTATGCGATGGAAGCTTTGCAGATGAATTTTGACAGTGAGCACTCTTACCGCATCCCGGCAGAGGGCACCTATACCGGCGCGGTAATCCGCGGCATGCAGGTACTGGTACCAGACCTGGCTGCCAACCAGACCTACCTGATGGATGTTCTGTATCATACAGACAACAACCAATAAACACATTACAAAAATATCGCCCGGCGTGGAACTGCAATGTTCCCGCCGGGCGGTTTTGTTTTGAGTTATGCGCCTGCCCGCGGCATGATAAGCACGGCGGCAAGGTACATAACATAAAGTATCAGGCATACCCTGCCCTGCCAGCGGTAAAGCCGCTTTTTGACCAGCGGCGGCAGCAGCAGGATCAATGCCATCAAAACGCAGAACGGGATATCATACTGGCGGAACTGTTCACCCACCGGCAAGCGGCGGCGGTACATCAGGCTGGAAACAGGCAGCACCAGCGTGATGCTCAAAATGGCGCTGTTCAGCACCTGCATGGGCAGTGCCTGCGGCGGGTAGATGCGGCATTTTTCCGCAAATCGCTTCCAGGCAGAGCCAAGGGGATGGTCGAACACTTCCACCAGCAGGGGCAGACAGAGGCCAAAGGAAATCAGGGTTGCCGCCCACTGGGCCTGAATGGTGCCAGTCAGGTTGGCCAGTGCCACGGCGCTGTTCAGCAGGGCCCACGCTCCCACGCAGAGCACTGCCATGCCGCCCACCACCCCGGCCAGGTTGCGCAGGCTGGTGCGGATGCTCATAGCCGGGAACAGGACGGTCCGCCCGGATGGGTCTTCCGGCGGGGTCTTTTCGCCTTTTTCCTTCTGGACAGTGATAAGCTCCAGCCCCTCCCGGAACGCAAAGCGGTACTGGTAGGCGATGCTCTGCATGACAAACAGAACAAACAGGCCCATCAGCAGGCCGGTACCGGTATAGCTCAGGGTGCCGTCCCGCACAAACAGTGCCACCACGCCGCAGGCCACCAGCAGCAGGGCGCATTTGCGCAGCAGCTCGCCGCGGTCCACCGTGACATTACAGCGCAGCAGGCAAAGCGCCAGTACCAGCCCCAGCTGGGTGACAGCGCCCGCCAGAGCCGTACCAACGGCCAGCGCAGTAACGGACATACCTGCCGCCAGAAACGCCAGCACCAGCTGCGGCAGCGCCGTACACACCGCCACCAGCGTGCCGCCCACCATCCACATAGGCAGCCCGCACAGCGCCCCGCACCACGTTGCGCAGCGCGAAGCCAGCCTGCTGCCGATACCAGTCAGCAGCAAGCCCAGAGCATAGAGCAGCAATGTAGGGAGAAGAAGCATAGTTTTTTAGTTAGAAGTTAGGGGGGAGGCGTTAATTAGAAATTCGGATTGATACCAAAATCACAAAGACATCTCTCACAAAGTCCCGGAACGGTCACTGCGCCCGCAGACGCGTTTCGGAGGCCAACCGGGATTTTAATCCCGGCTCTTAGGCCGGAGATAGACCGTTCCCTACGGACTATTTTGTAATGGGCAACAAAAATCAAAAATAGCCACACACCGATCGTGGCACAACAGCGGTGCTCTATATATACCCTGAGTTTCCCAAAAAGCACCCGTTTCCCCATACAAAAACCGGCAGTGCCGCATAAAACAGCACTGCCGGGATTGGCTTAGTATGCGATGCCCCAGACGACCATGCTCTTGGCGGGCTTGCCGCAGACCGGGCATACGTCGGACAGGTGTTCCTGCTCGAACGGCATGCAGCGGCTGGAAAGCCCTGCTTCGGTCTTCATGGCTTCCTCACAGGCCAGGTCACCGCACCACATGGTTTTGACAAAGCCGGTCTTTTCGGACACGATCTTTTTCACTTCGTCCATGGTGGTGGCGCTCCAGGTGCGGTTTTCGCGGTTCTGCAAAGCGCGGTCATACAGATCCTTGGCCAGAGCTTCCATTGCGGCGGGAATTGCGGTGGCCAGATCTTCAAACTTCACAAACTGCTTTTCGCGGGTATCGCGGCGAACCAGCACGCACTGGCCGTTCTCGATATCGCGGGGGCCGACTTCCAGGCGAACAGGCACGCCCTTCATTTCCCACTGGGCAAACTTCCAGCCGGGCTGCTTGTCGGAATCGTCCAGCTTCACGCGGGCATACTTACCGATTTCGGCAGCCAGTTCGCGGCATTTGTCCAGTACGCCGGGTTTGTGGGCGGCAACGGGAACGATGACCACCTGCACCGGGGCAATGGCCGGGGGCAGGATCAGACCGTCGTCATCGCCGTGGGTCATGATGATAGCGCCGATCAAACGAGTAGAAGCGCCCCAGCTGGTCTGGAAGGGGTACTGCAGGGTGTTGTCGCGGCCGGTAAAGGTAACGTCATAGGCGCGGCTGAACTTATCGCCAAAATAGTGGCTGGTGCCGCTCTGCAGGGCTTTGCCGTCCTTCATCATGGCTTCGATGGTGTAGGTAGCCTCGGCACCGGCAAACTTTTCCTTATCTGTCTTGCGGCCTTTCAGCACGGGGATGCACAGATCATGCTCGGCAAAGTCGGCATAGCAGTTCAGCTGCTGCTCGGTCTCAGCCTTGGCCTCCTCGGCAGTCTCGTGGATGGTGTGGCCTTCCTGCCACCAGAACTCACGGGTGCGCAGGAACGGGCGGGTGGATTTTTCCCAGCGAACCACGCTGCACCACTGATTGTACAGCATAGGCAGGTCACGGTAAGAATGCAGCACATGGCTGAAATGGTCGCAGAACATCGTCTCGCTGGTGGGGCGCACAGCAAGGCGCTCTTCCAGCGGGTCAGAACCGCCTGCAGTGACCCAGGCAACTTCGGGGGCAAAGCCGTTTACCAGCTCGCCCTCCTTTTTCAGCAGGCTTTCGGGGATCAGCACAGGCATGGCCACGTTTTCGTGGCCGGTTGCCTTAAAGCGGCCATCCAGAATTTTCTGGATGTTCTCCCAGATTGCATAGCCATAGGGGCGCAGCACAACAAAGCCCTTGACGCTGGAATATTCAACCAACTCTGCCTTGGTGCAGATATCCGTATACCACTGCGCGAAATCAACTTCCTGCGCGGTGATTGCTTCGACCATTTTTTTCTTATCGTTTGCCATTGGTTCCCCTCACACTTTCTTACAAAACTGCATGCTGCCATGCCGCATTACTGCATATGCTCTTCCACATAGGCAACCACATCGCCCACGGTGTGGAAATTTTCGATCTCCTCATCCGGGATCTCGACCCCGAACTCGTCAGACAGGGTAGTGATCATATCGATCACATCCAGGCTGTCTGCGCCAAAATCATTGATAATATCGCTTTCGGGGGTGATTTTTTCAGCCTCGATGTCAAGCTGGTCAGCCAGATAATCGCGGATGCGCTCAAAAACTTCGGATTCCATAGCTTTTACTCCTTACCCGTATCAATATCGTATTTCTGCCATGCCGGTATCAGCACGCAGGGCACACATATACAGAATGTCATAGTACTTTTATATCGTATCTGCACAGCCTTGTCAAGTTTCCCGGCAACTTTTTTATCCGTGAGCTTTCACATCCCTGTACGCCGGTGCAGCGGGATGCTATAATATAGGATTAGAAGTAATAAATAATAATTCATGTTGGTGCGCCGCCCGCGGCGCGAATAAAACAGGCGGGCTGCTCTGGCTAGAATGCTTTTGCCGGAGTGGTTGGCTTGATTAAAATGTGACGCCATGGGCATCACACAACCATTATTCTTTTTTCTTTATCCTTTTATTTGATTCTTTCCACACCGCACAACAAGGAGGCACTTTATGCAACTGCACTTTACCAAAATGCACGGCTGCGGCAACGACTACATCTATCTTGACTGCCGCGAAACCGGCCTGCCTGCGGAGATTGCCGCCTGGAGCCAAAAACTTTCCCGCCGGCATTTTTCCATTGGGGCGGACGGCATTATCTGCATCTGCCCGCCGCTGACGGCGGACGGCGACGCCACCATGCGGATGTTCAACGCGGATGGCTCCGAGGGCAAAATGTGCGGCAACGGGGTGCGCTGTGTGGCGCAGTTTTTGTACACGCACGGCGTGCCGAAGGATGTGATCGAGATCGACACCCTGATGGCGGGCCGTAAAACGCTGCACCGCAAAGGCGAAGGGCTGTGGCAGGCCGAAATGGGACATTTTTCTGCGATGGCGGACACCCTGCCCGCCGTTGGGTTGGGGGCCGGGCCGCTGGTCCACGCTCCGCTGACGGCAGCGGGCAAAATCTGGGATGCCGCCTGCATCAGCACCGGCAACCCGCACTGCATCATTGAATGGCCGGATTGCGACACCTTGCCCACCGGCCACGCCCTGGCTGCCATCGGCCCGGAGTTTGAGCACCACCCGGCGTTCCCCGAAGGGGTCAACACCGAGTTTGTTTATATCGAAAGCCCCACCAGCGTAGTGATGCGGGTTTGGGAGCGCGGCAGCGGCGAGACGTTCGCCTGCGGCACCGGCTCCTGCGCCACGGTGGCCGCTTTGGTGCTGCGCGGCGTGTGCCCCCGCAATGTTCCGGTGGATGTACACCTGCTGGGCGGCATCCTTTCCATCACCATCACAGCGGATGACAACATCTTGATGACCGGCCCGGCGGAGACGGCATTTGTGGGTTGCGTGGAAGTGTAAAGTTAGTTAGGAGTTAGGAGTTTTCTCAAATTAGAAATTGGAGGTATGGCGAGGTTGACGGTAACACACTGAACCATATGAAGCCATATAAAATTAAAGAAATCTGGCGAAAATACTGTTTATCATAAGGGGTAGATTTTCGCGGTTTTTCTTGAATGTGGCGGCGTTTTATGATACCATACAGACATATCATTTAGGATTCCTAACCGCTACAGTATCATGTTAAAATGCAGAGGGAGCGAAAGATGAAACTGAACAAGCATTATTCCGAGCTGAACGAAAGCTATCTTTTCAGCACCATTGCGCACAAGGTTGCTGCTTACCAGAAAGCCAACCCGGATAAGGATATCATCCGCCTGGGTATTGGCGATGTAACGCTGCCGCTGGCCAAAAGCGTGACCGACGCCATGCTGAAAGCCGTTGAGGAGCAGGGCAAAAAGGAGACTTTCCACGGCTATATCCCCAGCGAGCAGGGCTATGAATTCCTGCGTTCCGCCATCCAGAAATACTATGCCGGCCACGGCGTGGAGCTGGACATGGCCGAAATCTTTGTATCCGACGGCGCCAAGAGCGACCTGGGCAACCTGCTGGATCTGTTTGATGTGGACAATACCGTGCTGGTTCCGGACCCCGTTTACCCCGTTTATGTGGATGACAACGTGATGGCCGGGCGCAAGATCCTGTACATGTCCGCCAGCGCCGAGAATAACTTTTTGCCGATGCCGGATGACAATGTTCATGCCGACATTGTGTACCTGTGCAGCCCCAACAACCCCACCGGCGCCACCTACACCGTGGACCAGCTGAAAGAGTGGGTGCGCTGGGCCAAGGCCAACAACGCCCTGATCCTGTTTGACGCCGCCTATGAATGCTTTGTGAGTGAGCCGGGTCTGGCCCGCAGCATTTATGAGGTTGAGGGTGCTAAGGATTGCGCCGTTGAGGTTTGCAGCTTCTCCAAGATCGCAGGCTTTACCGGCACCCGCTGCGGCTACACCGTTGTGCCGCAGGCCATTGTCTCTGACGGCCAGAGCCTGAACAAGATGTGGCTGCGCCGCCAGACCACCAAGTTCAACGGCGTTGCCTATGTGGTGCAGCGCGGCGCCGAGGCCGTGTTCACCGAGGAAGGCATGAAAGAGATCCAGCACAACCTGGACTACTACCGCCAGAACGCTGCCGTGATTGCAGCAGCACTGGACGAAGCCGGTGTGTGGTACTGCGGCGGCAAAAACAGCCCGTACATCTGGCTGCGCTGCTCCAACAACATGGGCAGCTGGGAGTTTTTTGACTGGCTGCTGGAGACCGCCAATGTTGTTGGCACCCCCGGCGAGGGCTTTGGCGAGTGCGGCAAGGGGTATTTCCGCCTGACCGCATTTGGCGATGCCGCCAAGACCAAGGAAGCAGCCGCCCGCATTGTGGCCGCACTGAAAACCCTGTAATAATTACCCGGCTGCCCCGCAGCCGAACCTGATAACACGCGGATGATTGGAGGAGCAACCATGACCCCAAGCGAAGAAATTATGCAGTTTTTGAAGGATAACCCGACCTTTTATCTTGCCACGGTGGATGGCTATCTGCCGCGCGTGCGCCCGCTGGGCTTTGCCATGTGGTACAAGGACCACCTGTGCCTGGGCATCGGCAAGCACAAAGCCGCATACAAGCAGCTGTTGGACAACACCAACCTGGAAATCTGCACCTGCAACGAAAAGGGCGAGTTTTTGCGCGTGCAGGGTACTGCCAACTTTGACAATACCCCCGAAGCACAGGCCGCCGCATTCAAGATTATGCCGCAGCTGGCCGATATGTACAACGAGGAAACCGGCCTGAAGCTGGGTATTATCTACCTGGACCACCTGTCCGCCAAGCTGTTCTCCATGTCCGGCAGTGTAAAGGACATCATGGCCTATTAAGCGATAAGCAAAACAAGAGCAAAACCAACGCCCGTGCGTTCCGTTTATGGGGAGCGCACGGGCGGTTTATTTTATATCAAAATCAAAGGGTCTTGAGCAAAATTTCTTCCATCGGGCGTTTGGGCACGCAGTAATCGCGGGCATCGTCCAGGTAATACTTTACATTGCCGTTCTGCATGGCAACCAGGTGGCTTTTATGGGTGGGGTAGCCGAACGCCACCACGCTGTGCAGGCGCAGATTTTCGCCCAGGCCCAGCAGCTCCTTGATGGCGGGGCGGTCGATCGCCCCCATGATGCAGCTACCCACACCGTGCGCCCAGGCGGCGTCCGTCATGTTGGCAAGGGCAAGTCCGGTATCGGTATCATTGCAGCCGGGCAGGTTTTCATCCTGGCAGACAGCCACAAACAGTACCGGGGTCTCATCCGGTTTGGGCTGGCCCTGCTCCGGCGGCAGGTAAGCAGCCCAATGCACCAGCGGCTGCATTTTGGCAACCATCTCCGGGCTTTGCACCAGCACATATTTCAGCGTCTGGCGGTTGGCACCGCAGCTGGCAATGCGGGCGGCCTCCATAATTTCCCGGGCAATGGCAGGTTCCACCGGCTTTTGTTCAAAGCGGCGGTAGGTGCGGCGGGTTTTCAAAAATTCCATTATATCCATGGGGGTTCACACTCCTCTTTTTGCTGTTTCGGGTTCAGGCCGCGGCGGTGCCTATTTCGCGCACCGCCACCTGTCTTTGAGCAATACCGCATAATTCTAAGTGCCGATACGGCGAGCGAGGTGCGGCAGATGCCAAGCCAAAAGCGCAGATAATACTGG
>PPYE01512327.1_pt1 | contig 10479 bp, 10 predicted proteins | sample 1559881 | NCBI WGS metagenome assembly PPYE01 (sample SAMN08240022, study PRJNA423297) | Human gut metagenome, whole genome shotgun sequencing project.
AACTCTTTGTCAAATGATGTCCGGTAAGAGGCAGGGACAACAAGTTTAAGGTGTTCGTGCTTCATTTCCCGAAGCTGATTCTTGGAAATGCCTTGTTGCAGGGTGAACAAATACTTGGTTTCGATGCGGTCCGCTTCGTTCAGGACTTGTCGCCAACGGTCTTTGCAGGTTGTTTTTGCTCCAAGAAATACCAGTTTGTTAGCAGGAAACAGCATGTTATGGTAAGCTTCTCCGTTGGGAAACAGGAAATCGGGCTTTTTATTGTCTTCCGTCACGGCTTGTTCTTCGTATTCCAATTGTGCCGCCGTGAATATGGTTGCAAGGTGATGTTCCAAGGATTTGCCTGCACGGGATTTGCGACGGTTGAGAATGATATTTGAGAATTTGACCAATTCTTGACAGTTAGGAAAAGGCACACTGTAAATAGGTGCATAAACTTTCTCCTCGAAACTGCGGAATAGACCGTACTCCGTATCAATCCATTTTAATAATTGTTCATCGGGAGACTTGCAAATATGAACGTCCGTGATATGATGAACTTTATTATATATGTCTCTGGCGAATTGAGCCATTTGCCGGGTTTCTGGAAAATCGGCGTATAAAGCAACAAGCTCTTGGATGCCGATTTCCAATTGCTTTTCCGGTGTACTTGCTTGTGTAACATCAATCAATTGATTTGTTTTCTCCGGAGAAAGGTTGAAATAGGCAAAGAAATCGTCAATGTCCTGATCTGTCTGCAAGACGAAACCATAATAATAATCCTCGCTCTGTTGGGCAATAATGAGCAAATCGCCTACATTGTCTTCCTCAAAAAAAGGAAAGCCCTTCCCGAAACGGGTTATTCGGTATTCATTACGTGTTCCTTGTCCATAATAGATAAAACGGCTGTCGGTTGTAAAATCATCTTGCCATTTGACCTTTACCATCTTGTCTTTATTTTCACCTTTCACTCCCGGAGTGTCGAACAAAAGTGCTGCTGCGCATTTGGGTATATAGAAGCCTGCCTGATGCGAACCGTTCTTCCCGGTATCATTAGCTGTAATGAAACGGCAAAATGCATATTTGGCATTTTGTATTTTAACTATAGCACTATTTAGAATTTCACCCATAACAATCAATCATTTAACATGGCTTTTACTAATTGTTCAGAAACAGCTGTGATAAGAGGCACCACGACTGAATTCCCGCATTGCCTGTAAGCTTGTACATCAGAGACTTGGTTAAGGCGATATTTATCGGGATATCCCATTAGTCGGGCACATTCACGAGGAGACAATCTACGAGGATTCTTTCCTCCTGTTTGTGGGATAAGGATTTCGGAACCATCCTTATAGTAACGAGCACTTAACGTACGGGAAATACCATTCAAATCTACTATTCCGAAACCAAACCCATTTCCTTTGGCGCGGTGCTTTTCTGCATAGTTTTGCAGATAGCTCCAAAGTTTGTCACTTAACGTGTATTTTCCGTCAATATCAGGGTCAAGTATTTCTTTGATGCTCCGGGTTGATTGTTTCTGCTCGGGAAAGGCGAATTGCTCTTTTCCATGAAAGACATCTTGGTTAAAACCTACTATCATGATGCGTTCCCGATGTTGTGGCACATAAGTTTGTCCGTCCATGACAAGATAGTGGAGCGAATAACGCAACTCCTCTAATGTGCCTTTGATTACCTTGAATGTGTTACCTTTGTCATGCGACATCAGATTTTTCACATTCTCCAAAAAGAACGCTTTGGGGCGGTGACGACTGATAATGTCTGCCACGTCAAAAAACAACGTACCTTGCGTTTTATCCTTGAATCCCGTTTCCCGTCCGAGACTTTTTTTCTTCGAAACTCCGGCAATAGAAAATGGTTGACACGGAAAACCGGCACATAGCACATCAAAATTTCGAGGGATATAGCTTTTGGTCATTTCTTTTGTAATGTCGCCGAAAGGCATTTCCCCAAAGTTTGCCAAGTAAGTCTTTTGAGCATACTTGTTCCATTCTGACGAAAATACACACTTGCCACCTTGCGCCTGCATGGCCAAACGGAAACCTCCCATTCCGGCAAATAGGTCGATGAAAGTGAATTTTGGTTCTTTAGGGTCGAGAAACGGCACGTTGAAGAAATCCGAGAATAGACCGTATGCGGCAGGATCTTCTGCGACTTTGGTCACATATTCATCCGTTATTTCTTCTTCCTTGCTCTCTTTTTTCTGCTCTAAAAACTCACGGATGGCGTATATCACTTCCCACTTACTTTCTTCACCTTTGATGCAATCATTGTTATGCAGATAATGGCTGAGTACAGCCAATTGATTTTCCCGACTGGTCTCTCCGTACACTTTAATGTTGTTTTGCTCGTCAATTTCCTCGGGGAAGTCGGCGAGCTTAATATCTTGTATGACTGTTTTTTTTGCTATCATTCAATTTGTGAATTAATTAATGAGGACAAAAGTACTGCTTTTTATCGAGAACAGCGAATAACAAGTTTTTAAAGATTCTGTATTTTACACCTTTTTGTAGTGTTTGGTATCGGGGATAAAGGTTTTCATCAGTGACGTTTTTTTCAATCCATGAGGTAACTATTGGGTTATCCCCACAGTTGCCCAATATAGAGGAACAGCGGTTTCTTGCCCATGATGAGCAGGGCATGGTGGTCCGCTACCTGCATACGGTGCTCGATGGGTGGGGCGACCTGCTGACCGATGTCAAGGTTCGTTTCGTAACGACACGGAGCATGTCCTGTTCCTGCTTGATGATTTCCATCTTGCCGATATGTTGCTCGCTGCGCATACATTGGAAGATGCGTGTACTCACATTAAGCAGGTACGCTGCCTCGCGTGTGGGGAGCAACCTGTCAGGCGATACCGCTTTCTTGTCGCTGGAAACGGCACGGATGTGTGCCGCAATCTCCGCTATCTATTCCATCAATGACCTGAATGCGGAACTTTCCATCGTAATCACTTTCATATCCAGTCCTTCCTTTTTGTTTCTGCGACAAAATTGGACAATAAACAAAAGGGGCTTTAATAGCTCACTACCTGATATTTGAGGTAGTAGATTACCGAAAATGTACTCTTCATCATCCTTATTTTTTTGGTTTCAAAATTAGTTGGTGAAGGGTCCGATGCCGGTACACAAAACGAGAAGGAACGGCGCAATCTTTTTCCGTAACCGGATTTCTCGCGTGAGTTGTCAGTGACTCACTATGCCGCAGTATCTTGTTTCGCCATCCGTACCCATTTGTGGCATTTTCGAGCATGGTTACGAACAAGTAACGTAGCGGTGTCAGGATTTGGCTTCGACAGTGATTGTAATAGCTTCACGAATAATCGGTAGTTCAACTGAAACCATTGTAGCTCAATTCTATCACTATATCTTTCCGCATTTCACTTTTTTGTAGTAACTTTGTTTGATAAATCAACACTCCAATTCATGAAACTGCAAAAAATATATCGTCAACTGTGGATGGAAGTCCATCCGCGTCCGCAATCGGCAGATACCGATCAATGGTATGTCGATTTTGCCAACAGGCTGCTGCCCCTATTTGAGAAGTCGGAGCTTACCGGACAGATGATTCATAAAAACCGGGCCGTTCTTTATTTCACCTGGTATCTGGAAGATTGTGTGAATAATTCCGGTGGATGGAATAAGTTCATCCGGTTGCACAAGCGGTTGTACGGACGTTTTCTGCCCTTTTATACCCTGACAGGGGCGTATGCCGATGATGAAATAAATTTTGAGGATGTGTCGTTCCTGTTATGGTCGCTTCTTTCTCCTGTCACAGACGATTCTCCGGTTCCTTGGAATCCGACGGATAAATCTCTGCTTCGACTTGCGACTGATATTTATGCGCTACTTGAAGCCCATTTTGAACAAGCCCCTCTTACCGATGACGAGTCGATGGACTGGCTTCCGGAGATTCGTGCCCTGTTGCCTCCTCCGGGACCTGTTTTGGATATTTTCCCGGAAATGGAGCTTCCCCATGATGTGACCAAGTTCCTGAATGCCACCCAAGGGAAGCAGCTTGTCTATTTTGAGGATTATGCGGGCTTGCGCCGTTTCTGTGTCGATGCGTTGGAGTGGGCCGACGAAGACGATTCGTTAATGCCCGAATTGGCCGATGAAGAAAATTTTGTATTTTTTGCCAATCCGAAAGGCGTCTTGCTTGCTCCCAATATCGGTGCTTGCTTCCGGGATGAACGAAACTCGACATATAATCCCGGGATTGCCGAACAAGAAGGGGCCGAGTTGCTTTATGTTCCCGGACTTTGTCCCATCGACTTGTTGCACTATGCCATGCAGCATGATTTATTGTCCGAGGTCACTTTTCCTTTTGAGGATGGCAGGAGGGTGTTGCACGAGAACTGGGATTTTATAGCCCGCAGATATTTAGGCAAATATTATGATGAAGATTTTTATGAAGAAGAGCGGAAATAGCAGTGCCCGTCCGGGTAGCGGACGGCCCAAAGCCTCGGGAGGTAAGAAACCTTCCGGTAAACGGATCGGAAAATCAAAGCCCTCAAAAGCCAATAACCAACTGAACCGTAGGGTGAAATAAGTTGTTACCTGTTATAAACAAGTGTTAGTATGAAATGGGAAAGTAGCTTGGTGGAGCATCTCCAATGGTCGGACACGATCACCAACCGGGAGAGTAAGGAGCAGTTAGCCCGTATGATTGCCATGCGTGTGCAAGAAGGGGAGATTATTGGGGCAGGTTCCGGATCGACCGTATATCTGGCATTGCTCGCTATTGCCGAAAGGATACGTACGGAGAATCTGCATGTCACCGTGATCCCTGCCTCGATGGAGATATCGATGGAGTGTGTCCGTTTGGGCATTCCGCAGACTACTTTATGGATGTGTCGCCCCGATTGGACGTTCGACGGCGCCGATGAAGTAGATCCCGATCATAACCTGATCAAAGGTAGAGGCGGAGCGTTATTCAAGGAGAAACTTTTGATATGCAGCAGCAATCGTACTTTCATTTTGGTGGACGAAAGCAAGCAGGTTTCTTTTCTGGGAAGCCGTTTTCCTGTTCCTATCGAAGTGTTTCCGATGGCTCTGCCTTATGTGGAGCGGGAAGTGCTTACTATGGGAGCTTTGCGTACGGAGTTGAGGCTTGCTAAAGGTAAAGACGGTCCTGTAATTACCGAAAATGGAAATCTGATTCTCGATGCCTGGTTCGGCAATATTCATTCGTCTCTCGAGAAAGAGATAAAATCAATCACAGGAGTTGTCGAGAATGGATTGTTTATGGGATATGATGTCGAGGTGATGGTAGCAAAATAAGATCGGAAGCGGTTGATAGTATGAAAACTAAATGGGAAAGGTGATACCATGCGGATATCACCTCTCCCATTTAGTTTTCGTTGCCTACAAGTTCATTGCATTACCTCCAAGGACTCCCAGTATGGCAGATGCCACTGCGATCATTACCTTTAGAACCGTACTCCAGCCTGACTTTTTCATTTCTTCAACACCTCCTTTCTATGTAATCCTGATTTATGCCGTCGGGTCATCCACAATGTCTCCGTCTCCACCTTTTTCAGATTCTTTACCTTCCAATGCGGCTTTGATATCGATGAATTCGATTTTATCACCGGCCCGGGTCGATGTCAGGTTCGGACGTACACTCGATGACGGACGAAAGTTTATTTTCACTGCCATTATGTTTTTGGCCGTACATTCTTTTTCCGTATCCACCCCTTTGGTGCGTGCCGAAAGGCTGAATACTCCAAAATCCCGGATATTGACTGATTGTCCGTTATAGAGGGAGGTGCGCATCGCTTCTACAAAATTGGTGAGTACGCTTTTAATATCTCCCGATGATAACGAACTTTTCTCCTTCATTTCGTACGCAATGCTTTCCAGGCTTGCGCTTTGGCCTAAAGTGACCAGTTGCGGATAAAATTTCTCTATAGCATCCGTTTTTCGCGGATCTTTTCTCGCGATTTTTTTGTATGGAACTGCCATTGTCTGATAGTTTTTTATGGTTAATAATTAAGAATGCATCCGGAAGGTCGGACGAGCTCTTTCCCTTTCTTCCGGTATGTCAAAGATACCGCTTTGTAACCTCTGCTTTGTGCTTGTTGACGTGGGTTGAGGCGGTATGGATAAAAGATTGAAAATCAATGAATGTTTTGTGAAATAGTATGACTTCTGCTATGATATGTCGTTTGTTTTTGTTATCTTTATGCTATTGTAAAGTTCCGATTATTTATTAATTTAAAATTGAAAAACATGAAAGATTTAGAAGATGACGAGAGAGAGTTTCCTATCCGTGTATATACAAAAGTCGAGTTGGCTCTGCTTTATGCACCCCATTTGTCTGAAAATGCCGCCCTCAATAATCTCAGCCGTTGGATGCGGCACAACAAACTCCTGATGGCTGCGCTCGAGGAGGTGGGATACTATAAATACCGCCATTCATTTACGCCCAAGGAAGTTCGTCTGATCTTTCGATATATGGGAGAACCGGGAGCATAAGGTGCAGGAAAAATAATGAATAATTAGTGGATTATGGATATTCGAATACATCGCTAATTTTTTACCCTCAGCAGTTGCCGCAAAATTTGCGGCAACTGCTGAGGGTAAGGTTTGTCAGACAGAACATTATAATCTTAGTATGATTATATCTGTTGGTTTTAGAGTAAAGGCTAAACGTGGTGTTGAATTTAGGAGATGGGCTTCACATTTTCATGTTATTTATCCCCATAATGACTCCTCGCAGAAATGACTTCTACCGTTACGATCTCTTCATGTATTGTATAGATTATCCGAAAGTGTTTATTAATTCTCCGGCTCCAATAACCTGAAAGACTTCCTTTGAGAGCTTCTACCTGACCGGTTCCTGTAGTAGGGTGTTTTTCCAACTCCTGAAATAAAGAGAGAATCTTTTGAAAATCTTTTTTCTGCCCTGATTTCCTCCATTGAAGCAATTGTTTTTCGGCTTCTTCGGTCAAAACAAGTTTATAAATCATATATCTAACATTTTTCTCATCTCGTCTATTGTATATGCTTTAGTCCTTCCTTGTTTTGCATCCTCAATACCACGCATAACAGATGCCATATTATCAGGATCATCAAACCATCCGTCCCCACTTGGACTCGGATTGGTAGAAACTTCAACGCACACAGCATTAGCTTTTGCAACCAGAAGGCTTTCAATGAATGCCTTCAAGCTTTTACCCTGTGAAGCTGCCATAATGGAGAGTTTTTGCAATGTTTCCACTGGCAGATCAATATTCTTTCTTTTCTTTTGTAATGCTACTGTTTCCATAAACTTGAGTATTTTCTACAAAGATATATAATATATATATGATGTATACTATGTATATGGAATAAATTAAATTAATTTCACTCTGTAATCAGCGGCTATACAACAGCGTCATATGTGGAAATAAGATCTTTCACCTTTGCCTTTAGCGAATTCACCAGAAAGCTTTTTTGATTTCACAAAGATGAATATTTTTGCCAGCGTTATTATAAACTCTATTGAACTTTGGTTTTTAAATGCTAAAGGGGAACTTTTTGTCAATAAAACGCCAATATATGTCCTGCCCCGTAAGAATATATGTTATTTCGATTACATATATTCTTACGGGGCATTTCTCTTCTATTTCCTTCCCTCCGGTACTTTTAAAACGGGAGTTCATCCATTTCCTTTCCCTTATCCCTTTTCCTGAAGTTTTCGCTCACCTCCTGTTGTGTGAGTTCCACTACGGCATACTCCGTGATGCCATGGATGTTTACACGCTTGCCGAAGGCATCCCTTTCCAGAATCTGTACCAACACTTGTTGCGTTTGCGCGTTGGCCTGTGTCCGTCCGTATACAGATAGAGTAGCCAGTATTGCGGCGGCGGGTTTCCATTTCACCTCAAAGTCCTTTTCTCCTGCCGGACGGAAGTAAACATACAGGTTCTCTTCCAGTGGGTCTTTCATGCGGTGGCGTTCGTTTCGGGTGTTGATGTCGTCTATCTCGTTTCCTTCAAACCAATAGCGGAAACCGTCCTCTATCAGTTGCACCGCCTGCGCGTACACCCCTTTGTGGTCTACCGGGGTGCGGTAGTCGATGGTCTTTACAGGAATGACCAGGAAGCGCCGGTTTCCTCCGTAATCCTTGAGGAACTGCATGTTGTTGGTGCTTCCGATGAACGATGCCCTGCGTGGATACAGTTGTGCCTGGGTGTCATATACTTTCCGGATGGTGACGTTTTCTTGCCCGATGATTCGTTTTAGTTCGGCGATGTCCCCCGTTTTCACACCCTCAAACTCTTCCATGTTGATCAGCAGGCGGGTGGACAGCAGTAAGAGGTCGTCCTTGTTTGCCGGATCTATCATTCCGTTTCGGTAATATTCTGCCAGTTCCGGAGGCAGCAGATGCCTTATCCAGGTACTTTTTCCTTTTCCCTGTGCTCCGTGCAACACCAGTGCTTCTTGGTTTGCTTTGCCCGGTCGGAGGGCCGAGGCCACCATGGCCACGATCCACCGCCGGAATCCCTCCCTCCAGAACTCCTGATCTTCCGCCTGTATGGTGTCCGCCAGTTTTCTGATGTGGTCAGTCTTCCTGTCCCACCGGGCATTTCCTTCGAAGTAGTGCGTGAAGGGGTTGAACTCCGGTGAATAGTCCGAGTCGATGACCGATTTCAGGCTGTTGAGCGGATAAGCTATGCCCTGCCTGCTGATGTTCAGGAAAATGGAGTTGAAATCCTTGTTCCGCATGGCATAGAAAGATTTCTCTTCCGTTTGGGATAAGTCGCACATCTCGAGGCGGTCGAGCACCGTGTTTCGCCTGAAAGCATAATTCTTGTTCAGATAATCTATCACCTGTTCCACGAGTGGTATCTTTTTCTTCTCCTCTGCCCGTTCCGTCCTGTCGGTATATGTGTAGGCGTTTCCGATGGGTGTGTCCGTGTCCATCCCTCCTCCGTCTCCCAGCCTTTCCGCCGCCAGGCGCTTCACTTCCGACTCTTCGAGCCCTTTTCGGAAACATTTGTTTCCCAGGGTGAAGAGGAACGAATTGCGGCTTCCTTCCGTATATTTCATCAGCCTTTGCGTGGAGCAGAGGCATTTGTTGAATTCCATACACGTATAGGCGCTGATATCTCCCGTCTGTCCCGTTTCGGGTTCTTTCTTTTTCTTCCTTCCCCTTTGTGCAGGTTCGGGAGCTTCGATGGTGAGTGTCCGTTCGGGGATGCGTGCCACCCTTTCGGCAGAGTAAAACGCCTTCGGGTCATACGAGGCGAAGACACCTCTCGACAAGTCTTTTCCGCTGGTGTCCACCTCTGTTTGCAGCAGTTTCTCGTAGTGTTTCCGGGTCAGTTCGTAGATGCCTGCGTGATACTGTTCCAGTCTGTCGTAGGTGATGGTTGCTGTCTTGAAGAACGAGTTTCTCCACGCCTCCGCCTCAAGGTCTGTCAGGTAAGCCAGAATTTTGAAACCGTGCTGCTTGGCGGTGAGGAAACAGGCGAGCGTCGCTTCGTCGGCTTCTATCAGAGCCCGTATGCGTTCCAGTTCCTCTTCCCGCAGCTTGTCGATGTCGATGGTGCTGGTGTCGTTGTATGCGGCTATGCTGTGCGCCAGCCTGCATTCATGATAGTTTGCCGTGACGGTGAAGTAGTCCAGTTGCCGTTTCACATTCTCCGCCTCCTTGGTTTTTCCTTCACTGACCAGCCTTCCTATTTTCTCTATCAGGTTGGCGTATTGTCTGCTCCGTACCCATCCGATCAATTCCTGCAGTGAACATTTCCCTTTTACTTTGCTGAAACCCCTGTAAGTGGTAATACTAATGCTTTTCATCTTTCATTTTTTAAGTTTAACATAAATCTTTGATTGCAAAAGTACGGGTCTTTTTTGTACCCCTGTTAGACGTTTTCATCCAGAAACAGGCTGATATCGTCTAATAAATTTATAATCAAGTCTTTATCTTCCGCTTTTTTCATGCTTTTTAATATCCTTAGTATCTTAAATATCTCAGTTTCAATGGAATCCGGCTTCATCTCCTCGTTGCTGTTGTGTTTTTGTCCGAAGAACAGTGCCCGGTGCATGATCTTTGCCAGTTCCCGTATGTTTTTTCTCTTTTTGGGATCTTTCTGCTGATGGTTCAGCCATACGAAAAAGAAGATGACAAGCTCCCTATGCGAGCCTATATCCATCTTTTCTATGTTTTCTTCCAGTGCTTCCAACACTTTCTGTCCTTCGTCACTTTTTTCATTGACGATTACTACGTAAGGGGTATTTCCCATGTTTAATACCACTCCTTCATTCGGTTTTTTTTGCTCATTTCGTCTAATAAGTTTTTTTATTACGAATGCAAAATTAGTGGTTCTTATATGGATATTTCTATATATACGCGTATATTGTTTATTTTATATTGATGTTTCGCTCCGTCAAACAAATAGGTAAGGTATACCTGACCTATTTACTTAACGGGGTGAAATAGATTAAAAAAGAAAAGATTATGCGCATGGGCGTACGCGCGATTATATAT
>PPYE01682212.1_pt1 | contig 10479 bp, 7 predicted proteins | sample 1559881 | NCBI WGS metagenome assembly PPYE01 (sample SAMN08240022, study PRJNA423297) | Human gut metagenome, whole genome shotgun sequencing project.
TTGCCGTAGCCCGCTACGCCGCCCTCATTCGGATAAAATCTCCCACAAACTGAGACTCGCAGCTCACGAAAAGCCTTTTCCAGACACGCTCTAGCGGTGAACAGCAACGTCACAAATTTTGACTGAAAACATAACAAGTCCGGCCGGATAATTCTCAGAAAAATGCCATATACTGAGATATGGAAAAAAATGGTGAAACATATAAAAATATTCCATGGAGATGGATATGGACGATTGCAGGTGCTGTGATAATTTTTCTGGTGATGTTTCTGCCGGGAATATGGGAAGGAAAACAGAGGGAGGAAGAAAAAAAGTATCTTGAAAAACTGCAGGCAGAGCAACAGATGGCAGAAGCAAAGAACACTCGAAAAAAAACGGAACAACAGCAGAAAAGAAATGAGGAGATAGATAATCCAACTACATCATTGACAAATATGGAACAAGAAAAAAATACGGAAAGAAAAGAGACGATAATTCGTGTATTGATTTCTGTTGACGGAACTGAGCAGTATCTTCATTCGGATGTGAGGATATCCTGTACGGCACCCTACTTGGTAAAAGGGGATATAACAGTGCAGCAGGAGGCTGGCACAGAACTCTGTTTGTCAGAACGGATGCAGCCTGGGCAGACAGTCATTGTGGAAGCACCGGACACAATGTCACTGACTTTGAATTCTGTCAGAAGAAGTCAAGGCGCGCCGGCATATCAGGGTATTCTGGAAGTGACGAGAGAGAAACAAGGTTTTCGAGTGATCAACCAGGTTGATCTGGAATCTTATCTGAAAGGAGTTGTGCCGAGTGAGATGCCTGCGGATGCCCCGGCAGAAGCACTCTGTGCACAGGCAGTTTGCGCACGAACATATGCAGTACGGCAGATCAGAGAAGAACGAATGAAAGAGTGGGGTGCGGATGTGGACGATACTGTTTCCTGTCAGGTGTATAACAACATTTCCGAACAGGCGGCAAGCAGTCAGGCGGTGGATGCTACCAGGGGGATGATAATACTCAGTGATGGAAAACCGATTGAAGCATATTTTTTTTCGACTTCCTGGGGCTGGACCGATACAGATGAAGTATGGAACGCGAAAAAAAGCGCTCCATATCTTAGGAGCATTGCAGTGAGTCACAAGGCTGTGGAAACCATGGTGAACGGTACCTTGCAGCCGGAAATGACAGAACAGTCGTTTCGGGAACGAATTTTGCAGAGGGATGCAGGAGATTATGAAAAAGAAGATGTCTGGTATCGATGGAAAGTCTGCATTCCATGGGAAATGCTGAAAGAACGCAGTGAAAGAAAATGGCCTCAGCTTGGTGCATTTACCGGCTTATCCATACAGGGAAGAAATCCAGGTGGAGGAGTAAAAACACTGGAGATTCAGGGAGAGAATCAAAACGCAACACTTGAAAACGAATATGCGATCCGAAAATTCTTATCGGTAAAAGGGCTGTCTGTAAGCAGAAATGATGGAAGTGTCTGTGATACGATGGAATTACTGCCGAGTGCCTGCTTTATAGTCGATTTTAGGAAAGAACAGGGAGCGGGTACATTTGTCTTTACCGGTGGAGGTTATGGGCATGGTGTGGGGATGAGTCAGAACGGAGCAAAGCATCTTGCAGAAAATGGTCTTGGCTGGCGGGACATTCTGCAGATTTTCTATCAGAATATTACTATAGAAAACTTGCAAGAATACTGAAAAAATAGTATGATAAAAATAATTATGTAAAAACCAGATATTGTGCAGAAAGGAAAGCAAAATGAAAAAGTTTATAAAAATCATGACCGGATTCATGAACCGCATGACTCAGGATCATGTGAGCGCATTTGCCGCACAGGCAGCCTTCTTTATTTTGATGTCCTTTGTGCCCTTTTTGATGCTTCTGCTTCCGCTGGTAACGTATGTCTCTATTACAAAAGATATGGTAGTGGAGATTCTTTTGCAGATTATGCCGGATGCGGGAGATTTTCGAAGTTTTCTTTTTAGTATTATTCAGGAGGTCTATGACAAATCAACAGCAATTGTACCAATCAGTGCGGTTTTTACCCTCTGGAGTGCGGGGAAAGGCCTGCAGGGACTGACGAATGGGGTCAATGCGATTTATCATGTAAAAGAGACGAGAAATTATGTGGTGACAAGGATACGGTCTGCTCTGTATACACTGATCTTTATTCTTGCTGTTATCAGCAGCCTGATTCTTCTGGTATTCGGTAACAGTATCCAGAAACTTCTTACAAAGTACATTCCGACGCTTGCCAAAGTCACTGCCTATATCATTGGTATGCGTACAGCAGTTTCACTTGTTGTACTGGCATTGATTTTCCTGATGATCTATAAATTTCTGCCGAACAGAAAGACTTCTTTTCGGAGTCAGATACCGGGAGCGGTGGTCTCGGCGGTGGCGTGGTCACTGTTTTCCCTTGGATTTTCTGTCTATCTGGATTATTACGATGGATTTTCCAACATGTACGGAAGCCTGACGACGATTATTCTGGTTCTTTTGTGGTTGTATTTTTGTATGTATATTGTTCTGATCGGGGCGGAAATCAATGCTTATTTTGAAGAACGCCTTCGCAGGCTGCATCAAATGGCAAGCGAGCTTATTCGCAGCGAGTACCAGGGACTGTTAAAAGGAATCCGGGAAAATGATACAGAAGAAAAGAAAATGACAGAAAAGGAAACGACAGAAAAGAAGGAATTGTAGAAGTTACTGAAAATGACCGGAACAGTAACAGGGATAAATACCAAAGAGGGTATGAAGTAGGAATAAAGCGGAAATAAAACTTGACAGATAAGCGGATCCATACTATAATTTATGCCGAAAGAAAAAAGCTGAGAAAGTGTCAGTAGATATATATTTTCTTACAGAGAGAAGGAGTCACCGGCTGCGAGCTCCTTTAAGTTCAGATATATATTGAGATTCCCACTGGAGCTTCTTCTCCGAAAGACAAGTAAGAGAAGACGTACAGACGCGTTAAGTCTTAATGAGTGTCCGTTAATATTTTAATCGGAAATCAGGGTGGTACCGCGAGATGATATAATTGCCTCGTCCCTCCAGTAATCTGGAAGGGCGAGGCTTTTTTTACGCGAGCAACGAGCCAAAGTCCGTGCTTGCACGAGACCTTGGCGACTGCCGCGATAACTATGAGAAACTCGCGTAGCGTGTCTCTCATAGTTGCGAAAACGAATAAAAATAACGTAGCGTATTTTACCCGTTGCATTGCGCTATCCCCAACAAATAGAAAAGGAGAACTGCCATGAGTAATAGTATCAAAGAAACATTACAGGCGATTCTGGATGAAGCTTCTGAGAAGATTGAACAGTCAGACGCCCTGGACAAACTGAATGATGTAAGAGTAAATTTCCTTGGTAAAAAAGGACAGCTTACTTCTGTGCTGAAAAGTATGAAGGATGTAGCTCCGGAAGATCGTCCGAAAGTAGGACAGATGGTGAATGAAGCCAGGGCAAAAATTGAAACTATGATGGAGGAGACAAAAACCCGTCTGGAGAAAGAACTGCGGGAAGCAAAGATGGCAGCAGAAGTAATCGATGTCACACTGCCTGCAAAAAAAGCAAACGTTGGTCATCGTCATCCGAATACCATTGCACTGGAAGAAGTAGAAAGAATTTTTATCGGTATGGGTTATGAAGTTGTGGAAGGACCGGAAGTTGAGTACGCAGATTACAACTTTACCAAACTGAATATTCCGGAAGATCATCCGGCTCGTGACGAACAGGATACTTTCTTTATCACAGACAGCATTCTGCTTCGTTCCCAGACTTCTCCGGTTCAGGCGAGAACCATGGAAGAAGGGAAACTGCCGATTCGTATGATCGCACCGGGACGTGTATTCCGTTCTGACGAAGTAGATGCAACCCATTCTCCTTCCTTCCATCAGATCGAAGGTCTGGTAATCGACAAACATATTACTTTCTCTGACCTGAAAGGTACACTGGAAGAATTTGCAAAAGAACTGTTCGGACCGGAAACAAAAACAAAATTCCGTCCGCATCATTTTCCATTTACAGAGCCGAGTGCAGAGGTTGATGTATCCTGTTTCAAGTGCGGTGGCAAAGGATGTCGTTTTTGTAAAGGATCCGGTTGGATCGAGATCCTTGGCTGTGGTATGGTTCATCCGCATGTACTTGAGATGTGTGGCATCGATCCGAAAGAATATACCGGTTTTGCTTTTGGTGTAGGTCTGGAGCGTATCGCACTTCTGAAATACGAGATCGATGACATGCGCCTTCTGTATGAAAATGACTACAGATTCTTAAAACAGTTCTAGGAGGATTAAAAGAATGAATACATCTTTATCATGGATTAAAATGTTTGTCCCGGATCTGGACGTCACAGCTCAGGAATATACAGATGCGATGACACTGTCCGGAACAAAAGTTGAAGGATATGAATTACTGGATGCCGATCTGGAAAACATCGTGATCGGACAGATTGAAAAGATTGAGAAACATCCGGATGCAGATAAACTGATCATCTGCCAGGTAAATGTAGGCAATGAAGTAACACAGATCGTTACCGGCGCTCCAAATGTAAAAGAAGGAGACAAAGTTCCGGTTGTTCTTCCGGGAGGAAGAGTTGCAGGTGGACACGACGGTAAGAAAACTCCGGGCGGAATCAAGATCAAAGCCGGAAAATTGCGTGGTGTGGATTCCTACGGTATGATGTGTTCCATCGAAGAACTTGGCTCCACAAGAGAAATGTATCCGGAAGCTCCGGAATACGGAATCTATATTTTCCCGGAAGATGCTACCGTTGGTGCAAGCGCGATCGAAGCACTGGGACTGAACGATGCGGTGATTGAATATGAGATCACTTCCAACCGTGTAGATTGCTACGGTGTACTGGGGATCGCAAGAGAAGCAGCAGCTACTTTCCGTAAAGAATTTGTTCCGCCGGTTGTAACAGCTACCGGTAATGACGAAGATGTCAATGATTATGTGAAAGTAACCGTAGAAGACAAAGATCTCTGCCCGCGTTACTGCGCAAGAGTCGTAAAAAATGTAAAAATCGGTCCGTCCCCGAAATGGATGCAGAGATGTCTGGCTGCCAACGGCATCCGCCCGATCAACAACCTGGTAGATATCACAAACTATGTCATGGAAGAATATGGTCAGCCGATGCATGCCTATGATCTGGATATGATCGCAAATCATGAGATCCATGTACGCCGTGCCGGAAAAGACGAAAAATTTGTTACTCTTGACGGTCAGGAACGCCAGATGGATAAAAACGTTCTGATGATCTGTGACGGAGAAAAATCTATCGGTATCGCAGGTATCATGGGCGGAGAAAATTCCATGATCACAGACAATGTAAAAACAGTTCTGTTTGAAGCAGCATGCTTTGACGGTCCGAATATCCGTTTGTCTGCAAAGAGAATCGGACTTCGTACAGATGCTTCCGGAAAATTTGAAAAAGGTCTGGATCCGAACAATGCACTGGCAGCCATCGACCGTGCCTGCCAGCTGATGGAAGAACTGGGAGCCGGTGAAGTTGTTGGTGGTGTAGCTGATGTATATACCAAGAAAAAAGAACCTGTAAGAGTACCGTTTGAACCGGAAAAAATCAACAGCCTTCTGGGAACTGATATCTCCAAAGAAGATATGCTGGAGTACCTGTCCAGGGTAGAATTGGCTTACGATGAAACAACCAACGAGATTGTTGCTCCGACCTTCCGTCATGATATCTTCCGTACTGCAGATATCGCAGAAGAAGTTGCCCGTTTCTACGGATATGACAATATTCCGACCACACTGCCAAGTGGTGAGGCAACAACAGGAAAACTGCCATTTAAATTGAGGATCGAAGAAGTGGCAAGAGATGTGGCTGAGTACTGTGGATTCTCCCAGGGATACTGCTATTCTTTCGAAAGCCCGAAGGTATTTGACAAACTGCAGATTCCGGCAGGAGATGAACTGAGAAAAGCAATCACCATTTCCAACCCGCTGGGTGAAGATTTCAGTATCATGAGAACCATTTCTCTGAATGGTATGCTGACTTCTCTAGCAACAAACTATAACAGAAGAAATAAAAATGTCCGTCTGTACGAACTGGGCAATGTATATCTTCCAAAAGAACTTCCGCTGACCGAACTGCCGGATGAACGTATGATGTTCACTCTGGGTATGTACGGAGATGGTGATTTCTTTGATATGAAGGGTGTAGTAGAAGAGTTCTTCGATCAGATCGGTATGCATAAGAAAACTGAGTACGATCCGAAAGCCGGTAAGACTTTCCTGCATCCGGGTCGTCAGGCTCTGATCAGCTACGAAGGTGAAGTGATGGGTTATCTGGGCGAAGTGCATCCTGCAGTGGCAGATACTTATGGTATCGGAACGCGCGCATATGTGGCAGTTCTGGATATCCTGAATGTCGTAAAACATGCATCCTTCGACCGCAAATACGAAGGAATCGCAAAATTCCCTGCAGTAAACCGTGACATCTCCATGGTAGTACCGAAAGAGATCATGGTTGGACAGATCGAACATATGATCGCTCAGAGAGGCGGTAAGATTCTGGAACACTTCGAACTGTTTGATATTTACGAAGGAGATCAGATCGAAAAAGGATTTAAGTCCGTTGCTTATTCTCTGACCTTCCGCTCCAAAGAGAAAACTCTCGAAGAAGCAGAAATCAATGGCGCTATGAACAAGATCCTGAATGGTCTGGAAGGCATGGGAATCCAGCTTAGAAAGTAAAAAAGATGAAAATATATCTGATTCGTCATGGAGAAACTTCATGGAATACTCTGGGACGGCTGCAGGGAAGAACGGATATCGAACTGAACGAAAACGGTATCCGCCTTGCAAAAATCACCGGTGAAAAATTAAAAGATGTACATTTTGACCTGGCAATCGCAAGCCCGTTAAAACGGGCTTACGAGACCGCCGGACTGGTACTGGGTGACAGAAATATACCGATTCTTACGGATGAGAGAATAGAAGAGATCAGCTTCGGAGAATGGGAAGGACTTTGCTGTCGAAGGGAGAATTATCAGATTCCGTCAAAAGATTTTGAACAGTTCTTCACGGATCCCTTCGGTTACAAGCCACCGAAAGACGGCGAATCTATTCAGCAGATGATTGATCGTTGCGGTGCCTTCTACGAGGACCTGATCCACAACCCGGACTACCGGAATAAAACAATTCTAATAGCAGCACACGGCTGCTCGACACGGGCCTTTCTCTATTACATTGACGGCCGGAAAGACGACTTCTGGAGAGGTCACGTACCGCCAAACTGCGCGGTGACGATTATCGATGTGAAAGATGGAAAAGCGACGATAGAAGAGCAGGATAAAGTGTACTATAATCCGGAAGATGTTGTAGATTTCTACAAATAAGATATTCAAGGCGTACGCCCCAAATTGCAAAAAGCTCCCCTGCAAAAGCAGTGGGCAGGACGATTTTAAGCTATGTGTTAAGTGCGACTTGTACATCTTATGAAAAATCCCCATATCACTCGCTTGTCTGCAAATCCGAGTGATATGGGGATTTTTTCAACGATGCACATGATTCACTGAGAGCCGCTCATCGCCAAGTCTTACTAAACACAGGATCTTAAAACTCGCCCTAACCGCCCACAAAATGCTTTTGAGAGAGATCTTTTTGCTCTTCCGGGCTGTGTATTGTTAAAAATAGTCATTACATATTTTTGCCAGGAAACAGCCGAGAGCTACGGGAAACCGGGGTGGACAACACTTTATGGGCGGTTAGGGCAAGCTTTGAAATCCGACGCTTACGAAGACTTTCGCTTGGGTCAGCTGACCCAAGTGAATATAGTCGAAGTTAGCGGCTAGTTCAAAGTTGCCCTGCCCATGTTGTCCACCCCGGTTTCCCGCAGCTCTCGGCGTCCCTCTAGCCAATAAAAAATATTACTTCATCAGCTTACCAAGATCCGCATAAAACTCCGGATAAGAAATATCCACACAATCCGCCCGCAGCACTTCGACTCCTCCTTCAGAAGCCAACCCAGCCACTGCAAACGACATCGCGATCCTGTGATCCAGATGACTGTCAATAGAAGCATGATGTAACGGTTTTCCACCTCGGATAATCATACCATCATCGGTACCCTCGATATCACAGCCCATAGCCCCAAGACTGTCCACCATAATATCCAGTCGGTTCGATTCCTTCACCTTCAGTTCCTCCGCATTTCGAATAACCGTAGTTCCATTCGCATAAGCTGCCAGAACCGCCAGAACCGGAATCTCATCGATCAACGTCGGAATCAGTTCACCCTCGATAACCGTACCGTGAAGTTCACTGTGACGAACCAGAAGATCCGCAACCGGTTCACCGGCGGCTGTTCGTTTATTTAACAGGGTGATATCTGCGCCCATCGCCTTGCATACACGAAGAATGCCATCTCGGGTAGGATTGATTCCCACATCTTTGATCATTACTTCAGATCCCGGCACCAAAAGAGCAGCCACAATAAAATAAGCAGCGGAAGAAATATCTCCGGGAACAGAAATGTCCAGTCCGTGAAGTTCCGGATCCGGCGAGATAGAAGCAGTTGTTCTTTCACTGGTGACCCGTGCGCCGAAGTGAGAGAGCATCAGTTCCGTATGATTTCTCGAAAGATAAGGTTCTGTAACCGAAGTAATTCCGTCTGCATACAGTCCGGCAAGCAGAACACAGGATTTCACCTGCGCAGAAGCTACCGGTGACTGATAATGGATCGCAGCCAGCGGATGCCCCTGAATCTGTAACGGTGCACACTGGTTTCCCTTCAGACTCTCGACTGTAGCACCCATCATAGAAAGTGGTTTGATGATCCTTCCCATCGGCCGGCTCTGGATCGACGCATCACCGGTAAGTGTTGTGGTAAAATTCTGACCGGCGAGAATACCGGAGATCAGTCGTGTTGTGGTTCCACTGTTACCGGTATCCAGAATCTCAGTCGGAGCAGTAAGCCCGTGAAGGCCTTTCCCATGAATCCGGATTTCCTCCTGCGTATTTTCAATATCGATTCCTAATTTGCGGAAACAGGAGATCGTAGAAAGACAATCTGCTCCCTGCAGAAAATTCGTCACTCTTGTCGTACCGTCAGCCAGTGCACCAAACATCACAGCGCGGTGTGAGATCGACTTGTCTCCCGGAATCTTCACCTCTCCGCGAAGAGGCATTTTTGCCTGCATAAGTTCCATATGTACATCCTCCTTACCGAACATGAAGTGTATAATTCCGTTCTTTCAAAACACCCTGTGCCTTCACACAGGATTCCTCATCATAAAACTCGATCCGAAGAACACCTTCCTCGAATTCTCTGTTATGAATGATGCCGATATTTTTAATACTAATTGAATTCATCGCAAGCAGTGTGGCAATTGTAGCGATACCACCGGCTTCGTCATAAATATCACAGTAAAAGGCATAAATCTTCTCGATTACCCCTTTGCTCGCTTCCGGAAGAGAATTGCGGTATTCTCTGGAATTACTGAACATATTATAGATTTCATCTGCATCACCATTATCCACCCAGCATTTTGCCTGTACGATCAGACGAATATACTCATCGAGTACTTTTGAGATCATCGACCGGTTTTCCAGACAGATCTGCTGCCACATTACAGGAGAAGAAGAGGCGATACGTGTAATATCTTTAAAACCTCCGGCTGCGATCAGTTTCATATTTTCCTCTGGTGTATCCATTTTCTGTACAGCATTTACCAGTGTAGAGGCGATGATATGCGGCAGATGGCTCACAGCTGCAGTGATATAATCGTGTTCTTCATAAGTAAGTACCAGTGGAATAGCTCCGAGAGAAGAAATCAGTTCCATAAACTGTGTCAGACGGGGAATATCAATCTGACCACCTGGTGTAAGAATATAGTAAGCATTTTCGATCAGCATATCAGTGGCATTTTCAAAACCGGTTTTTTCAGAACCGGCCATCGGGTGTCCGCCGATGAAGTGGTCATCCAGTCCAAGTTTCTCAACCGCCTGATGAATCTCACCTTTTACACTTCCCACATCCGTAACGATACAGTCCGGGCTCATATGATCTTTCAGCCATTCAAGATAAGAAATGTTGTCATGAACCGGTGCGCAGAGGAAAATATAATTGCAGGAAGCAAATGCCTCGTCTTCTTTCGTGCATTTTACATCAACAATTCCTTCAGACACGGCGAGATCCAGCGTAGCTTCCGTTCTGGTATATGCAAAAATTCTGGTCTGTGGGTGAAAACGTTTCAGAGATTTGGCGATGGATCCGCCGATCAGCCCCAGACCGATAAATCCTATATTCAGTGAATCACTCATAGTTGTCTGTCAAAATCCTTTCTCAGTAATTACGCGTGTATTTTGCGTACTTTTACCATTGTAAAGCACAAGATAGGAAAAGTCAATGATTTAGTACTTTAAACTATGGAACTTTAACGCTGAAAAGTATAAGTAAGGATTATACGACAGGGAGAATCAAAAGAGAAGAAAAAAATATATACAGTACAAAAAG
>PPYE01759613.1_pt1 | contig 10478 bp, 9 predicted proteins | sample 1559881 | NCBI WGS metagenome assembly PPYE01 (sample SAMN08240022, study PRJNA423297) | Human gut metagenome, whole genome shotgun sequencing project.
AATCAGGACATCCTGTCCATGGTCATGCAGTCGGATATGGATAAGATCCATATGACTCTGGAGGAGACCAACCGGGAGGACTTCGACCGGGCGGTAAGCGCCATTGTGGACGCCCGCCACATCTATATTCTGGGCGTGCGCTCCGCGGCGGCCCTGGCCAGCTTTCTGGGCTTCTACTTCAACCTGATTTTTGACAATGTCACCGTGGTACACGCCACCTCCACCAGTGAGGTATTCGAGCAGCTCTTGCGCATCGGTCCCAACGATGTCATTGTGGGCGTCAGCTTCCCGCGGTATTCCCGCCGGACGGTGAAGGCCATGCAGTTTGCCCACGACCGGGGGGCCGCCACCATCGCCCTCACCGACAGCGAAACCTCCCCCTTGGCTCCCATCTCCACCCTGACTCTGCTGGCCAAGAGCGATATGGCGTCCTTCGTGGACTCCCTGGTGGCTCCGCTGTCGCTGATCAACGCGCTGATTGTGGCCATCGGCCGCAAGAAAAACGACGACCTCTCCCAGACCTTTGAGACACTGGAGCAGATCTGGGATGAATACGAGGTCTATGAGAAAGTGGAAGAGATCACTTGAAGCATGTAATTGTCATCGGCGGCGGTGCGGCCGGCTGTATGGCCGCCGTCGCCGCCGCCCAAAAGGGTGCAGCCGTCACCCTGCTGGAGCGCAATCCCAAGCTGGGGCGCAAGCTCTACATCACCGGAAAGGGCCGCTGCAACGTGACCAACGACTGTGCGGCGCCGGAGGTGCTGCAGAATGTCCCACGCAACAGCCGGTTCCTCACCAGCGCCGTCACCCGCTTTCCCCCGGAGGCGGTGAAGGCGTTTTTTGAGGGCCTGGGAGTGCCGCTGAAAACAGAGCGGGGGAACCGGGTCTTTCCCTGCTCCGACAAAGCCGCCGACATCATCGACGCCCTGCTGTTGGCCCTGCGTCGGTCCGGGGTGCACATTGTGCAGGACCGGGCCCGCGCCCTGCGACGGGAGGGTGAGATCCTCACCGGCGTGGAGGGGGAGCGCGGCTTTTACCCCGGCGGGGCGGTGGTCATCGCCACCGGCGGGGTTTCCTATCCGCTGACCGGCTCCACCGGTGACGGATATGCCCTGGCTGTGGCGCTGGGCCACACCATTCTGCCGCCCAGAGGCAGCCTTGTGCCACTGGTGGCGGAGGGGGATGCCTGTGCAAAAATGCAGGGCCTGTCGCTGCGCAACGTGGCCATTCAGGTGCGCAACAGCAAAAAGAAGACCGTCTACGCCGGGCAGGGGGAGTTGCTGTTCACCCACTTTGGTCTGTCCGGGCCGCTGATTCTCAGCGCCAGCGCCCATATGCGGGACTTTGACACAGAGCACTACTACATCAATCTGGATTTGAAGCCCGCACTGGATGAGGAGAAGCTGGACCGCCGTCTGCTGCGGGACTTTGAGGAGAACGCCAACCGGGACTTTCACAATGTTCTGGAGGGCCTGGTACCCCGCCTGATGGTGCCGGTGCTGGTGGAGCGTACCGGCATCCCGGCGGCGGAGAAGGTTCATTCGGTGACGAAGGCCCAGCGCCGCCGTCTGCTGGAGGTCCTCAAGTGCCTGCGCATCGACATACAGGGGCCCCGCCCGGTGGAGGAGGCCATCGTCACCTCAGGCGGGATAAAGGTATCCGAGATCAATCCCACCACTTTGGAATCCAAGAAGGCCCCCGGCGTCTATTTTGCCGGGGAGGTGCTGGACGTGGATGCCTATACCGGCGGCTTCAATCTGCAAATTGCCTGGTCCACCGGCCACGCCGCTGGAGAGGCCGCCGCACAAGACATAGGAGGAATCAACCCATGACAAAGCACAAGAGCATCGCCGTGGACGGCCCCTCCGGGGCGGGAAAGTCCACCCTGGCGAAGCTGCTGGCCCGCAGGCTGGGCTTTTTGTATGTGGATACCGGGGCCATCTATCGGACCGTAGGTCTGCGGGCCTACCGGGCCGGAGTGGACCCGGAGGACGAGGCGGCGGTGACCGCTCTGCTGGACGGCCTGGACATCGAGCTGAAGTATGGCGCGGACGGCCTGCAGCATATGTATCTGGACGGCGAGGATGTGACCGATGCCATCCGCCAGCATGTGATCTCCCGGTATACCTCCGGCGTGTCGGCCATCCCGGCGGTGCGGGCCTTTCTCCTGGAGCGTCAGCGGGACATGGCCCGGGAGCACGATGTGATCATGGACGGCCGGGACATCGGCACGGTGGTCCTCCCCGGCGCGGATGTAAAGATTTTCCTCACCGCCTCGCCAGAGGACCGGGCCCGCCGCCGCTTTGACGAGCTGCGGAAGCGGGGGCAGGAGGCGGACTATGACACCGTGCTCCGGGATATCATTCTCCGGGATGAGCACGACACCCGGCGCTCCGCCGCGCCGCTGCGGCAGGCGAAGGACGCCCTGCTGGTGGATACCACCGGAAATTCCCTGGACGAGAGCCTGGACGTCCTTCTGGAAACCATAAAGGAGCGTCTGAAGGCATGAAGAAGCGAAAGAAAAATGTCATTTACTGCATTGCCTATATGGTACTCTGGGTCGTGTTCCGTATCGTGATGCCCACACGGTGCATCAATAAACAGAACAGGCCCGAAGGGGGCGCGCTGCTGTGCGCCAACCACACCCGCACCAATGACCCGCTGTTCATCGCCTATGCACTGGGGTGGCATTACCAGATCCACGTCATGGCCAAGGAGGAGATTATGCACTGGCCCTTCATCGGCTGGGTGCTGAAGCACGGCGGCATTTTCGGCGTCAAGCGGGGCAAGGCGGACGTGGCGGCTATCAAGACGGCGATGAAGTACCTGAAGGACGGTGAACTGCTGCTCATGTTCCCGGAGGGCACCCGCCACCAGGACGGCGAATTCGGCGATGCCAAGACCGGCGCGGCCATGCTGGCCCTGCGTACCGGCGTGCCCATCGTCCCCATCTATCTTCCTGCGGAGAAAAAGTGGTTCCGCTGGAATCCCGTCGTGTTCGGCGAGGCATACTATCCTAAGGCACCCGAGGGGCGTAAGCCCACGCCGGAGGACTACCACGCGGTGGCCGATGATCTGATGGAGCGCATTGAGGCTTTGAAGCCTCAGGCTGGCCGGTGAGGCTGGAGCTGGCCCGCTCCGCCGGCTTCTGCTACGGAGTCCGCCGGGCGGTGCAGATGGCGGAGATGGCGGCGGAGGAGGGCCGGCCATGCGTCATGCTGGGGCCCATCATCCACAACCGGGACGTGATCGCCTATCTGGAGTCCATAGGGGTGGGCCTGGTGGACACCCCGGAGGAGGTTCCGCCTGGGACGGCGGTGCTTATCCGTTCCCACGGGGAGGGACGGCCCGTCCATGAGGCGCTGGCGCGCCTGGGCCGGCCGGTCATCGACGCCACCTGCCCCAATGTGTCCCGCATACACCAGATCGTCTCCCGCGCTGAGGAGGGGGGGCGGCAGGTGCTCATCATCGGCACCCGCACCCATCCGGAGGTGGCCGCCATCGCCGGATGGTGCCGGCGGCCGGTGGTGCTGGAGGGGGTGGCGGAGCTGTCGAACTGGCTGGAAACCGCGCCGGAACGGCGGGACATACCTCTCACTATGGTCTCACAAACCACCTCCACCCGTTTTATTTGGGATTCCTGCGTAGAAAAAGCAAAAAAAGAGTGTACAAACTTAAAAATTTTTGATACAATATGTAATGCTACGTGTAAACGACAGTCTGAGGCCCAGGCGCTGGCCGCGCGCTCCGATGCTATGGTCGTCATCGGAGGGCGGGAGAGCTCCAATACCAAACGGCTGGCCGAGTTATGCGGGGCACTCTGTCCCATGGTCGTTTGGATCGAACGGGCGGCGGAGCTGGAACCTTCCAACCTGTGTCGGAAGGCTTCTATTGGAATCACTGCGGGCGCGTCCACGCCTGAGTGGATTATAAAGGAGGTCTATGACAAAATGAGCGACGAAAACATTGAGATCGAGGAATCCTTTGCTGAAATGCTGGAGAAGTCGATCAAAACTTTAAATACAGGGGAGAAGGTTATGGGCGTTGTCACTGGCATTACGCCTACTGAGATCTATGTGGATCTCGGCACCAAGCACGCCGGTTACATACCGGTGTCCGAACTGACCGACGACCCTACGGCCAAGGTTGAGGACCTGGTAAAGATCGGCGACGAGATTGAGACCTATGTCATGCGTGTGAACGACCAGGAGGGTGTGGTCACCCTCTCCAAGAAGCGCCTTGACACCGTGAAGAGCTGGGATGACATCGAGCAGGCCCGTGAGGAGCACACCACCGTTGAGGGTGTGGTCACCGAGGAGAACAAGGGCGGCGTCGTTGTGTCCATCAAGGGTGTGCGCGTCTTTGTGCCCGCCTCCCAGACCGGCCTGCCCCGGGAGACCCCGATGAGCCAGCTGCTCAAGCAGCATGTCCGCCTGCGCATCACCGAGGTCAACCGCGCCCGCCGCCGTGTGGTGGGCTCCATCCGCGCCGTTGAGGCCGAGGAGCGCGCCGCCAAGGCCGCCGAGGTGTGGGCCAACATCGAGGAGAACAAGCGCTATACCGGCACTGTGAAGAGCCTGACCTCTTACGGCGCTTTCGTAGACATCGGCGGCGTGGACGGTATGGTTCACATCTCTGAGCTGTCCTGGTCCCGCATCAAGCATCCCTCCGAGGTCGTCTCCGTGGGCGACACCGTGGAGGTCTATGTCATCTCCTTCGACAAGGAGAAGAAGAAGATCTCCCTGGGGATGAAGGACCGCTCCCAGAACCCCTGGGAGGTGTTCACCGGCAAGTATCAGCCCGGCGACGTGGCCAATGTCCGCGTAGTCAAGCTGATGACCTTCGGCGCCTTTGCCGAGGTTGTGCCCGGTGTGGACGGCCTGATCCACATCTCCCAGATCGCCGACCACCGCATCGACAAGCCCGGCGACGTGCTGAGCGAGGGCCAGATGGTGGATGTGAAGATCATCGACATCGACTACGACAATAAGAAGGTCTCCCTGTCCATCCGCGCCCTGCTGGAGGGCGGCGACGAGCCCGCTGAGTCCGAGGACGTCAACGAGGAGTAATCAAATATGCACGATAAAACCGTGCCGATTCCGCTTGGAAACGGCACGGTTTTTTTCGTTTTTACAAATAAGACACACAAAATGACTTGCAAAAGGTGAGAAATGCGTCTATAATACGATGTGTAGGGTAAAAATGAAGTTATACGCATCGGAATGTTCTGCTGGGAGGTGGGAGCGTGTTTCAGGTTGGAGACAAGATTGTGCATCCAATGCACGGTGCCGGTATCATTGACAGCATCGTGCAGAAAAAAGTCAACGGCGTGGTAAGGGATTACTACATTCTCAAGCTGCCGGTGGGCGGCATGCTGGTCATGATCCCCACGGCAAACAGTGAGGAGATCGGTGTTCGCCCGGTGGTGAAGGGCGACGAGGCGGACCGGGTGATCGCGGCCATCCCGGACATCGAGGTGGACATGACCCCAAACTGGAACCGGCGCTACCGGGAGAATATGCTTCGCCTCAAGAGCGGGAATCTGCTGGAGGTGGCCCGTGTAGTCAAGGGCCTGATGCTCCGCGAGGAGGAGCGCGGCCTGTCCACCGGGGAGCGGAAGATGCTCCACTCGGCCAAGCAGATTTTGATCTCAGAGATCGTGCTCTCGCAGGATGCCAGTTATGAAGATGTTGAGGCACGCATAAATACCGCCTTGGCCTAATACAGTCTGTAGGGGCGGTCCGCTGTGACCGCCCACCGGACCCCTGGAGGGAAACGGGGGAGGAGCCGAAACGGCTCTTTTTTTGTGGAGGAGGAATGGACATGGCCGGACTGCTTGGGCGGCTGTTCCGGCGGCAGCGGACACCGGAGCTCCGCTGTTCCGCCGTGGTCCCCGCGGCCGGGAGCTCCACCCGGATGGAGGGCCAGGACAAGCTGCTCCTTCCCCTGGAGGAGCAGCCCGTTTTGCTACATACCCTGCGGGCGCTGGAGCTGTGCCCCTATCTCGCCGAGATTATCGTGGTCACCCGGGAGGATCTGATCGTCCCCATTGGCCAGCTCTGCCGGGATGCCGGCTTGTCCAAGGTCCGCAAGGTGATAGTGGGTGGGGCTACCCGCACCCACTCGGTTCTGGCCGGGCTTGGGGAGCTCTCCTCCGGCGCGGAGTTGGTGGCCATCCACGACGGGGCCCGCCCCCTGGTCAGCCAGGAGGTGCTGGAGACGGTGATTTTCCGCGCCGCAGAGTGCGGCGCAGCCGCCCCGGCGGTGCCGGTGAAGGACACCATAAAGCGAGCGCGGGACAGTCTGGTGGAGGCTACGCTGGAGCGTTCGGAGCTCTTTGCCGTGCAGACACCCCAGGTGTTTCAGGTGGATCTGATCAAGGCCGCCCTGGTCAAGGCCCTGGAGGACGGGGCCGCCCTGACCGACGACTGCGGAGCGGTGGAGCGGCTGGGCATCGGCGTATCCCTGACGCAGGGGGACTACTGCAATTTGAAAATCACCACCCCGGAGGATCTGGCGGTGGCGGAGGCGCTTTTCGCTTGGAGGGAGCAGCAGTGAGAATTGGACATGGATATGACGTACACCGCCTGGTGGAGGGCCGGCGGCTGATTCTGGGCGGTGTGGAGGTGCCCTTTGACAAGGGCCTGCTGGGTCACTCCGACGCGGATGTGCTCACCCACGCGGTGATGGACGCCCTGCTGGGCGCCTGCGCCCTTGGAGATATCGGGCACCTGTTCCCGGACAGCGACCCGGCCTACGCGGGGGCGGACAGCCTGCGGCTGCTGGACGAGGTGGTTTCCCGCCTCCGTCAGAGGGGATACCGGGTAGGCAATGTGGATGCCACCGTGCTGGCCCAGGCCCCAAAACTGGCCCCCTATCTGGAGCAAATGCGCCGGAATCTGGCCTGGCGGCTCCAGGTGCCGGTGGACGCTGTCAGCGTCAAGGCCACCACAGAGGAGGGCCTTGGCTTTACCGGCACGGGAGACGGCATTGCCGCCCATGCCGTCTGCCTGGTGGAGAACCTTCTCTAACCGGCGAACCAGACGCTCCTCCGGTGCATACACTGCACTGAGAGGAGTGTTTCTATATGGTTTACTATCTCATTGTCTGCCGTTCCCTGACCTACGCCCAGCGGACGGCCTCCGCTCTGGAGCGGGCGGGCATTACGGCCCACATCCTCCGCTCGCCAAAGATGATTTCCGGGGAGGGGTGCAGCCACTCCGTCAAGGTTTCGGAACGCAATCTAGCCCCGGCGCTGCTGATTTTGGGCCGCGCCGGGCTGACGCCCAAGCGCATCTATATCATGTCCAGCGACGGCAGCTATAAAGAGGTTCTGCTATGATCTATCTTGACAGCGCGGCCACAACCTTACAAAAACCGCCCGCCGTGGCGCGGGCGGTTTCGTCCGCAGTGGGGCGCCTGGCAACCCCTGGCCGCGGCGGGCATGTTCCCGCCATGCGGGCGGCAGAAACCGCCTTTCTCTGCCGTCAGGCAGCGGCGGAGCTCTTTCAGGTGGAGAGCCCAGAACAGGTGGTGTTCACCTCCAACGCCACCCATGGGCTGAATCTCGCCATTCATTCCCTGTTGAAGCCCGGGGACGCCGTGGTGATCTCCGGCTACGAGCACAACGCCGTCACCCGACCACTCCACGCCCTTGGTGTCAATGTCCGGGTAGCTGCAGGTCCGCTCTTTGATCCGGAGGCTCAAGTCCGCGCATTTGAGCGCCAGCTGGACGAGACGGTGAGGGCCGTCATTTGCAACCATGTGTCCAACGTGTTCGGCTTCATCCTGCCGGTGGAGGGCATCGCGGCCCTGTGCCGGGAACGTGGAATTCCCTTTGTGCTGGACGCCTCCCAGTCGGCCGGGTGTCTGCCCGTCCACATGGGGGAGCTGGGCGCAGCCTTTGTCGCCATGCCGGGACACAAGGGACTTTACGGTCCCCAGGGCACCGGCCTGCTGCTCTGCGGGGCGGAGACCCACCCACTACTCATGGGCGGCACCGGAAGCGCCTCGGCGCTCCAGGCCATGCCCGATTTCCTGCCCGACCGCCTGGAGGCAGGCACCCACAACATGCCCGGCATTGCCGGCCTGCTGGAGGGACTTCGTTATGTTCAGACACAGGGGACGGAGCGTATTTTGACCCATGAGCGCCGCCTGATCCGCCAAGCGGCTGCCGGACTGTCCCGCATTCCCGGCGTGACTGTCTACGGGGATGGGGGAGCCGTCCAGGCCGGCGTGCTCTCCTTCCAGATAGACGGAATGGACTGTGAAGCGGTAGGCGAGGCCCTGGCGCCAGAGGGATTGCCGTCCGTGCCGGCCTGCACTGCGCGCCGCTGGCCCATCAGTCGGCCGGGACGCTGGAGGCTGGGACAGTCCGCGCCAGCGTCTCCGCCTTCAATACACCCCGGGAAGTCGAGCGCTTCACACAGGAGGTTGCGCGGCTGACCGCCGGGCAAAAATAGCCGCGTCTGCGGCTATTTTTTGTGTCTGCACACAGGGCCTGTTCACAGAAAATTGATTTCCCTTCTACTTGTCAACCGCCTGTGAATACAGTATAATAAATCAGTTAAAGGATATACATGTACTCTGCGGGAAGCAAGGATGCCGGCGCGGCCGGAAGCGGGAGACGAGGAAATGGAAGGCATTTTGTATTTGCTCCAGGAATTCAAGGGAAAGGTCGTCCTGTTTGGTATCTCTGATGTGGTTGATATCGCGATCATGGCCTTTCTTATCTATAAGGTGATTATGCTGATGCGCCGCACCAACTCCGGCGCGGTGGCCAAGGGCGTACTGCTGCTGCTGTTTGCCCTGGGTGTCTCCACCTTCTTCCACCTCAACACGGTCAGCTATCTGCTTCAGCAGCTCATGGTGTGGGGTGTGGTAGCCCTGGTGGTCATTTTCCAGCCTGAAATCCGCCGCTTTCTGGAGCAGATGGGCCGCACCAGCCTCGGGAAGGTGTTTACACCGGAGGAGGCACGCAACGAGCTGGACAGTGCCATCACTCAGACGGTGGATGCCTATACGTCCCTTTCCAAGAGCAAGACCGGCGCGCTGATGGTGTTTGAGCGGAAAAACATGCTGGATGATGCCATCAAGACCGGAACCGCGCTGGACTGTACGGTGAATGCCGAACTGCTGAAAAATATCTTCTGGAACAAGGCCCCGCTCCACGACGGCGCGGTGATTGTCCGCGCTGGACGGATTGTGGGCGCGGGCTGTATGCTTCCCATGTCGGGCAATGTAAATCTGTCGCGGGAGTTGGGCATGCGCCACCGGGCAGGCATCGGAGCAAGTGAGCACACGGACGCCGTGGTGGCTATTGTCTCGGAGGAGACCGGCTCCATCTCCGTGGCGGTGGGCGGCATGCTCAAGCGCCACCTGGCGCCGGAGACTCTGGAGCGCCTGCTCCGCAATGAGCTGCTTCCGGAACGGGAGAATGACGAGGCCGCGTCCAAATTCAAGCTGGGCAATCTGCTCCGCTTTGGAAAGGGGAAAAAGCAGGATGGGAACGAAAATTCTTAACAGCCGGTGGTTCTATGTGGTGCTCTCCATCCTGCTGGCGTTTCTCCTCTGGGTCTACGTCGGCAACGACCCCAACTCGGTGGACACCGGAACCCTGCGGAATGTCCGGGTGGTATTCAGTGGATTGGAAAAGCTTGAAGAGCGGGGACTGATGATCTCTGAGGGAGCAGAGCAGACGGTCAATTTGCAGCTGTCTGCCCGCGGCGAGGTGTGGAGCCGCCTGAACCAGGGAGATACCACTGTGGTGGTGGATGTCTCCGGTATTACCGAGCCAGGGGAGCAGAGTGTGGCTATTACCTCACGCAACATCAATTTTCCCCGCTCCATCACCATAATCGACTCCATTGACGTACGCTACACCAGCCCAAGTACCATCGACTTCACCGTTTCCCGCTGGAGCAGCAAGGAGATCCCGGTTCAAGGAACCTTTAACGGCAGCGTGGCCGAAGGCTTCCAACGCCGTGACTTCTCCTTCGCGCCGGATACCATTACCGTCAGCGGCCAGGAGGAGCTGGTCAGTCAGGTGGATCACGCCCAAATCACCATCTCTCAGGAGGACATGAATTCCACCTACAGCGCCGACTGTAGCTATACCCTCATCGGCACCAACGGCCAGCCCATCGCCGCCGGCCTGGTGGAGACGGAACCGGAGACCGTGCTGGTTACCCTCCCGGTGGAGAAGATGAAGGAGGTGGAGCTGACCGTGGATCTCATTCCCGGCGGCGGCGCCACCGCAGATAATGTAACCGTAGACATTGAGCCCAGAACCCTGATGGTAGCGGGCAGCGCAGAGATCCTGGATCAGTTGGACCGCATCAGCCTGGGGGAGATTGACCTGTCCAAGGTATTTGGCACCCTGACACAGTCTATGACGATCAATTTGGACCCATCCCTGACCAATGTCAGCGGCACTACAGAGGCCAAGGTAACCGTCACCGTGGAGGGCTTGGTCACTA
>PPYE01294660.1_pt1 | contig 10475 bp, 9 predicted proteins | sample 1559881 | NCBI WGS metagenome assembly PPYE01 (sample SAMN08240022, study PRJNA423297) | Human gut metagenome, whole genome shotgun sequencing project.
GGTGTCAGAGCCTTCGGAAAACGAATTTCCGGATTTGACAGAGAGGATGCACTGCTCAGTGGCATTGAAAGCCGTACTTCTTCTCCTGTAAGAATCGTACGTGATCAGGAGCTCACAGCAAATATGGCAGGAATTTATCCATGTGGCGAAGGTGCCGGTTACGCAGGCGGAATCACAAGTGCTGCCATGGATGGAATCAAAGTTGCTGAGACTGTATGTCGGAAATATGCGGCTATAAAAAATAATTGATCTCTTAAGCGGGATATTACCGGTAAACATAAAGTTCACATAAAAATCAGAGAGGAGAGTGTACATCTCTCCTCTTTTATGCTAGAATATAATTTGCAATTTGCCCAGAGGCTTTAGAGAGCACAGGCAGACTTATGAATAATGCAAATAATATTATGAAGCAGCTTCCCAGGGAACAGCGGCCGTATGAGAAATGCTTTATGCAGGGCGAGGGTTCATTAAATGACACTGAACTGCTGGCAGTAATCCTGCGCAGCGGCACTTCAGGAAAGAATTCACTGGCACTTGCACAGGAGATCCTGAAATTTATGGAGTCGTCCTCCTATCCCGGCCTTATGGGGCTTATGCATGTATCTGTACAGGATCTTATGAAGATTCATGGAATCGGACAGGTAAAAGCAGTACAGTTAAAATGCATTGGAGAACTTTCCAAAAGAATTGCCAAGGCTGCTGCCAGACCGCAGATAGTTATGAACAATCCCTCCTCCATAGCAGCTTATTATATGGAAGAACTCCGCCATGAAGAGCAGGAACTGGTGATCTGTATGATGTCAGATGTGAAAGGACATTTTCTGGGAGATAAGATACTGACCCGGGGAACTGCAACCGGTTCGCTGGTAACACCAAGGGAAATCTTCATGGAAGCCCTGCGCCGCCATGCAGTCAGTCTGATATTGATACACAATCATCCAAGTGGTGATCCTACACCAAGTCCGGATGACTTACAGATCACAGCCAGGATTTATCAGGCGGGGGAACTGCTGGGAATACATCTGCTGGATCATATTGTGATCGGGGATCAGAGATACTGCAGCTTCAGAGAAGAAGGATTATGGAATACATGTACAGAATAAGGCAACAACAAAGGGGCAGAATATGCTATTTGAGAAAACATATGGAATAGATTTGGGAAGCAGTTCCGTAAAAGTCTATTCTTTTTTCAGAAACAAAACTTATATCGAGAAAAATATGATCGCGTCCAAGGGACACACGATCATTGCAATGGGAAATGAAGCATACGATATGTTTGAGAAATCCCCCACAGATATTACGGTTACTTCGCCAATGACATTTGGCATGATCGCTAATCTGGAACTTCAGGAGATTGTTCTTTACAGTATGATCCGAAAGATCGATCATATCCTGGGATTTGGCGCAACAATGTATTTTACTGTTCCTCTGGATATGACTGCGGTTGAGAAACGGGCATATTTTCATGTGGCGAATGGTCACTGGTTAAAGAAAAATCGCGTATTTATGGTAGAGGCACCCATTGCAGATGCCATTGCCATGGGTGTCAATCTGGAAGATCCGGAAGGAAATATGATCGTAAATATCGGTGCACAGAGTACAGAAGTATCGATCATCACCGGAGGAAAGATCATTATCAGCAGGAAAATACCGCTGGGAGGCAGACAGATGAATGAATCTGTCTGCAGTGAAATACGTAAAAGATATAATCTGCAGATTGGCACAAGGACTGCCAAGAGGCTTAAGATGGTCATGGGACGCCTCAGTGATCCGAAAAAGGAAGTACGTAAGGTTGTAGGAATTGACTGTATTTCCGGACTGCCAAGAGAAGAAATCATTTCTTCTTATGTGGTAAATGACGGTATCATGAACTGTCTGAATGAGATTGCGGCAGAGATGAAAACATTTCTGGAGCGAATTCCTCCCCAGATTTCCTACCATATTGCGAAACAGGGGATTTACATAACCGGAGGCAGTACCAGACTTCCTTATATTGATAAATACCTTGCCAGTTATACAGGATTCACCTTTAATCTGTCAGATTTTTATGAAACCTCGGCAGTTACAGGTCTGGAGAAAATAATCAGAAATAAAGAACTGCGTGAATGGGCAGTACCGGTTACGCAGAGAAAACTATAATTTTTAGGGGTGCATCAATGAAAAACCTGAAAAAGAAAGTACATTTTAGGATTAAATTAAAAAGTAAACATCTTCTGGTCATTATGTCGATTTTCTGCGTCAGCTGTATTGCTGCCACTTTTTCATCCGGCGTAACCACTGCACCGCTGCAGGATATCCAAAGATCCGGGCAACTGGTATGATACCTTTATGATCAACCGGGGATCTGCAGACGGCATTCGTGTGGATAATAATGTACTTGCAGATAAAGGTCTGGTCGGGATCGTGACAGAGGTCGGAACTCACTGGGCGACTGTACGTTCCATTATCGATGACAGCAGCAATGTCAGTGCCATGACTGTCAGCACACAGGATAACTGTGTGGTAGAAGGAGATCTGGAACTCATCGATGAGGGTAAATTAAGCTTCAGCCAGTTGTATGACCAGAATAATAAAGTAACAGTGGGGGAACGCATCGTTACCTCCAATATCAGTGAGAAATATGTAGAGGGACTGTTTATCGGATACGTCAGTGAGGTGGAACAAAACAGCAACAATCTGACCAAAACAGGTACCATTGTCACACCTGTAGATTTCCAGCATCTGAAAAATGTACTTGTCATTACAGTAAATAAACAGGATTCTGTTAATGACAATGCTCAGGCAGCTCAGGAGGCGACTGCAAATGAAGAGTAAGATAGCGTTATTTTTTATGATCCTGATCAGTTTTCTTCTTCAGTGTACTCTTCTTCATGTGATATCCATCGGTTCTATCACGCCGAATCTGATCCTGATCCTGTGTATATCCATGGGGCTGATGCGTATGCATTGCAGTTTCTGCTCAGGGGACGTCTGGGGCTCGGAACCTATTTATACCGGATTATTTTACCGGAGATTTTTTATACAGTGATCCTTACACTGATTGTTTACCGGGTATTTCATTATATTAATTATCATTTCATGAAGAATCCATCAATGAAGGAAAGTGAGTCTATTTGGGTACTAAAATAAAAAGATTTTTTAAAAAGATACGAATAAAACGTACCACAGTACTGGTACTGGTTTTTGTATTTATGTCAGCCACTCTGGTCCGTCAGCTTTTTGAACTGCAGATCATCCAGGGAGAGGCTTATATCAGCAAATTTGAATCAAGAACAACAAAAAAACGTGTGATCAAAAGTACGCGTGGCAATATCTATGACAGAAATGGTGAGGAGCTGGCAACAAATGTGCTGGCTTATTCTGTTACCTTTGAGGATAATGGAACTTATGATTCTACCAGAGAAAAGAATCTTACACTGAACGGGATTGCCTATAAAGTCCTGAAAATCCTTGAGTCCAACGGGGATTCCATCAGTACCGGCTTCCATATTGTTTTGGATAAGAGCGGGAATTATGCTTTTGATGTTGATGAGGGATTTACTCTGAACCGTTTTCGTGCGGATATTTACGGAGAACCGTTGATTGATAACCTGACAAAAAAACAGAAAAATGCCACTGCAGATCAGATGATCGAGTTTATGAGCGGAAAAGAAGGATTTTCCATTGTTCTTTACGGCGATAATGCTTATACCAAAGAAGAACTGACATCCCATGGACTTCCGGAGAACCTGTCAAAGCAGGATATACTTGAGCTTTCCAAAATCCGCTATGCACTGAGCACTAACAGTTTCAAGAAGTACATGGCCGTTACGATCGCTTCAAATATAAGTGAAAAATCTGTAGCTGCAATCAGAGAAAATCAGCCGGAGCTTCAGGGAATTGACATTGTAGAGGATTCTGTCCGCAAATACATTGATGATGCAAGCATGGGACCAATTCTTGGTTATACGGGACAGGCTTCTTCAGAAGAGCTTGAAGAACTGAGACAGAAGAATCCTGATTATTCAAATGATGCGATCATCGGTAAATCGGGAATTGAGAAATATATGGAAACATCTCTTCAGGGAACAGACGGTGAAGAAACTGTCACTGTCGATAACCTTGGTAAAGTACTTAAGATTGACGACAGCACGAGAGTAGAACCTGTCGCAGGTAACGATACCTATCTTACCATAGACAGCAGTTGGCAGTCCGCCATCTACCAGATACTGAAACAGAGAGTTGCCGGAATCCTTTTATCCAAGATCGAAGCATCCAAAACCTATGATTTCAGTGTAAATGATGCTGCACAGATCAAGATACCGATCTATGATGTATATAATGCCCTGATTGCCAACAGTGTCATTGATATCAGTAAATTCAGTGATGCCAACGCCTCCGATACAGAAAAAAATTTATATGCCAAATTTCAACAGAAACAGCAACAGGTTTTTGATACAATAACTAACAGGCTGACAGCTGAGAATCCACCGGCCGTAAAAGATGAAGATGATCAGATCCAGGAATATCTTACTTATATCTGTGATGATCTTCTCAGAGATACGCTGGGGATTATCTCAAAGAATGCCATTGATACCTCTGACAGTACTTATCAGAAATGGACAACCGATAAAGATATCAGTCTGAAAGATTATCTGACATATGCGGCAAGTCAGAACTGGATTGATATTTCCAAATTTTCTACAGAAGGAGATTATCTGGATTCCGATGAAGTATATCAGGCTCTTACAGATTATCTGATCGATTATCTTAAAACAGACATCAATTTCTCAAAACTTCTGTATAAGTATATGCTTCAGGAGGACACCATTTCCGGAAGCGAGATCTGTCTGGTGCTGTATGAACAGGGAGTTTTATCAAAAGATGATGGCAGTTACGAGGCACTGGCCTCCGGCTCCATGACAGCTTATGACTTTATGATCAATAAAATTTATACTCTCGAAATAGAACCGGCACAGCTTGCACTGGAGCCATGTTCCGCTTCTGCGGTAATCACAGATGTCAAAACAGGAGATGTTCTGGCATGCGTATCCTATCCGGGATATGACAATAACCGTCTGGTAAATAACATGGATACGGATTATTATGCGAAATTATCTACAGATAAATCCAGTCCGTTTTTCAATAAAGCAACCCAGCAGACAGCAGCACCGGGTTCTACATTTAAGATTCTGTCTACAATTGCCGGAATGTCTGAAGGAGTGATCGATGACGGAACATACATTAACTGTACCGGCTCCTTTGATCTTGTAACACCTCCGATCAACTGCTGGAACAAACAGGGACATGGAGAGATCGAGATCATGGAGGCGATTGAGCAGTCCTGTAACTATTATTTCAACATGGTTGGTTTTAAACTTGGTCAGGATGCAGACGGAAACTTTTCAGAAAACCGAAGCCTGAGTGTACTGCAAAAATATGCTTCAGAGATTGGTCTGGATAAGAAAACAGGTATCGAGATCACAGAATCCGCACCTCATGTGTCAGATTCCTACGCAGTCCCGTCTTATATCGGACAGGGTACCAATGCTTATACCACCAGTCAGCTGGCACGTTATGCAACAGCGATCGCTACCAGTGGAAATGTTTATGATCTGACTTTACTTGACAGACAGACAGATTCCAAGGGTAATACTTTAAAAAAATATGAGCCGGATATCATTAATACAGTTGATGTATCACAGAATGTGTGGGATGATATTCACGACGGAATGTACCGGGTAGTACAGACTCACAGACAGTTTGACGGACTTGGCGTGGATGTGGCAGGTAAAACCGGTACAGCCGAGGTAAATATTTATCATCCAAACCATGGTATGTTTGTGGGATATGCCCCGGCTTCAGATCCTGAATATGCGATTGCAGTGCGTATTGAGAATGGATATACTTCCGGTAATGCGTGTCTTGCAGCTGATGATATTTTTAAATATATCTTTGAATTAACTGATGAAAAGTCTATTCTTACCGGTGTTGCGGCAAGTGATACCAGTGATACTTCGAATGACTGAAACTACCATACAGGAGAATACCAGAAGAATGGAAATTTTTTCAGGGAGGAAATTGTAACTATGAGTGAAGTCATTGTGATTACTTCCGGCAAAGGCGGAGTAGGAAAAACCACAACTGTCGCCAATATCGGAACAGGTCTGGCTATGCTGGGCAAAAAAGTTGTTGTGGTTGATACAGATATCGGTCTGCGGAATCTGGATGTTGTTCTGGGCCTGGAGAACAGGATTGTCTATAATCTGGTGGATGTCATTAACGGAAGCTGCCGTCTGCGACAGGCTCTGATCAAGGATAAAAGACATCCGGAATTATGTCTTCTGCCATCTGCGCAGACAAAAGACAAATCCGCTGTGTCTCCGGAACAGATGATAAAACTGACCGACGATCTGAGAGAACAGTTTGATTATATTCTTCTGGACTGTCCGGCAGGAATTGAACAGGGATTTAAAAATGCAATCGCAGGTGCTGATAAAGCCCTGGTAGTTACCACGCCGGAGGTTTCTGCGATACGTGATGCAGATCGGATCATCGGACTCCTGGAAGCCAACGAGATCAGAGATATCAGCCTGATCATCAATCGCCTGCGGCCGGATATGATTGCAAGAGGTGATATGATGTCCGTAGATGATGTAACGGATATCCTTGCTGTTGATCTGATCGGAACAATTCTGGATGATGAACAGATTGTGATTGCCACAAATCAGGGGGAGCCTCTTTCCGGGAAATCTTCTCAGGCAGAAGAAGAATACATGAATATCTGTAAACGCCTTTTAGGTGAAGAGATTCCGTTTGCAGACATTAACAGGAAGCAGGGGTTATTAAGAAAAATAGGTAGTTTTTTCAAAAAGTAGCCTGTATTTATAAGGGGGAATCTGTGTGAAAGCTTTTTTTAAAGAAAAGAAGCGTTCAGCCGGATATGCAAGAGACCGCATGAAGCTTCTACTGATCTCGGAACGTATCGACTGCTCTCCACAGATGATGAAAATGTTGCGGAATGATATGATACATACCGTAAAAAAATACCTTACTATTGATGAAGAACAGGTAAAAATCCAGATTACGCAGGAACCTGCAGTACTCCATGCGTATATTCCTGTTTTAAACAAAAAGGATAACCGTTTGGTATCTTCACAGTTACTAAAAAGGACAGATAAATTATGTTAAAGCAATATAAATTAAGATTTTACAATTTCAGACTGATCATTTTCCTGCTGGCGATCAGCCTGATAGGAGTTACACTGGTAGGCACAGCAGCATCGGATCTGCGATCAAAGCAGTTTGCCGGAGTAATACTTGGACTTATTGTCATGCTGATCCTTTCTTTGCTGGATTACTCATGGATCATGAACTTTCAGTGGATCATGTATGGATTTAATATTATCATGCTGATCGTTGTGCGTATTGCGGGTGACAGTGCTAACGGTGCCGCCAGATGGATCGGTATCGGATCTTTCCGATTTCAGCCGACAGAATTATCAAAGATTATCCTGATCGTATTCTTTGCAAAATTTTTTATGGATCATGAGGAGACACTGAATACACTTAAAACGCTGGCATTATCCGGCGTATTACTGGCAGTACCTCTGTTCCTGATCCTGGAACAGCCGGACCTGAAAAATACAATTACTGTTGTAGTAATTTTCTGTATTATGATCTATGTTGCAGGTTTAAGCTATAAGATCATCGGAGGAGCACTGCTTATTGCTGTTCCATTGACCATTATTTTTTTATCAATTGTTGTCCAGCCGGATCAGAAACTGCTCAAGGATTACCAGAGAAGCCGTATCATGTCTTTTTTGTATCCGGAAAACGAAGAATACTCGGATGATATTGAACAGCAGAATAACTCTAAAACTGCAATTGCTTCAGGGGAACTGGTTGGTAAGAAATTAAGCGGTGATGACAGTACAACTTCTGTAAATCAGGGAAACTTCGTGGCAGAGAATCAGACAGACTTTATTTTTGCTGTTGCAGGTGAAGAGTACGGATTTATTGGATGCGTGATAATTGTATTGCTGCTTTTGGCAATTGCCTTTGAATGTATCCGGATGAGTCTTCGGGCAAAAGATTTGTCAGGAAAGGTTCTTTGCTGTGGAATCGGCGGCCTGATCGCACTACAGAGCTTCATTAATATCTGTGTTGCAACAGGTCTTGCGCCTAATACGGGAACTCCCCTTCCTTTTGTAAGCTATGGACTGACTTCGCTGGTAAGTCTGTATATTGGTATGGGGCTTGTACTCAATGTAGGACTTCAGAGCAGCACATACAATAAAGAAATTATTCAAAAAGAAATTGACAGAAGAGAGGATTACTTATGAGAACAAAAAAGAAATCTTCCGGTAAAATACCGGAAAAGAAATCTGCTGTTCCATACAAATCTGCAGCTCCGCACAGACACAAACCTTCCAGACCGCTTCAGACAGTCAAACTGCCGAAATCGCAGATGCCATCCAGACAAACAGAGGAGCATCAGGCTCTGCTGCGTACAAAATATCATAAAAAGCGTCAGAGATTAAAACATATATTCAGGATTCTGGTTGGTGTATTTGTGATTCTTGCAGTTGCCGGCGGTGTTTTTTACGGATGGAATATATTAAGCGGAAATTATTTTGGTACTCCTGAACAGGCTTTTGATTCTTCTGAAGTTTTCACAAATGCCCTTGCAGCTAAGGAAAATATGAGAACAGAATCTTTTGCCCAGAAATTATGTGTTTCCTCCCAAGGAAATGTTGATCGTATTAAGAATGCCCAGCTGGAAGAAGGACAGAAAGGGCTGCTGTTCAGTCTGAGCAATCATAAAGTACTGTATGCAAACGGCATTTATGATAAGGTGTATCCTGCAAGTATTACCAAGATCATGACAGCAATGCTTGCATTACAAAGTGGAAAACTGAATGACACTGTCACGATCACTCAGGATAATGTTACACTGGAGGATGGATCACAGGTCTGCGGATTTGTGGCCGGCGATCAGGTTACCCTTGATCAGCTTCTCCACTGTCTGCTTGTATATTCCGGCAATGATGCAGCTTCTGCCATTGCGGAATATGTTGGAGGCAGTACAGAGAACTTCGTACAGATGATGAATGATTATGCCGCAAAGCTTGGATGTACAGGAACACATTTTTCCAATCCACATGGACTGCAGGATGAAAATCACTATACAACACCATATGATATTTATCTGATGCTGAATGAAGCATTCACCTACCCTGAATTTACAGAAATTACAGAGTTGCCGTCTTATACAGTAACCTATACAGGCTCAGACGGAACTGAAAAAAGCACCACGCTTACCGCAACAGACCATTATCTTACCGGAGAGGCAACAGCCCCAAAAGATGTTACAATTCTCGGTGGTAAAACCGGAACAACAGAAGTAGCCGGCAATTGTCTCGCAATCCTTACACAGAATGCATACGGAAAAACTTTTGTTTCAATTGTAATGGGAGCTGATACGAAAGAACTTCTGTATCAGGAAATGAATTCACTGCTTCAGAATATCAACAGTTAGTTAACATAAAACGGATACAGTTATCATTAATTGTATCCGTTTTATGTTATAGAAAATTCTCCGCAATGTTTTTATAACACCTATAACATAATAAAGTCTTCCGACAGGGATCGTACAAGACCATCCACTTTGCTGTTACAAGAATTCCGGTTACATAAAAGAACGAGGTGAAAGATCATGAATAACAATTGTATTACAACATACACAGGCAGACATATAGATCCACTACATCCGGATCCGGATATGATCTGTATCGAAGATATTGCACATGCCTTATCTTTAATCTGCCGCGGAAACGGACAGGTAAAAACTTTTTTTTCAGTAGGTCAGCATTGCATCAACTGTGCCAGAGAAGCCCTTGCGCGAGGATATTCCAGGCGTGTGGCATTTGCCTGCCTTCTGCACGATGCCAGCGAATGTTATTTATCTGATGTGCCAAGACCATTCAAGAAAACCCTCTCAGGATATAAAGAGCAGGAGAAAAATCTGCTGGATCTGATCTATCAGAAATATCTTGGGAGCCCATTAAACGCAAAAGAAAAACAATTATTAAAGGAAATCGATGATGATATGCTCTGGTTTGACCTTACATACCTGCTAAATGAACCCCAGGAAAGGGAAGCACCGGAGATTCATATTACAATAGATTATACGGTACGGGCTTTCGAGGAAACAGAAAAGGAATACCTGGAATTGTATAGCTTTTTTACACGTTGAAAAAAATAAATTTCCGCGAAGAAGAGCTTTTGCAGGTATCCAATGATTTTCTTTCAGGATGAACTGATGCAAAATTGGGAACTTGCAAAAGATATGAAGCTATTAAATAGAATTAATCCGCTTATCTAAAAGGGGGAAATCATATGAATGAATATTTTCATTGATCCGTTTACTGTATATGAGTTAGAATCCATTAATAATCTGATTGCTTGAATAATGTGATCACAATTTAATATGA
>PPYE01210388.1_pt1 | contig 10474 bp, 9 predicted proteins | sample 1559881 | NCBI WGS metagenome assembly PPYE01 (sample SAMN08240022, study PRJNA423297) | Human gut metagenome, whole genome shotgun sequencing project.
CTCTTGTGCTGCTCGGCGTTGCGATGAGCTTCGACCTCACGGGCTATGAAAAGCACGTGCCGGACGAGAGCGAGATCGAATCCGTTTACTACACCTTCTCCGGCATGACGAACGTCACGACCGACGACGCCGATACCATCCGCCGCCTCACCGCGGCACACCAGGCCATCGTCAAAAACCGGAACGAGCAGGCGCGCATCTCAGACGCATGGGACGCGGATACGCTCTCTCAGAGCGATCATGACGACATCGAACCCTTCTCCCTGCGCCTGACCTACTACCTCAAGGACGGCTCGCAGCTCTCGCGCTCCTATTCGCTCTACCTGCGGAGAAGTGACCTCACCGTGCCCTCGTCCGCCACGGCGCGCGTGAACGCGCTCTATATGTGCAGAGAGTCCGTGCTCCGCCGTGTCCTCGGCAACGGCTACGAGCACCTCGGCGACACGCCGCGCTTCCTCGACAGCTACTGTTATTACGATGAGAAATCCAACACAAAGGACTATGCCCTCACCGCCGCGCAGGCCGGGCAGGTCTACGCCGCGCTGATGCAGGACGTTCAGGATTCCGATAATGGCGGCAGCGACATCTTCGCCGTGCAGGAATACCAGTACGTTTCCCCCATCTCCTTCTGGCTCGAGCTGTACTTTGAGTCCACCAATGAAAAAGGCCGCCCGGAGGTATATACGCTCGGCCCCAATGTGAATAACTCAACGCCCAACACCCTGCAAGTACTCAGTGAGCTGCTGCCCGAGCTGAAATCCAACATCGTAACGCCGCCCAGCGACGACGGCATTCACACCCTCCCCGCCACAGAGGACGTTTCCACCGAGGAAAGCGTGAACTGACATGGCAGAAAACGCAAAGCGGCGGCGCAGGCGCCGCCGCACTGGGAACAAGAAAGCATTTCTCGTCCTGCTCGCGCTCGTTTTGCTCGTTCTCGGCGGCGTGAAGCTGCGCTATGCGCTCGCGCACCGAAGTCTCCCCGGTTCGAATGTCAGCGTGCCGGACTTCGTCACGGTCGACTACATTCCGACAAACGAATACTCCCGCCCCGGCACGCCGCTCAGGGAAATTTCCGGCGTGGTGGTGCACTATGTCGGCAATCCCGGCACGACCGCCGCGGCGAACCGCAGCTTTTTCGCCAATCTCGCCCTGACGCACGAGACCTACGCGAGCGCGCACTTTGTCGTCGGGCTGGAGGGTGAGATCTTGCAGTGCGTGCCGCTGACGGAGATCGCCTACTGCTCGAACACGGCGAACGACTACACCGTGTCCATCGAGGTCTGCCACCCCGACGACACAGGCAAGTTTGACGACGCGACGATGGAAAGCCTTGAAGCGCTCGTCGCGTGGCTCTGCGAGACCTTTGACCTCGCCCCCGACGCGGACGTCATTCGACACTACGACGTGACGGGCAAGATCTGCCCCAAATACTATGTGGAAAACGAAGATGCGTGGCTCGCCTTCCGCGAGGACGTGAGCGCGCGCATCGAAGAGGACAAAACCGCGAACGGTGAAACCAACTGATAAATCAAATCGGGAGGGAGCTCATGCACGACTTTGTTTCCTATCTTTTTTATCTGCTGCAGCGCGGCATGCGCTTTGCCGTGCCCGCTGCGCTTATCTGCGGCCTTATTCTGGCCGTCTGCTATGCCGTCTGCCGCAAAAAAGGCCGCCGCTTCCCGTGGGGAAGGGCGGTCTGCGCGGTGCTGCTTGTCGGCTGGGCGGCGGTCACGGTCTTCGTCACGCTGCTGCGCAGCGAGCCGAATGAATTTGCCGCGCGGCAGTGCAATTTGCAGCTTTTCCTTGCTTGGCGCGAGGCGTACCAGCGCTTCACGCTGCAAATCTGGCTCAACGTGCTGCTCAACATCGCGCTCTTCGTCCCGCTCGGCGTGCTGCTGCCGCTCTTGTGGAAACCGTTTCGCAAGTGGTATGCCGCGCTGGGCGCGGGCTTTGGCGTCTCGCTCCTCATTGAGCTGACGCAGCTTTTCACCGGAAGCGGCATGTGCGATGTGGACGACCTCTTCACCAACACGCTCGGCGCGATGCTCGGCTGGTGTGCAGCAATGCTCGTGCTCGCGCTGCATCAAAAGAACAGGACGTGGCCGCGCTACTGCGCGCTGCCCGCCGCGTTCGCACTCGCACTATCCGCCATTTTCATTTCCTACGCCGCGCAGCCCTACGGCAACCTGCGCGACGCCTCCGTCACGACGGCGGACTTAAGCGGCGTCCGCTGGTCGGTCGATTATGCACTCGATGAGGACAGCAAGACCGCCTATGTCTATCAGGCGCAGGCGCTCGACAACGCGGGTGCTGACCGCTTCGCCGCGGAATTCGCCGCCGCGCACGGCGTCGAATTTCCGGATGCGTACTACTACGATGACCTTGTGATCTACGCCAACCACTCTTCCGGCGACTTCCTCAACGTCACCCTGCACGACGGCACGTGGAAATACAGCTTTGGGCGCGATCACACGCCCGTTTCCGATGCGCCCGCGTCTGGTGTCACAGAGAACATGCTGCGCGAAGAGCTCGACAAGTTTGGCTTTTCCGTCCCCGACGACGCTGCATTCACGCTCTCGCCGTATGGCGAGACCTCTTACCGCGCGGTGTTCTCCGCTGATCTTCGCCCCACGGAGGGAGGCTTCCTCCACGGCACGCTCACTTGTGATCTGAGAACACAAGGCGACGGTCAATCGACGCTCTCGCAGCTCGAAAACCGCATCACCACGCTCGCGCCCGTGCGCGAAGAGCCTATTCTCTCCCCCGCGCAGGCGCTCGCCGCGCTGCAATCGGGCAAGAGCTTTGAGGGCGCGTGGTTCGCGCAAAGCGTCCAGCAAATTGAGGTGCGCTCCTGCACGCTCGACTACCTCTCCGATTCCAAGGGCTTCTATCAACCGGTCTACCGCTTCGAGCTGTCGCTCGCCGGTCAGGCAGGCGGCATCACCGACGCGGTCGACTATGTCCCCGCGCTCTTCTGAGCGCCGGAGTGCAAGGAGGCTTACGATGAAACGCTTTTTTGCCGCGCTGCTCAGCTTCGCACTGTGTCTTGCGCTGCTACTCTTCATCCGAAGCGAGCCCGATGAACCGATCCTGCACGTCGCGCTGAAAGGCGCTGGCGAGCAGGACGTCGCCTATGCCTACGAAACGGTCTATGCAAGCGGAAAAAGCCGCCGCTGCAATGCTTTTACGCCCGACAGCGCGGTCTTTTACACCGCCGACTACGCAGACTTTGACACCTCCGCGCTTCGCTCGCACAGGGTCAACACTCTTGTCGCCACCACGCTCTATGATTCCGTCGGCAATGTCGTCGAACCCAACGAAACGATGATCGCCATGATGCACGCCGCCGCAGACCAGATCGACCATGCGATCTTCGATTTTCAGATCATCGTCGTGAACGGCCAACGCTACTTTGCTTTTGTTAAGCTCAACGTCAACTGGTGGGATCCGTGCACGCTGTACGAGTACGAGGGCGGAGAGCTCCGCGAGCTTTGTCAATGGGACAATATGCGCCTGCTGTCGATCGGTTTCATATGAAAAAAGCGGCTGTCTCGACAGAGACAGCCGCTTTTCCTTTTTCACTTGTTTTTCTCCAAGCTGTACGGGTCCCGTCCCGCGGCGAATTCGGAGATCATCTCTGCCGTCAGGGCGATGCCGTTGTTGACGAAGGTCTCCTGCAATTCTTTCCGGCTGACCCACGCGCCGTCCGCCAGCTCAAAGTTGTCGAGATGGATGGTATCGTCGTCGCCGTCGAGCCTGCACCAGTAGCCCATCATGATGTTGCCGCTGATGCCCCAGGGCTGGCAGCGGTAATAGCGCAGGTCCTTGACCTTTAATCCGACCTCCTCCATCACCTCGCGGTGTACGGTCTGCTCAAAGCTCTCAGCAAACTCGGTGAAGCCCGCGACGAGCGCCGTGCGCTGCGCGCCGGGGCGGTTGGCGTACTTGGTCAAAAGCAGGTAGTCCCCGTGCGTCACCGCCACGATGACCGAGGGGTTGATGCGCGGGAAGATCATGTTGCCGCACTTCGGGCAGCGCATCATACGCTCGTTCACGTCGTGGACGAGCTTTTCTCCACAGCGGCCGCAGTAGCGCGCGTCGCGGTACCACGAGCACAGGTGCCACGCGCTGACCGCCGCATAGGCGAGCTCCTTGGGCTTTTCCGTGCGGAAAAGGCCGATGTTGCGGTAGGAGTAGCCGTCGAGCGCGCGCTCATTTTCGTCAAAAAGCAGGTAATACTCCCGCCCGTCGAGCTCAAAAAGATAGGTGAACGCCTCGTCGGGCTCGGTAAACTGCGCGCGCGACGGGAACTTGAGGCCGTTGTCGTCGATACGGCACAAAAGGTCCTGCCCGCGGAACTGCACCACGGCGCTGCTCTTTTTCGGCACGGCGTTCTTTTTCCACTCGTTGTAAAGATGTTTCGGCTCGATATCCTGGATCATGTCGGCTTTCCTCCCGCGTGTTTGTTCTTTCGCAGGACTATTCTACAACGCGCGGCAGCATTTTGCAAGATGCGCGTCACTCCTGAATGACGCGCTCGGCTTCGAGCTTTTTGAGTTTTTCTCTCGTGCGGCGTAATGCGCGGATACACTGCGCAGCGCAGATGCAGAGTCCGATCAAAAGCAGCACCATCAACGCGATGGCCGGTATATATATTACGGGCTCTGCATAGCCGCCGGTCTGAAAGCGCCGATACAGCCTGCCGATCAGCGGCACTATTTCCGCAAGCGCGATAAACGGGCACATCACAGCCCCGCTCCACAGCACGCGCCGCACGCGCTTTATCTGCGCCATTAACGAATCCAAATCAGAATACAGCTCAAACGGCGTACCGTCTTTCTTCTTGCGCAGGATCAGATACTCTCCCACCGTGCCCACATGCTCGATGTCGAGCTCGCGCAGTCCCTTGATATATTGCAGCCGCTCCATTTCTTTCTTTTTCGTCGCCTGCACGCGGTATTCGTACTCATCCGGCTCGCCACGGTGGAAGCAGTAGAACAGACCTACTTCATAGCACTGCCAGCCCTCGCGCGACTTGCGGTCGAGCATTTCCTCGATCCGTTCCGGGTCATAGGCGTAGACAAACATCCGCGGCATGATCTTTTCAAACATAGCTCTCTCCTTTCAGTTCCACTTCGCTGTCAGCGCGGCGGCATTTTGCAAGATGCCTTACTCCTGCACGACGCGCTCGGCTTCAAGCGACGTGATCTTCCGTTTCGCGCGGCGCAGCCCCCGCGGGCAGTCGACAATCCCCACGATGCAAATGGGCAGGAGCAGTGCCGACGCCGCAAGGAGAAATACCTGCGACGAGCGGAAGCTTATGGCGGCCATACCCGCATACTTGCCGATCACGTTCGCATTCATCAGCGTCATTAGAATATTCATCAGCGTGATGCTCATCCAGCCAAGGCTCAGCAGCAGACCTGCGCGCAGGTAGCGCACGGCTTTTTTCTGCTGGGCGATGCGGGAATCGAGGTCTGAGTACAGATCAAAAGGCGTGCCGTCCGCCTTCTTGCGCAGAACGAGCAGGTCTCCCACGCCGCCGACCTCTTCAATGCCAAACTCTGTAACGAACTTTTCAAGAATCCAGCCCTCTTTTGCCATTCGGTTTGCCTGCTCCTCGATCCGCTCGGGATCGTTGGCATAGCTTGACAAATGCGGCAGCACCTTCTTGTCCTTGACCATGGCGATTCTCCTTTCACTCGCAGATACACTGCTCGTCTTTGATCTTCTTCCACTTTTTGTGCGTGCGCACGGCTGCGCTCGCGCCCCATACGGCGAGGGCGAGCCACGAAAGGCCGAGCACTGCCTCCAGCGCGATCCGCGGCATCCAGGCCGCCACAACGCTCGGCCCGCCCGCGGCGATCAGCTCGGCATAGAGCTCTTCATAAATTTGCGCCGCGTACAGATACTCCCACGCAGTATAAAATTGCATCGCCGCGCCGAGCGCGCACAGCGCCGCCGCAAAAATCTGCGCGCTGCGCACGCACCTTGCCTCCTGCGCCTGCGACACAAGGTCGGAAAACATCTCCTCCGGCCTGCCGTCATCCACCCAGCGGAAGTACGCGCGGTGCAGAAAGCAGCCAAGATAGGTGACGCCCAGCTCCTCCACGCCCGCAATATAGGCCCTGCCCTGCTCCGTCCACGGGAAGTCCTTCATCACCTGCACATAGTAGCGGTAATCCGTGCCGTCACCGCGCGTAAAGTGGAAAAACAGCCCGCCGACGTGCGCCAGTTCCCACCCGCGCCTGCGATGCCATGCGAGCCAGCGCTGAAAATGCGCGTTGTCAAACAGCAGATACCAGATCCACCAGAGGCAGAATTTTTGTTTCAGCATTGTGTGACCTCCCCTCTCAGTTCCATTCGCTTGTCAGCTTGTCGCCGTTTTGCGTCAGCTCATGCAGTCTTCGCAGCTCCGCGCGCACAGCCTCGCGGCCCTCGGGCGTGATCTGGTACTCCTTTTTGCGCCCCTCGCTCTCGTCGCCGAGCGAGACGATCCAGCCGCGCTCGGTCAGCGTCGTGAGCGCGCCGTAGAGCGTGCCCGCGGCGAGCCGCACGCGCCCACCGCTCAAATGCTCTACGTTCTGCATGATGCCGTAGCCGTGCAGCGGCGTATCCAGCGAAAGCAAAATGTAAAAGACCGCTTCGGTCAGCGCCGTCGTTCCCATGTGTATCCCTCTTTCTTCGGCCGCCGTTATAACGGAAACCGATATATCGTCTACCGATAAACTATCACACCGCGCGCAGTCTGTCAATAGAAAAAAGGGGCAGGGAATGCAAAATTTGCACTCCCTGCCCCTTTCAATATGTCGCAGACCTTCGCCGCTTTTTGGAAGGCTTAAAGCCTCGTGATGACCGGCAGCACCATGGGGCTGCGCTTGGTTGCCTTAAAAAGATAGTTGCTCACCGCGCTGCGGATCGCGCCCTTGAGTTCGTTCAGGTCGCGCCCGCGCTTGCCGCGGTAGGCCTCCGCCGTGGACATCGTGAGGTTTCTGAGGTCCTGCAGCAGCTCCTCGGAATCCTTGACGTAGATAAAGCCGCGCGTGATGATCTCCGGCTCGGCCAGAAGGTCGCCGTTCTGCGCGGAGATGGGCAGCACGACGACGACCATGCCGTCTTCCGCCAGATGCTTGCGGTCGCGCAGCACGACCGCGCCGACGTCGCCGACGCCGTAGCCGTCGACAAACACCTCGCCCGCGGGCGCATAACCGGGCACGCACTTCATCGAGCGCGCGCCGATCTCGACGGCGTCGCCGTTGTCGCAAATCACAATATTCTTGCGGTCCATGCCCATCTGGAGAGCGAGATCCTTGTGCAGCTGGAGCATGCGCTGCTCGCCGTGCACGGGAATGAAATACTTGGGCTTTGTCAGCGCGTGGATGATCTTGAGCTCCTCCTGGCACGCATGGCCCGAAACGTGCAGCATGTCCGCGCGGTCGTAGATGACCTCAACGCCCTTGCGGAAGAGCTCGTTGATGACACGCGAGACGGTGTTCTCGTTGCCGGGGATGGCGCTCGCCGAAATGATGACGCGGTCGCCGGGGCCGACCTCGATCTGCTTGTGCTGGGAGAACGCCATGCGGTACAGGGCGGACATCTCCTCGCCCTGCGAGCCGGTGGTGACGATGACCTGCTTTTCAAGCGGCATCGACTTGATCTTGTTGATGTCGACCACGGTGTTTTTCGGCGGCTTCATGTAGCCGAGGTCCATGGCGACCTTTGTGACATTTTCCATGCTGCGGCCCGTGACGGCGACCTTGCGCCCGCACTCCGCCGCGGCGTCCATGATCTGCTGGATGCGGTGGACGTTGGAGGCGAACGTCGTGACGATGATGCGCTGTTTGCAGCCCTGGAACAGGCGGTTAAAGGTCCTGCCCACCGTGCGCTCGCTCATCGTATAGCCTGGGCGCTCGACGTTCGTCGAATCCGCGAGCAGCGCCAAAACGCCCTGCTTGCCAAGCTCGCCGAAGCGGGCAAGGTCGATGACCTCGCCGTCGATGGGCGTCGAGTCGATCTTGAAGTCGCCCGTGTGGACAACGGTGCCAAGGCCTGTGTGGATGGCGAACGCGACAGAGTCCGCGATAGAGTGGTTCACGTGGATGAACTCCACGCTGAACTTGCCGGCCTTGACGGTCATGCCGCTTTCCACCGTGACGATCTTCGTCGATTTGAGAAGGCCGTGCTCTTCGAGCTTTAGGCGGATGAGGCCCGCGGTCAGGCGCGTGCAGTAGATGGGAATATTCACCTTTTTGAGGATGTAGGGCACGGCGCCGATGTGGTCCTCGTGCCCGTGGGTGATGAACATGCCGCGGATGCGGTTCTTGTGCTTGACAAGATAGCTCACGTCGGGGATGACGCAGTCGATGCCGTACATGTCGTCGCCGGGGAAGGCCATGCCGCAGTCGACCACGATGATCTCGCCGCCGTATTCATAAACGGTCATATTCTTGCCGATCTCATTGAGACCGCCGAGAGGGATGATTTTTAACTGTTCAGCCAATGCTGGTTCAACTCCTTTTGATTCGTTCGTTGCAAAAACGATAGATTTGTTTTGATTTTGTCATGTGCGTCCGGACCAAAAAGCGCAAAGCATTGGAGACGTCCGTACTCTCACTTCGCCCTGCTTCACGAAGCGATCGCACCTGCGGCGCCTTTTGGATCCCTATGGACTTTCTATGAGAACCGCGAAAATGCGGTCAAAACCCGTTGTCGCGGAGGCTCTTGCGCGTATTTTTCCGGCGCGGCCGTCCGCTATTACGGGATAGTATAGCACGTTTTCCACCAAAAGTATACCACATTTTTTGTCGACGCCGAAAAATAAAATATTGATATTGTATCCGCCCGCCCCGCCGTGTTATAATGAAATGGATTATTCCCGCGGTTTGCCGCAGTAATGTCGATCATAACGGGAGGGCAGCTTCATTATGCGGAACAAAAAGATCAGCAAACTGGTAGACCCCAGCTTCCGGCTCTACTTTCTTGTCGGCTTTCTCTTTGCCGCCGTCACGGTGCGCGTGAGCATCCCGCTCGCGATCTGCGAGGCTGCGGCGATGGCGTTTCTCTGGTGGTACTTCCGCCACACGGCGCAGAAGCGCCGCGAGGGCATCCGCCAGTACATCGACGACGTGACCGACGACATGACCACCGCCGACAAGGCCTCGATGCTCTCGGCCCCGTTCGCGATGATGGTCTTCCGCCCCGACACGCAGGAGATCCTATGGAGCAATGACAGCTTCATGCAGCTCACTGGCGTGCGCGAGGATATCTTTGACAACCGCATCGACGACATTCTCCCCGATTTTCCGACGCACTGGCTGCTCGAGGGCAAGAGCGAATGCCCGGACACGGTGATGATGGGCGGGCGTCACTTCCGCGTGTTCGGCAATCTGAGCCATCCCTCCTCCCGCCGCGGCGGGCAGAGCCTTCTTGCCACAACGTACTGGACGGACGTGACCGAGCAGGACTCGCTGCGCGAGGAGAACGAGAGCCGCCGCCCCATCGTCTCGGTCATCGTGATCGACAACTACGAAGAGCTGATGAAGGCTGGCAGCGAGGCGTCGCGCAGCGCGGTGCTCGCCGCCATCGACGAAAAGATCAGCACATGGCTCAAGGATTCGCACAGCCTGCTGCGCAAATTCGATCGTAACCGCTACGTGCTCGTCACGACCGAGCAGGAGTATCAAAAGCTGCTTGAGGGTAAATTCTCCGTGCTCGACGCGGTGCGAAGCGTCGTCACTGAGGACGGCGTCGCCGCAACGCTCTCGATCGGCGTGGGCAAGGACGTGGATGACTACGAAACGCTCTATCAGAACGCCATGCTCTCGATCGAAATGGCGCTCTCGCGCGGCGGCGACCAGGTCGTCGTGCGCAACCGCCTTGACTTTGAATTCTACGGCGGCAAGGCCAAGTCCCCCGAAAAGCGCACGAAGGTCAAATCCCGCGTGATGGCCAACGCCCTCGGCGAGCTCATTTCCGACGCAGGCCAGATCTTCGTCATGGGCCACGCGCACGCAGACATGGATGTGGTCGGCGCAGCGGCCGGCATCTGCTGCATCGCGCGCAAGCGCGGCAAAAAGGCGCAGATCGTCATCGACATGGAGGACAACGTCGCAAAGCCGCTGCTCAGTAAGCTTGCGGCTCTTCCGGAATACAAGGACGCCTTTATCTCCGGCAACGACGCGTTCATCTCCGCCCAGCCGGGCGCGCTGCTCGTCGTGGTGGACACGAACCGCCCCGACTTTGTCGAATCCGAGCAGCTGCTTGATGCGTGCAACCGCGTGGCGGTCATCGACCACCACAGAAGAGCCGCGAATTATATTGAATCCGCCGCGCTCAACTTCCACGAGCCCTACGCCTCGAGCGCGTCCGAACTCGTGACGGAGCTGCTGCAATACCTCGCCGACCCGACCGATTTACTTCGCGCGGAGTCCGAGGCGCTGCTCGCGGGCATCGTGCTCGACACGAAGAACTT
>PPYE01682216.1_pt1 | contig 10474 bp, 9 predicted proteins | sample 1559881 | NCBI WGS metagenome assembly PPYE01 (sample SAMN08240022, study PRJNA423297) | Human gut metagenome, whole genome shotgun sequencing project.
GAAATATTATATACCTAAATGCAGGTATAATTGAACCCCTTTCAGATAGACAAGTGAGACTTTGGTAGAAATATAATTAATAAGAAATAGTATACAGTATTATGATATCACTTATTCATAGCAAGTTATAGCCTTTGAAAATTCGTTATTAATGCGCTAACTAGAGTTCTCACCGAACTACGTCATAATTTATTGATTAATTATCTCAACGAAATAAATTTATATCCCTTATTTTTCAATACATCTATCAACTCATCCAGATAATTATAAAATTTATCAATCCGGTTAGGGTGTACATGTAGGTGGATCAAAAGTAAGCACCCATTTAAACCATTTTTGTTTCATAAAATGAAATTCCATTATATATCATATTTATTTAATTTCAAGAAGCTTTCCTCCCATTTCTGTTAATTCCAATTTATTACGTACCTTTGTACTGGTTTTTAAGAAGGTAATAACATGATTCAAGAAGCGATTATCCGATATCTGCGTAAACACAGGCAGGAATCCCTTTCTCCCAAAGCTGTTCTTTTCGATATGGATGGTGTATTATATGACTCTATGCGTTTTCATGCACGGGCATGGCATGAGGTAGCGACCCTCCATCAGCTAACTTCTCGGCCGGAAGACTTTTATATGTTCGAAGGACGTACTGGGGAAAGCACGATCAACGAGCTATACCAACGCACTTTCCAACGAGACGCTACCGCCGAGGAGAAGCAAACGATCTATAAAGAGAAAGCGGATCTATTCAATACCTATAATGACGGTGCCCCCATGACCGGCGCCGCAGAGGTTCTAAAAGAAGTGGAAGCATCTGGACTGCAACGATTGGTTGTCACCGGTTCCGGCCAACATAGCTTGATCGATAAGCTAAACCATACCTATCCGGGACATTTCAACCGAGAGAAAATGGTTACGGCTTTCGACGTGAAATATGGCAAGCCACACCCCGAACCTTATTTAATGGGACTTCAAAAAGCGCATGTGAAGCCTAACGAAGCTTTTGTGGTAGAGAACGCTCCCATGGGAGTAGAAGCTGCCGTAGCAGCCAATATCTTTACGATAGCCGTAAACACCGGACCTCTCCCCGATCAAGTTTTATTAGATGCCGGAGCGGATTTACTATATCCGGATATGGAAAACTTAGCTAAAGATTGGAAACAAATCATCGAGCTTGCGAAATCCACCCGATTGAACGAGTATTCCAAATAAGCGAACATAAAAAAAGAGGCTACCCGATAATGAAGTAGCCTCTTCTTTTTTATCATCGAACGGATTATTTCACATAATCAGCCTTATTCAAGAAATCATAGCTCTGCTGAACGCTGGCAACCGGATCATTGTTTGTATATTGCTCAACTTCAACATACCAATCCTTTACGTTATTAGCGTACATTTGATCGAAGATAGGCTTGAAATTCATCTTGCCACTTGCGCCGATCTCTTTCTCATCCTTGATATGGATAGCCTTGAACTGGCTCGGACGGTTCTTCAAGTAAGCGACAGGATCACCGCCACCCATCATTACCCAGTATACATCCATCTCGAAGAATACGTGGTTCGGGCTTACGTTATCCAACAAGAAATCATAGATCAATTGATCGTCGATCTTACGGAACTCGAAGTCGTGGTTATGATAACCGAACGCAATGCTAGCGGCAGCGGTCTTATAACCAACCGTGTTGAAATAATCGCAGTACATCTTCAAGTCATCCAATGTAGTCTTATCGTTAACCGGCATCCACGGTTGAACCATATATTTAACGCCTAACTCATTATGAGCATCAATCGCTTGATCCCACCAACTCATAACCTCGGCTTCTTTTTCTTTCGTAAATGCCTGTCCAAGGTGAGCGCTCGTACACTTCATACCTAGGTCATTCACCATTTTCTTAAATTCAGCGGGAGCTAAACCGTAAATCTTACCGTTATCATAGCTTGCTGTCTCCAGATTCTTATAACCCATCTTAGCGGCGGTTTCCAATACTTTCTGGATACCTTCTTCTTTTACAAGGTCTCTTAAAGAATACAATTGAAGCCCTATATATTTAGAAGACTCCGATGCTGTAGCGGCAGCTTGTCCTGATTTACCGCCACAAGAAGATAATAACTGCGGGGCTACCAACCCACCCGCAAGCATCAAAGAGGCTTGCTTCAAAAAATTACGTCTGTTCTGCATAGTACTATTAATTAAGTTTGATTGAGAATTTTTACAAAAGTAAGACTATATTCTTAGGTTTATATCTTTATGGAAGTTAAAATCTTCAAAAAGGACATTGTATTTTAATTTTCGTTATCTTTGGAGGATATATTATTACTTAAATCATTTATATCATGAAAAAATTATCAATTCTAGCGATGGGCCTTCTCTTTGTCCTGACCACAGCCTGTAGTGTTTCCGGCAGTGGTACCTTATTCGATGGCAAAGATAGTAACAAATGGAAAATGACAGGCGATGTCTCCGTTCAAGACGACATAATGACCTTGAAAGGTACGGATGCACTGGCCGTACTGAAAAACGGCAAATACAAAAACTTCGATCTGACCCTTGATTTACGTACTACCCCGGGAGGCAAAGGCGCCGTCTGGTTCCATACGGACCCGACCTTGAAGAAAGGATATCGTATCGCTATCAATAATGACCGGGCTGATAAGGTTTGGTGGAAAATGACAGGAAGTCTTGTTTCCGTGAGGAATTTGACCAAAAGCTTCGTAAAAGAAGATCAATGGTTCAAGATGGATATCCGGGTAGCCGGACAAGAGATTGATGTAAATATAAACGGCGAACCGGTTGTGGAGTATATCCAACCGACCGCCCCATATCGTACGGACGCTAACGCCTATGCCTTATTATCGGAAGGGACATTTGCCATAGAGAGTGATGGTAGCGGTGAGATCCAGATCAAGAACATCACCGTGAACGTAATTGATGAATCCACGATCGATATCAACGCACAATTGGCGGAAGCTAACGATGAGCAAAATGACGAGATCATTAAATTACATCAATCGGATTTCCCGGTATTAGATTATCACGTGCACTTAAAAGGTGGCTTAACCAAGGAAGTTGCCGCTAAGCAATCCCGCAAGACCGGTATCAATTATACGATCGCACCGAACTGCGGCATCGGTTTCCCAATCACGAACGACCAACAAGTCATGGATTACCTAAATGAGATGCGCTCACAGCCTTTCATCCTTGGCATGCAAGCGGAAGGACGCGAATGGATAACCACATTCTCTCCCGAGACTCTTAAAGAATTCGACTATGTGTTTACGGACGCTTTGACGTTCAAGGACAATAAAGGTCGCCGTACCCGCCTATGGATTCCGGAAGAGACTTGGATCGAGAATGAGGAGCAATATATGGACATGATCGTAGATCGTATCTGCTCCGTATTGGAAGAGCCGGTAGATATCTATGTAAATCCTTGTTTCTTGCCATCTCCGATGGATAAGCGTTTTGACGAATTCTGGACGGAGGCCCGCATGAACCGTTTCGTCGAGGCATTGGCAAAAAGCGGAAAAGCTTTAGAGATCAACGAACTATACAATATTCCAAATAAAGCGATCATTATGAAGGCGAAAGCCGCCGGCGTTAAATTCACGTTTGGAAGTAACAACGTGACACCAAACGTCAGCGATCTGTCTTACAGTATCCGCATGATGAAAGAATGTGGCCTGACCGCTGAGGATATGTATAAACCGAAAGTTAAAATCTAATCACACATTTACCCTCACCCTAATCCCCCGTTTAGGGACACCCTAAATGAGCGATTAGGGTAGACCTAAACGAGGGATTATTCTCTTTCTCGCAACATCCGTCGCATCTTCATATACCGATATTGCTTTATAATCATCTTGCGGCTACGTATGATCTGATAACGGTAAATGATACAAGACAAGATGAAATATACACCTGCCTGAATCCATAATACCCGATATTCATGCGCCACCTCATGCAAGGAAGCGCCAGCCGTATTGATACGGATAAATCCCTGGATACCCGGAGTAGAAGGAAACAAATAACCCACCACTTTCCAAAACGGAGGAATAGCCGCCTCCGGCCAAGAGACACCCGAGATAAATAACAAGATGACAGACGTGAAAACGAACACCAACATAGGCGATTCGCGACTCGTCATAAATCCCGATAACGTCATAGACATAAAAATACAGGCAAACAGGTAAGGCAGTAAAAACAACAAAATAGTCAGTGGCTCACCAACCTGAGGTAAGGAGAATAACTTAGGGACAATAGCCAATACCCAGATGCAAACCACCACATACAGCAAAAGATAAGTCAGCGACTTGCCGAACACGATACGCAAAGTCCCGTTAAAATGCCTGCAAATAGGTACCAGACTATGGAAACGATTCTTTTCCCGTGCCGTTCCTCCCAACATTCCGATGCCCAATATCAAGGTCTGTTGCAATACCAAGATCAAGATAGCCGGTACCAAAAAACTGGCAAAACCATTCTGGGAATTAAACAACGCTACCGATTCATACGGGATCGGGTCTACCGTGATCTGGTCCATCTTATCCGTAGACGACGGATTATTATGCATCCGAAGTTCCTTACCCATATCCAACGATACCTCTGTCGCCGCCAAAAGGAAAGCCTTATAAAACAATAAGGCGCTCATATCGCAATACAACGAGACGGTTGTCTGTCGCCCTTCATGCAGGTCCTTACTATAATCCGGGGGAAAGAGCAAAATTCCATAGGCCTTCTTCTCATCTAACATCTTCTTGGCTTCCGCCATATCCGGACAAACACCCACTACTTCCACATCCGGCGTGGCGTTAACCCGTCTGGTAAACTCACGACTCAAATAGGAATCACTTTGGTCTACCACCACCATCTTCGCCTCGTGTACTACCTCGTTATTATATATAAATGAATAAAGCAGCGGATATACGAAAGGCACCAAGAAAAAGAAGATCATGACCCCCGCATCCTTAAACACGTTTCTCAATTCATCTTTCCAAATATAAAACGTATCCAGAAGACCTTCCTTTATGATATATCGTAAACGATGTTCTCTTTTCATCACATACAGTTTTTACGGTAGATATTTGAAATCCAACAACGCTCTCTTCAAGTTCCGCCCGATAAGGAAGGGCAGGATCAAGAATCCCAACAACCAAGCGTACTCGCCCAACGTATAGAATAGCGCCCGCCCGTTCAAGGCTTGATCGACATAAATCAAGAAATAATGCCGCAAAGGGAACAAACGAGTCAACGCTTGCAACGTAGGGTCCATACCTTGTACCGGAAACGAGAATCCGACAATGGAGAACGAGATCATTCCGAACAGGCTGGCGAAGCTAAGACCTAAACGGGGAGTCGGTAATACGCCGATCATAAATACGCCTACCGCCTGAGAGGATATAATCAGCAAAAACATCGCCAAAAGCATCGGAAACCAACCGCTATTTAACGGGAAAGAATTAATTCCATACAACACCGCACAATACATAAAGCCTACGACCGTAAAAATAGCTGTCTGCGGCAATAACTTTCCCAACAAACTAACTGCGATGGAATTCCCTCCCATATCCAACCATTTACGGGATGTGGAATATTTAATTTCCGTACCGATACTGAATACTGTCACCAGAAATACCATCAACTGAATGATACCCGGCAAAACCGTATTATTCAAATATACCGAATAATTCAACCACGGATTGCCGATCGGGTGCGTATCGATCACGATCGGTTGTAGCTGTCCCATGATCTGCGCTTCGGTATATCCTTTAGCTTGTCCGGTCTGTAAACCCACAGCGGCCCCCGCCAATACCGACATTGTTTTCATATCCCGAAACAGCAAGGAAGCGGCGATCAAATAGGTACCATTCGTATAGAAAGACAACCGGGGCTGCTTTCCAGATGTGGCGTCCACGGCGAAACCGGATGGAATGTAAAAAATTCCATATACATTCCCTTTCTGCATTTCCTGACGAGCCTCGGTAAACGACATGGTTTTCATATACACCTCTGTCTGCTCAAAGGCATCCAACTGGCGAATCAAATTGCGTGAGGTAGCAGAGTTATCCATATCCACCACTGCTATCGGCAGATCGGTCGGCAATCCCTCATGCATCAACGATACAAAGAAAATGACACAGATAGCCGGAGCGATCAGCATACAAAAGAAGTAAATCGGTTGAGCCACCAGCCGATGCACCTCACGCTTCGTGATAAGCCAGATTCTATGCAAACTTTCTTTATAGGTCATACGATCTCTTTCCCTTTTTTCTTTAAGATCACGGACATTCCCGGACGAAGATCAGCGACTTTCTCCAACGGACGGGCACGCACCTCGAAAGTCTTCGAGTCATATTGTCCATTCGTCTTTGTCGCTTTCCATGCGGCATACGAGCCCATATCCTTCATATAATAGACTTTCAACTTCACCGGTAGGTCCCCCAACGCCGGGATAAAAGCATTTACTTCCGAGCCAATCTTGATATCTTTCAACAGATCCTCACGAATACTGAAAGTTACCCATACATCATTTAAATCAGAGATATTCATGATCGGAGCACCTGTACCAACCAACTCGCCGACTTCCGGGAACCGTTCTGAAACCTCCCCCGTCAATCGGAGCCACCAAAGCGCTCTCGCCCACATACGACTCCACTTCGGCGATAGCACCTTCCGCACGTTGGACCATAGCGGCAGCGGCAGCCTTATCTTCCTCACGGGCACCTTCTTTTGCCATCTCATATTGAGAACGGGCAGCCTTCTCTGTCGCTACCATAGCGTTATAATTAGCCTCCACCTCGTCTCTTTTTTGAGCGGACATCACCCCTTTCTCGTATAAATTCTGAATACGATCGAAAGATTTCTTAGCGATAGTTAATCCGGCTTGCGCCTTTTGCCACATCTCATAAGCGGCCGTAATTTCCTGTTCACGGGCTCCTTTAATCGCTTTAGCGTTCTGCGCCTCCGCTGCCGCACGAGCCGCCTCCGCTTGTTTCAGCTTCGCCATAACCTCGGGCGTATCTAAAAAGACCAAAGTATCTCCGGCTTTTACCTGATCGCCTTCGCCAAAACGATAAGAAGCGATACGTCCGGGAACCTTACCGGAGATACGAACTTGGGTGGCCTCGGCCTGCCCCATTATAATATCGTCAGGCGGTGTAAGCAGGAAGAAACCCGCCAAGGCTACCAATCCGATCACGACCAATACCGTGATAAAAGCTAACATCATGTTACTGATAGAAAACTTCTTGTTCTCGTTCATCTCTGTGTATATTTTTATTTGTTATTACTCTTATTCATTTGCGGACAGTTTACCCAAAGCCTTGCTTAGATAAACTTCTGTTAATTTCACCTCGATTTGAGCATCAATCAAACTAGAGCGAGCAGAAACCCATGCTGTCTGCGCCTCCATTAAGTTCAAAGCCGGGATAACCCCTTCCTCAAAACCGAAATTCGCACGCCGCAAATTCTCTTCCGCATTTTCCATATTACGGGAAGAAGCGATCAACTTTTTGCCCGCTTCATTCACTTTATAAACGGATTGATTTACCTGCAACTCGATCTTTTCACGAGCATCCTGCCATTCCAGTGTTTTTATGCGCGTTTCCGCTTTCGCCGAGTTACGCCTATAAGTGCCTTCCCACCAACCGGACAAGGGTACCTTTACCATAACTCCGACATTAAACATACCGGCGAAATCATTTTTAAAACCATTAAAAACATTCGGATTCGTGACGAAGTAATTCGCCGCTAAAGCGACATTAGGCAACATCTCTGCCAAAGCAATACGTTCTTTTCGCTTATAGATTTTCGTTGCCAGATCCAAACTTCTCAGTTCATTACGATTCATGAAAGCCTCATTCAGATCGGCCGAGGCTTGTGTTGTCTCTACCGGAAAATTATCCAGCTTCTCGTCTGCAAGCGATAAATCCTCCTCTAAAGACAGACCACAAATTTGCGCTAAAAGCATTCGGGTTAAAGCCAGACCATTCTCAACCTTAGTCTGAGCCATCTCCGCCTCATTCAGTTTCACCTTGACAGAAAGACCATCGGCCTCGGTAGCGACTCCCTCATAGATCATAGCGGTCACATCACTATCCATCTTACGGAGCAAATCCACATAAGCGTCCGCCAATTTCTTCTTATTCACCAAAGATATGACCTGCCAATAGGTTTCGTCAGTCTTATAAATCAAGTCCTGCAACTGTAAATTATTCATTGACTCCGCTAATTGCTTGGCAAACTTAGTGATTTGGTTATAATTAACGATCTTCCCACCCATGAATACAGGCTGTACCAACGATACATTACCCACCCAGATATTCTGCACATCCAAATGTTGCATATCGTTCACCCCACTCATCAAATGTTGGATCATCGGTAATTGGGCCAAGCCACCTAAAGAAGAGCTCAAGGATGAGGACAAAGCGCCCATGTCCAGTAAGTTTATATCCTTCTGGTTCCACATATAGGCACCGTTTGCCGATAATTGAGGAAAATACTTGGTAAAAGCGGCTTTCTTCTCGTTATCCGCCATCTTGATCTTTTCGCCAGAGATTTGTAGCTCCTTATTGTTCTGGATCGCCAGATTCCGGCACTCTTCCAATGTCAACATTCGCTGAGCGTGCATACAGCTCACCGTGACTACAAATGTTAATAGTAAGATAGTTCGTTTCATCTTTATATCGTTTTAACCTACCTATATAATGCCATCATATTCCCTATGTGACAAAAATATAAAAACCCGCACAAAAGTATAGGTTTAAAGCGAATATAAAATTGAACTAATTCAATAAAGGATACGTTTCTTCAACTTACAATACCAAGAATCACTAACCCCCATATATTGAGCTATATATTTATCAGGGACCCGGCTTACGATCCATTGGTGGTTCGTATAAAGATATTTCAGGAATTCTTCCGCCTTACAGGTTTGACGGACAGCGAACATTGAATAGAGCTTGGAAATAATCATCAGCATCACATTCTGATAACAGGTAGCGAAAGCTGGATATCCCAACGACAAACGTTCGATATCCGTCCGGGAAAAACAGAGCAATTCACCATCCTCGATAGCTTTCACCTCAAACTCGGAAGGGACTTGTGTAAAATAACCTATTGTAGAAACAAAAGGGTACATACTATCCGAGGAGAAACCGGTTACGCATTCATTCCCATTCTCATTAATATATTGATTGATAAAAAGCCCTTTATTAATAAAATAGGCATCTTGGCACAACTCGCCCGTACGAATCAAATAATCCCCTTTCCGGATTGTCACACCTCGAGTACAACTTTCCAAATCCTTTAGGAAAGATTCATCTCGAGACAGAATCTCCGGAATAAAACTTAGGAACTTCTCAAAGTCGGGAGATAATTTCATAGTTAATCATCCAAGGTAAATCTCTTCTGTCCGATCAAATTACCGTCAGAGAAAATATCCACACGGTAAGTACCCGGAGATAAGAATTCCTCGATATTCCAATACATGGTCACTGCCACCTCCTCACCTTCATATTCTATCATTTTCTTCATAGAATAATTGATTTCCTTTCCTTCAAAAGCGAATACATCCGCACGGCTTTTCACCAATATATCGTCATCCGGTTTCATGATCCGTACATATACCATCTTTTCGCCGACAGGAGCGGTAATGTTCTTCGCTATCTTGAAAGTCACGACGAATTGCTGCATCTTCTTAATACGCTTAGCGAGTTTACCTCGAGAGTTCACAGGAGTCACGTTAATATCCGTCGCATCCAAACGACTAGCTAACGTTACTCTTTCCGTCAATTTCTCTTTTTCCTTTTTCAAGGTAGCAGCTTGTGAAGTAGCCCTCTGATATTTCTGAACAGCCTCTTTCTTTTCAACCTTCAATTGCTCATTCTCACGATTCAAGGAATCGATTTGGACAACATAGTTACGCATGATTTTACGTAAGGTATCCAATTCCTTTTTCAAGCGAGCTATTTCCTTCGCATTCGTAGCCTTCACCGTACGCAATTCTTCCAATAAACGTTGTACCTTTGCTTGCTCCGTAGATAATAGGGCAACAAGGGAATCATTGCCTACGCTAAACTTATAACCTTCATATTGAAGAGACAATTCATTATATTCATCCTCCAAAGATTCTTTCTCAAGATCAAAGGTTTCCACCAAATCAGTCATTTGCTGCTTTTGATGATAAATATAATAACCGGCACCAGCAATAATCAGTACCAATACTATAACTGCTACGATAAGTAGCGAAAGTTTATTTACTTCTTTATTCTCTTTCTTTTCAGTATCCATATGAGGTTCTTAGCTATTACAAAAGCACAAAATTACAATTTCTTATCCATCCGAACAACAAAGTACACCTAAAAATAGAAAAAGGCAGAGAGGATATATACCAAAAAAAGGAGTCACCCCTTACGGACTGACTCCTCTCTCTTCCGGCTTTCGCCTTTCTCAAGACGGCGGCTACCTACTCTT